>Ga0180438_10004588_pt1 | contig 19793 bp, 17 predicted proteins | sample SS_ome_12_FD_132455 | JGI IMG/M metagenome (GOLD analysis project Ga0180438, IMG submission 132455) | Hypersaline lake sediment archaeal communities from the Salton Sea, California, USA - SS_3_D_2 metaG | ecosystem: Environmental > Aquatic > Non-marine Saline and Alkaline > Hypersaline >... | reverse complement strand
GCGATATAGCTATACTCGAAGCTCGTAATGCCGGAATCCACGTTGAAGCAGGAAGCGCGCAACGTACTGTGGCCTATCTTGCTGGTCTTCGTAATGTTCATCCTGGCCACAGTCTTTCCGGCATGTTGCGTAGCAATCAAACTCCTCGACCAACGTTTTTTCCTTTAATTGGCTATAATTCTTTACAATAGGATCTGATTGATCGTGGGAAAAAAGTGAGTTCCGAAATACCAGCGCTAAGAACCACGGGTTCGACAAATGATAGATTGAGTTGCCGGTATTTCGAGGCTCAACGTGTCGGTATTCTTCTCTCAGAGGTCTCCAGCTATGGAAAAGTGGCTTCACTGTATGATGAGGCTGTAAACATCTTACTCGAGAATGGACTGTTTATTTCCCTGGTTCGGACTAGTGACAGCATGACCGCGCTAAGCATCGAGGTGCCTGCTCTTTTTAGCTTCATACAAGCAGGTTCGTGCCTTCCCTCAGCTTGCCTAAAACTGGGGACAGAGGCGCAGCTGCGAGAAAGCGCACTGGTCCTAGAGGGCTTGATCATTGGATTCAGAAAAGCGGCACTGTGGCCTGGGATTATCTGTTCTGAGGATATTGAGGGATTTAGCCTCAATTCGATTCAGCTTCTGGAAGAGGCCTTGCTCGCTCGAGGAAAGGAAGGAGGGTTACTGTCTATCCTATCCCCCGTCGTGACTGAAAGTGTGCATACGGGCAGGGCAGAAGAGGTACTCAGAAACGTATCTCTCAGGAGTAATCCGCAATCTCTGACCGGATTATGCGAGTTTGTCGGACTGGGACCTGGGTTCACTCCCTCTGGGGACGATTTTCTTTGCGGGGTGCTGCTGGGAGAAAGACTACTTCTAGAAAAAGGGCGTCTGAAAGAAAAACAATCGAAAAGTGAGCACGGCCTAACTATCTGCAGAGTGAAAAAACATGAAATTGAGGCACGGCTTAACGGAACTACCTCCGGTGGCCGGACGCTTCTGTGGCAGGCCTTACAGGGACATTTCCCTTACTATCTGATCCAAGCAACGCGGGCAATGTCAGCTGCAACGACTATTAGCGGGATGTGTAATGTAGTGGCGAGAGCTGCAGCCCACGGGGAAACTTCGGGAACAGATGCCATAGTGGGCCTGCTATGGTATCTCAAATATATTATCGCAAAAATCATAACATAAATAGTCGATCCTTAGCGATCTAACTTTTTCGATATACATATTGTTTCAAATAACATTTGACAGTTTCCATGGGGGCATTTAAAATCAACGAAAATTGTAAAGAATAAGCTTTCTCAGAATAACAAGGATTTTATTGGTAGGAATCTGCGGAAAGGAATTTTTTTACTAGGAGGTTCCAGAGGATGATCAAGCCCTTTTTTTACCTGAAGCCACGGACTCTGGAAGAAGCACTGGACGCCCTGCAGGCGGACGGTGCCAGGGCTCTTGCCGGTGGAACCGATCTACTGGTGGAAATGCGAAACGGGGAGAGACGGCCGGAAACGCTGGTAGACATCAAAGGTCTCAAAGATCTGGAGGAACTGACTTTTGATCCCCAGAAGGGTGCGACAATAGGAGCAGGGGTGTCTCTGAACGTTCTCATCGATAACGCCCAAGTTCGTAAGCACCTGCCCGTGCTCTCCGAGGCTGCATTTTCGATTGCCACTTACCAGCTGCGCAACCGGGCGACTTTGGTGGGAAATATTTGTAACGCTTCCCCCGCCGCGGACATGGCGCCTGCCCTCTATATACTTGGAGGCGAAGTAGTGATTGCCAATGCTGAGGGACAGAGGAGGCTGCCGATCCACGATTTTCTCACCGGAGTAAAGCAGACCGCACTTAAGCAGGGAGAGCTTGTGCTGCGGGTCGAGATACCTCGCCTAGCCAAAGGCAAAATGGCATTTCTGAAGAAGCAGAGAATCAAAGGGCACGACTTGGCGCTGATCAACATGGCCGGTCTGGCGGACCGGCAAACGGGAGCCTTGCGAATCTGCATAGGAGCCTGTGCCGTTACCCCGGTTCTGCTTTCCGATCTAGGTTCCCTATATAAAGACGCGAAAGACGTGGAGAAGCTGGCAGAGAGGGTAGCGGAGCTCAGCGGCAGCGCTATTTCCCCGATAGACGATGTGCGCTGTTCGAAAGAGTACCGCGAAGATATGGTCAGGGTCTTCGTAAAGCGGTTGGTGCGGCAGATCTGCTCCGGAGGGTAAAGAATGAAACGAGAGAACAACAGCGTGAAAATCACCGTGACGGTGAACGGCATAGAATACAGAGAGACGGTTCCTGCTCACACGACCCTTCTGCAGTTCCTGCGGGAGAAGCTGCTGCTTACCGGCACCAAGGAGGGCTGCGGCATCGGGGAGTGTGGGGCCTGCACAGTGATAATGAATGGGAAATCCGTCGCCTCCTGCCTTGTGCTGGCGGCAGAGGCCGATGGTGCACGGGTTCGAACCGTAGAAGGGGAGATGCGGGATGGAGAGCTTTCAGTCCTGCAGAAGGCTTTCATAGAGCACGGCGCCACCCAGTGCGGTTTCTGTACCCCAGGGATGATCATGAGTGCACAGGAGCTCCTGGAGCGCAACTCTAATCCTTCTCGCGAGGAAGTCGTCGAGGCCATCGCCGGCAACCTCTGCCGCTGTACCGGTTATGAGCCTATCGTGGAAGCTATCGAGGCGGTAATAACATCGAAAGACAGCTCCCGGAGGAACACATAAAGATGGCAGAAACCAACGATAGCTATACGTACATCGGAAAGTCGGTAACCAGGAGAGATGGCGTGGAGAAGGTGACTGGCGCGGCTCTGTTCACCCACGACCTCGTAGTCCAGGGAATGCTCTACGCCAAGACCGTTCGTTCCCCCTACGCCTACGCCCGGATCAAGTCGATCGACACTCGAGAGGCGGAAAAATGGCCCGGGGTGCGGGCGGTGGTTACAGGTAAGGAGCTGTCCTACAAAGTCGGTCTTTACGTCCTGGACAAGGATATCCTGGCCAAGGACTACGCTCGTTACCAGGGGGAAGCGGTGGCCGCTGTAGCGGCGGACAGTGAGCTGGCCGCCGAACAGGCCTGCGAAAAGATCAGGGTGGAATGGGAGCCCCTGCAGCCGGTGCTCGATCCCAAAGAAGCTCTGAAGGAAAACGCCCCACGAGTGCACCCGGACCTGGAGCATTACGGTTACATGAAAGGGGTCTTTTTCCCCAAACCCGGAACCAACATCCCTCACCAGCAGAAGATCCGCAAGGGGGACGTGGGGAAGGGGTTCCGGCAGGCTGATGCGGTTGTCGAGACCCGTTTCTACAATCCCCCGGTACAGCATGTACCGATCGAAACCCATGTCAGCATCGCCCAGGCACTGCCCGGCGGCAAGGTGCAGATCTGGACCTCGGCCCAGTCGCCCTATACAGTGCGCAATCTCTTCTCCGTGTGCTTCGGCATCCCCCACCAGAATATCCGGGTAAAGGTTCCCTACGTGGGTGGCGGCTTCGGTGGGAAGGCCGGGATTCACCTGGAACCGCTCTGCTACGTACTGTCGAGAAAAGCCGGTGGGCGTCCTGTGAAACTCACCATGACACGGGAGGAGGAGTTCAACACCATGCCCTCCAGGCAGGGTTTGTACTCAGAGTTCAAGACTGGCGCGACGAAAGACGGAAAGATTGTCGCCCTGCAGGTAGGCTACTACTGGGACGCCGGCGCCTATGCGGATTACGGGGTCAACATCGGCCGGGCCGCGGCTTACGCCGGGGCAGGGCCCTACGAAGTTCCCAATTGCAGTATAGACTCCTACGTCGTCTACACGAACAAAGTCTTCGGTACCGCCTATAGGGGCTTCGGGCACCTGGAGGTACTGTGGGGAATCGAAAGGAACATGGACATCGTGGCCAGAACGATTGGCTTGGACCCGGTGGAGTTTCGCATGAGAAACGTCCTGCGTCCCGGCTCAGTAACCATCACGGGGGAGCGTATCACCGAACACCACGGCCGGGTGGACAAGTGCCTGCAGGCGGTGGCCAAAGAGATTGGCTGGAAAGGATACAAAACCGAACAGCAACGAGAACAGGAAAAACGAAGTGGAAAGGTAAGAGGCAAAGGCACCGCCTTGCTGCACAAGGCACCAGCCATGCCAACCTTCACCTCTACCGGGGTGGTGCTGAAGTTCAACGAGAATGGCACCGTGGACCTCATGACCTCTCTGGTGGACTACGGGCAGGGTACCTATACCACTCTGGCCCAAATTGCGGCGGAGGAGCTCAAAATCCCCTTGGAAAAAATAAACATCCCCTGGGACAGCGACACCTCCTTCACACCCTACGACTGGCAGACTGTAGCCAGTAAAGGAGCCTTCATGTCCGGAAACGCCACCATCATGGCGGCCAGGGACTGCCTGCGGCAGCTCAAGGAGACTGCCTCCCAGGTTCTTCGTTGCCCGGTAGAGGAGCTGGAGTGCGGCAGCGAACGTGTGTTCCTACGCCACCAGCCGGATACGGCCATCCAGTACAAAGACCTGGCCTACGGCTACGTGTATCCCAATGGCAACGCCATCGGCGGCCCGGTGATCGGCCGGGGGCTGTACATTGCCCAGGGGTTAACCAACCTGGATCCTGAAACCGGCCAGGGTCTGCCGGCCCTGGATTGGACCTACGGGGCCCACGGTATGGAGATAGAGGTGGACACGGAGACGGGGAATGTGGAGGTACTGAAGATCGCTTCCTCCTTCGATGTAGGTAAGGTGCTGAACGAGGCGCTGGTGCGGGGACAGATCATCGGTGGGGTTGTTCAGGGACTGGGGAGCGCTATGACCGAGGAGTTCCGTTTCTCAAGAGAGGGCAAGCTCGAGAATCCCGGTTTGGTGGATTACAAGATCCTTAGCGCCAAAGATATCCCGCGAAAGATGACCCAGCACGTTGTGGAGACTCCTCAAACGGACGGTCCCTACGGCGCCCGAGGGGTGGCCGAGCACCCGATGATCTCGGTTCCCTCGGCCCTGGGCAACGCTTTGTATGACGCTCTGGGCATCGATTATTTTCGGCTGCCCCTGAATGCCGAGCGCATCTATTTCGGAATTAGGAGCGGCAAGAAGGAGCACCATGGCTGAGACCGCCGCCTGGAGGAGGTGATGATAAAAGTTCTGGTGGAAAAGGACTCCTACTACGACTCGGTTTTCTTGATGCTTATAACCAGCGAAGTGAAGAAAGTGCCCGGTGTGGGGGAGGCGGTGGTTTCCATGGGTACCGAGGTCAATACGGAGCTCCTGCGGGAGATCGGCTTTGGCTGCCCCGAGATCGAGGAAGCCACTCCGAATGACTTGATCATCGCCGTAGAGGCGGAGGACGATCAGACCCTTGAGCAGGCCTTTGAAAAGGCTCGGGAACTGTTCAGCAGGAAGAAGATTCAGCGGGAGAGCGCAGAAGCCTATCGTCCCGTCAACCTGGATGCGGCGCTGAAGATGATGCCAGAGGCCAACCTGGTTATTGTCTCCGTACCCGGAAGGTATGCGTTCCGTGAGGCAAGAAGAGCCTTAGAGGGGGGGCTGCACGTAATGCTGTTCTCAGACAATGTGAGCTTGAAGGAGGAAATCGAACTAAAGAGGTTGGCCGTGGAGAAGGGGCTTTTAATGATGGGTCCTGATTGCGGTACGGCAATTATAAACGGTAAACCCCTCTGCTTCGCTAACGCCGTGCGTCGGGGAGGCATTGGGTTGGTGGCCGCCTCGGGAACCGGCCTGCAGGAACTGACCTGCTGCATCGACGAGCTGGAACAGGGGATTTCCCAGGCCATTGGTACCGGCGGAAGAGACCTGAGGCCCGAAGTCGGCGGCACCATGATGCTCATGGGGATCGAAGCTCTCAAGCGGGATCGACAGACCGAGGTAATCGTGGTTATCTCCAAACCACCCGCCGAGGCTGTAGCCAGGAAGGTGATCAATAGGCTAGAAAAGACAGGAAAACCATGCGTCGTTCATTTCATTGGGCTTGAAGGCGAGGGCCCTTCAAGCCGGCCCGCGGGTCGAGTTCTGTACGCCGGCAACCTGGAGGAAGCGGCTGGAATGGCGGTTGCTCAGTTACAGGGCCGGTCCTATCAGCCAAGGACCTTTACTCTGCCGGCGGGGGAGGTGAACCGTCTGGTGGAGCAGGAGGTCACCGGCATGTCCCGGAATCAGCGATACCTCCGCGGCTTGTTCACGGGCGGAACCCTGGCCGATGAGGCGCTCATCCTCTTGGAGGGAGAGATCGGCGGGATCTATTCAAACAATCAGACCAATCCTGAGCTGCTCCTGCCGGACCCCCAACGCTCCAAAGAGCACACCATTGTCGACCTGGGAGACGACCTGTTCACTCAGGGCAGGCCTCATCCCATGATCGACCCCACCATCAGGGTGGATAGACTAAGAGGGGAGATGGAGGACTCAGAGGTGGCGGTCATCCTGCTGGATTGTGTATTGGGCTACGGCTCCCATCCCGATCCCGCCGGTGCGATGAGGGAGAGTATCGTCAGAGCAAAGCGAGCCGCCGAGAAACATAATGGGCATCTGGCGGTAATTGCTTCGGTGACTGGTACTGAAGGGGATTTTCAGAATCTCAAGGACCAGAAGAGCAAGCTGCAAGAAGTTGGCTGCATTGTGATGCCCTCCAATTATCAGGCGGCGCTGCTCGCCCTGGAGATCTTGAAGGAGGCGGGAGCAAGATGAATGTAGAGAAGATAAACGAGCTTTTCGGCAGGGATTTAATCGTTATCAATATGGGATTGGAGGTGTTTGCCGAAAATCTGGCTAAAGAGGCGGTCGAGACCCTGCAGATGAATTGGAGGCCTCCAGCCGGGGGAAATGAGAAGCTTTCTTCTCTTCTGAAGAAGCTGGGCCGTTAGAGCCGCGAAAGAATCGTGATACTTTTTATACTACTTCGCTTCTCTGTTGGCACTGCAGATTTTCCAGAAGCCGAGATAGTTATGAGCGCGGTTGCGATCAGCATGATTAAGATAACTGAGCTGTTCGCCTGAATTGAAGGTCATCAACACAGGCATGGAAGCCTTAGACTATAACTTGAAATAAGAAAGGTCCTGGTTATGAAAGTGGACATAGAAAAGGCGAATCTGGAAGCGGCCTCCCGTATGCTGCGCAGCAAGCCGGTACTGGTGGATATTTCCACGGCAGGTGAGGTGGTTCCGGGCCTGGACAAGAAGATGGTGCTGCACGCCGGTCCCCCCGTGAGCTGGCAGCGCATGTGCGGGCCAATGCGGGGAGCTGTTATCGGCGGACTGATCCTGGAGGGTCTGGCCCGCAACCGTGAACAAGCGGAAGAGCTAGCCGCTTCCGGAGAGATCTCCTTCGAGCCGTGTCACCACCACTGCGCTGTCGGGCCTATGGCCGGCGTTGTCACCTGGAGTATGCCGGTCTGGGTGATGGAGAACAAGACCTTCGGCAACCGCGCCTACTGTACCCTGAACGAGGGGCTGGGTAAGGTCCTGCGTTACGGCGCTTATTCCACAGAAGTCATTGAAAGGCTGAAGTGGATGGCGGACGATCTGGCGCCTATCCTGGGTGAGGCCCTGAGGCGGCACGGAGAGATCGACCTGAAGAGCCTGATCTCTCAGGCCTTGCAGATGGGGGACGAGGGGCACAACCGCAACCGGGCCGGCACCTCCTTGTTGATCCGGGAGCTGGCTCCTTACCTGGTGATGCTCGACGTACCTCGGGAGAAGATCGCCAAAGTCTTTTCCTTCATGCACGGCAACGATCACTTCTTCCTCAATCTGTCCATGCCCGCCTGCAAATGCACAGCCGATGCAGCTGCGGGCATAGAGGGAAGCTCGGTGATATACACAATGGCTCGAAACGGAACGGACTTCGGGATCCGCGTTTCAGGATTGGGAGATAGCTGGTTCACGGCTCCGGCTACCATGGTGGAGGGCCTGTACTTGCCCGGTTTCTCCGCCGAGGACGCGGCCCCGGATATCGGCGATTCGGTCATCACCGAAACCGCAGGCATCGGCGGCTTCGCCATGGCTGCAGCTCCGGCCATCGTCAAATTCGTCGGTGGAAGCCCCAGAGACGCAATGAACTTCACCCAGGCCATGTACGAGATCACGGTCACGGAGAATGACACCTACCAGATCCCCACACTGGATTTTCGCGGGACCCCCACAGTCATCGACGTGATCAAGGTAGTTGAGACGGGGATCCTGCCGGCCATTAACACGGGGATCGCCCACAAAGAGCCGGGAATCGGCATGGTGGGAGCCGGGCTGGTGAAGCCCCCGGAGAAGTGCTTCCACGATGCCCTGGAGGCCTTTGCGGACAAATATGGAGATCAAAATATCTAAGAGAAAGAGAAGGAGAAAGCCATGAAATTTATCGACCTGACGATCCCCTTCGGGATCCACACGCCGCCCTGGCCGACCTACGAGCCGCTGCAGATCAAGTATTTCAAGCGCCTCGCTCCCAACGGCGCCAACGGCCAGCTGATCACCCATTCCAACCACGTAGGCACCCATCTGGACGGGGAGATCCACTTCTACACCCCGGGGAAGGACATCGCCTCGCTGGATCTGGATTTCCTGGTCCATGAAGGGGTGGTGGTGGATCTTTCCGACTGCACGGAGGACTACGATGTGTACACCTCTAAGCAGGTGGAAGAACGCGTAGAAGTAAAGGAAGGAGATATCCTGCTCATCCACACCGGCTACCACCACTACGGCTGGGATCAGCCCACCGCCAACGAGGTGCGCTACATGGTCATGCATCCGGGGCCGGACCGGGAGTTTGCCGACTGGGCCAAGAAAAGGAAGATCCGCTGGATCGGGGTGGACTGCGGCAGCGCCGATCATCCAATGAATACCATCATCCGCAATTGGATGCCCCGCCAGGCCGAGGAGGCGGATGCATTTTTCAAGAAGAAGTTCGGCATGAGCCTGGCGGAATACTTCCCTCCCGACAAATACCAGCTCATGCACCTGGAGATGTTCGACCGGGGGATCATCCATGCGGAGTGCGCCGGCGGGGACATGGACCTGCTGCTGAACCAGAGGGTGACCATCGGCTGCTTTCCCTGGAGGTTCGTGGACGGGGAGTCCTGTATCTGCCGTCTGGTGGCCATGGTGGAGGACGACCGTTACGAACAGCTCATGGCCAAGAAGAAGAAAGCCAAGCTGACCCGCTTCGGAGATGTTGCCGGGGAGCTGAACCCGTGGCTGCACGAAGAGGCCCGGAAGAAATAAGGAGCGAAGATTATGATCGTTGATGAGTTGGAGAAGAAGCTCAGGCCGCCGGAGATGGACCTGGCACCCTATCCGGCCAAGGTCATCACCCTGGCCAGCGGCGAGAAAATGGTATGCCGGGAGGTCAGGCGGGAAGAAACAGGGGTGCTTTTAGAGACGGTTTTCCCCCTGATCGGGGTGCCGGATGATTTCTACGACATCGTGGCAGTGCGTATGTATTCGGAGATACTGGGCTGGTACCGCTACCGGGTGGCCAACGAATTCGTCATCGTGGGGGCCATAAATGGGGAGATCGCCGGGATCGTGACCAGCCGCTGCGTGGATGAGAGGGTAGGTATGAGTCTGCACACCCTGACGATCAAGAGGGGTTTGAGGGTAGGGGCCCAGCTTTTTGCCGCCAAGATGGAACACCACCTGGAGTATCTGAACCAGGAGGAGGTGTGGATAGTGGCCGAGAGTCCTATAGGGTTCAGGCGCTGGATGATCGAGTACGGGCTGGAGAACGCCTATGATCGCTACCCCGCGACTCACCACGAACTCGGTGGGGTGCCCACATACATCCTGACCAAGGAGATCTACAACCGGGTCCGGGACGAGAAGGTGACGGGAGTGCGGCCGGTGCCGCCGGAGTTGCTGGCCACGGCGGAGAGCTTGAGGGTGCCGGAGGAGTATCCGCAGCTGCAGCGCTACCGGCGCGGTGGGCAGAAGAGGGGGAGGTCATGAGAAAAGTAGGGATTGTCGGGATCGGACATACGGTCTTCGGGAACCTGAGCGAGTTCGATCTGGTGGATATCATGAGCTTTGCCTCGGCGGATGCACTAGATGACGCTGGTATCCGCAAGGAGCGCAAGATCGTCGATCAGGTGTTTGTGGCTAACGTGGGAGCAGGGATGCTGAATCATCAAACCGCGATCGCTTCTTCCCTGGTCAGCCGCATCGACTTGGAGCCGGCCATGGCCGAGACGGTTGAGAATGGGCCGGCCAGCGGAGCCAGCGCCCTGAAGTGCGGTTATACGGCGATAGCCGCCGGGCTGGCTGACGTGGTGATGGTTACCGGCGGCGAGGTGATGCGCGCGGTGACGGGTTGGAAAGCAACGGATTTTGTGGCCACCCTGCTTCATCCGGAAGCTGAGTACAACTACGGGCTGACCCTGCCGGCCTTCGCAGCCATGTTCACCCGGCTGTACATGGAGCGCTACGGGCTGACCGAGGAGGAGCTGGCCATGGTGGCGGTGAAGGATCACGACAACGGGATCAAAAATCCATACGCCCACGTGCCCTACACCTGCACCCTTGAAGGGATCTACGGCAGTTCGGATGCCCAGGTGGTCAATAACCTGATCGCCGACCCCTTGCGGCTGTACAACATGTGCCCTGTCAGTGACGGGGCGGCCTCTCTGATCCTCTGCGCCCTGGATTCAGCCAAGATGAAGCACTTCAAGAAGAAGCCGCCTGTCGTAATTCGGGGCATCGGAGCGGCTACCGACACCCACTGTATCCATCACCGCGAAGATCCCCTGGAGTTGAAGGCGGTGCGCCTGAGCGCAGAGCGGGCATACAAGATGGCCGGGCTCGGCCCCAAAGACATTTCCTTCGCCGAGCTGCACGATGCCTTCGTGATCCTGGAGCTGGCCATCAGCGAAGAGGTGGGTTTCTTCAAGAAGGGTAAATCACGGGATGCTGTGGTACAGGGGCTGACCCGCATCGGCGGCAAGCTGCCGATCAACACTTCGGGGGGGCTGAAGGCCAAAGGGCATCCTCTGGGAGCGACCGGAGTATCCCAGGTGTTCGAGCTGGTCAAGCAGCTGCGTGGAGAAGCCGAAGAGGGGCGGCAGGTAGGCAATCCGATTCACGGGATGGCGGTGAACTTCGGGGGCTTCGGCAATAACGTGGTCACGACGATCTGTTCCAAGGAGTAGAAGATGATCGATACCAATGTCGTAGATTTTGAAAAATATAGACCTGCCAGGCTCGAGGTGTACGCCTACAAATGCCCGGAGTGCGGGACTCTTCACTATCCGGCTCCGATGATCTGCAAAGACTGCAGCGCTCGGAGGGACCCCTCGGGAGTGCTCTTCTCGTCCTGGGAAAAGGTTCCCCTGGGGGGCAAATGCACCCTGCTGAGCTGGACCCGGGTCTACGCTCTGCCGGAAGGATTCGATGCCCGCTACCTGCTGTTCGGTATCGTGGAGTTCGAGAACGGACTGCGGGCCAGCGGGCGCCTGTTGGTGGAAGAGCCGAAGATCGGCATGAAGCTGGTCTCCAAGGTGGGTGTGGTGCGCGAGAAGATCGGCGAGGACGTGTACGGCTTCATGTTTGACAGATCCTAGGGTAGTGGTTGACCTGCGGCGAACAGCTCGGCGAGCTTAATACCCTTTCACTCTCTGCGTTTCCCATGCTATAAACGGTGAGAGGGGTGAGCTCTATGGATGAAGAACGGCAGTACCATATCCAGCTCAAAAGGGGAGAAGTGGGGCGGTACGTTCTGCTCCCCGGGGATCCAGGCCGGGTAGCTGAGATCGCCGCTCTCTTCGATCAGGCCGAAGAGATCGCTTTCAACAGAGAATACCGCACTTTTACCGGCACGGTAAGCGGAATCAAGGTCTCGGCTACCTCGACCGGAATAGGTTGTCCCTCCACCGCCATCTGCATCGAGGAGCTGATCAAGTGCGGCGCGGACACCTTCATCCGGGTGGGCACCGCCGGAGGATTGCAGCCCGGAATCGAGGTTGGAGACCTGGCCATCACCAGCGCCACGGTGAGGGAGGAGGGAACAACGCGGCAATACGTGCCCCTGGAATACCCAGCCGTGGCGGACATCGAGGTAACCACCGCCTTGCGGGAGGCGGCCCGGCGGCTGGGCTACCGCTACCACGTCGGGATAGGCCACACCAAGGACGCTTTCTACACCGAGGGTAATGCGGACCTGCCCCTGGCCGAGCAGGCCAGGCAGCAGTGGCAGGTCTGGCAGAGGGCCAATGTACTCTCCACCTCCATGGAAGCGGCCGCCCTGTTCGTGATTTCTTCCATAAAAAGAGCCCGTGCCGGGGAAGTCCTGGCTGTAATCGGTTTGACCTACGCGGACAAGCCGATCGTGGCCAAGTCGGGGATCGAGGAGGCAATCAGGACGGCCATTGAGGCGGTGAAGATCCTGGCCGCCCGGGATGAAAAGGAAGGCGATGAATCAGGATAAACTGGTACGAAAGTTCAAGGACGAAGCTGTTGCCGTCTACAGGATCGAAGGACCGGGAGTGGATGAGGATTTCAAGCGCTACACCGTGTCCACCCGGGATACCCGGGACCTTATGAACTACCCCGAAATTATAAACTGCGATTTTACCAATCTGATGCAGAACGGAGTAACCAACGCCCTGAAAGGAATCAATATCCTGGAGCGGCTCAGCTCTACAAGCTCAAAATCCGTAAATGTATGCCATATTCTTCGAGGAAGCCTGAACTTCAAGGTCCGCGATGCACTGCGCAAGGCTTTCGGCTACAAATGGCATTCCAGCTCCTATATCTCCAGCCAGAGGGTCCTCAAAGAGGGAAAGTTCGAGATCAGCGAGGACACCTACCGCAAGTTCATAATTCCCGACCGGGCTACGCTCTATACAGCCGACATAGTAGCTTCCGGGGTTTCGCTTGATCACGGGATCGAGTACATCTCCACCTATCTGAAATCCCAGGGCTGCCAGCTGAAGAACTTCATATTCATAACCATCGGCTGTATCGAAGCAGAGAAAGTACTGGCCAAGTGGCACAAGACCTTCAAGAACAGTTTTCCCGAATACGAGAAGACGATCCTGATCTATCTGGAAGGCCGCTTCGCGCTGGCGACCAAAAAAACACCGCTGTACAACTACCTCTACGATACAGATCTGCTAAAGAACTACAAGCTTGGCGCACTGCTGACCCCCGAGTTCGAGCACTCCCAGTTCGACCGGGTGATTATTGGGCTGGAAGCCTGCGCCATCTACGACGGAGGAAAAAAGGGCTTCGAGCCTTTGAACCACGTCAAGGACATCCTGGAGTTCTGGGAGAAGCAGCTGGAGGTGGGCAGAAAGAAAAAGCTGTCCATCTGGGAAGAGTACAACGCCCGTATGCCTGTGGACATGTACTTTGCCGATATCGAGAACTTGGACAGCGGCAGCCCCGAGATGCTTCAGGAGAACAAGAGCCAATATTGGCAGGGCTTGGGTCTGGAGGAGTACTACAAACTGTACACTCGCTTCAAATGGCTGTGGACCGACGAGCGTATCCGCAGCTCCCGCCTTCCAAGAAGCTTCATCCAGGTCTGCGAGAAGAAGATAAAGTATCTAAAGAGCCTGATTGCAGACGTAAGCGCGTGAAGTTCGAGTCCGAAGGGATCTCTTGCTTCTCATTCGTTATTATAGGGTCATTTTTGCCCGGGCCAGCTTGACCGCTTTCAGGATGCTCTCGTACCCTGTGCAGCGGCAGAGGTGCTTGTTGAGAGCTTCCAGGATCTGTTCTTCCGTTGCTTTCGCGTTTTTCGTCAGCAGGGAATAGGTACGCATGATCAGCCCCGGAGTACAGAAGCCGCACTGCACCGCTCCGGACTCGATAAAGGCTTCCTGGATGGGGTGGAGGATGTAGCCGTCGGAAAGTCCTTCCACGGTCAGCACCTCGCCTCCGTCGGCTTTGCGGGCCAACACGGTGCAGCTGGTGACCGCATCTCCGTTCAGGATCACGGTGCAGGCACCGCATTGGCCCACTCCGCAGCCGTACTTGGCGCCGGTTAGCTCAAGCTTGTCCCGCAAGACATCTAAAAGGGTCACCCGACCCTCTTCGATCTCGATCTGGTGCGTGCTGCCGTTGACCGTGAGTTTGATCGTAGGCATGTTCAGCTCCCCCCTTTCCGCTGCAGCGCGTTTAGGACATCCTCTGCCGTCACCGGCAGGCAGTAGAGCTCAATAGCTGTGGCATCTGCGATGGCGTTGACGATGGTGGGAGCCACGGCCACGATCGGGTGCTCTGCGATCGGCTTGGCGCACCAGGGCCCCTCCTCATTGGGGGTCTCCAGGAAGATCACGGTCTGCTTCTTTGGCACATCCTTGATGCGGGGTATCCTGTAGGGCCCGAAGTTAGGGTTTCCGATGGTCCCGTCTTCCTTGAACTCCATCTTTTCCATCAGGGTCGCTCCCATCCCTTGAACGACGCCGCCGACGACCTGACCCCTGCAGGTGACGGGGTTGATGACCTTCCCGGGATCGAAGGCCGAGGCGAAGTGCAGCACCTCTACCTTGCCGGTGGCCTTTTCGATCCTTATCTCTGCAGCCTGGCAGCCGAAGGTCCAGGAAGCCGCGGCGTTTCCCATCCCCGTTTTCGGGTCCGGCTCGATCACTCCCTGCACCCGATAACTGCCCGCGGTGTGGACAGGAACTCCGACGGTCAGGCCGTTCTCATGCATGTACCCCCGAGCCAGGGAGCCGACGGATAGTCTCTTGGAAGGCTCTCCTCGGCGGAAACACTCGCCGTCGTACTCGACATCCTCGACCGCACAGCCCAGAGCCTCGGCGGCGTTACCTTTGAGCTGCTCGATGGCCCGTTCGCAGGCCTGGATGATCGCCCGTCCTCCCCGGTAGGTCTGCATCGAGGCCACGGTTTGCCAGTCCCACGGACTGAACTGGGTGTCCACATCCTGGTACATTCGCACTTTCTCGATGGGAACCTTGAGGGCTTCCGCGGCCATCTGAGTAAATACGGTCTGGCAGCCCTGTCCCATCTCTATCCCCGCCAGAGTAACGAACACGCTGCCGTCAGCATTGATGGACAGCAGGCATCCCGAAGAAGAGTTGGTGGCCATCTTGGGAGATTTCATCATCGCCGCTACTCCGCGGCCGTAGAGATAGCGCTCGGTTTCCTTCGGTTTGCTCCCGGTAAAGATCGCTTTCTTCACTTCCTCGAGGCAGCGATCCAGGTCTCCATTGCTCTTGGTAATGGTCTGTCCGAGGGCGTTCTTTTTCCCTTCCTTCAGGAAGTTTTTCTGCATCACCTCCCAAACAGGCATGTCCAGCTTTCGGGCCAGAATATCGATCAGCCGACCTACCATGAACTGACCTTCCGGATGGCCGTAACCACGAAAGGCGCCAACGGGAGGAGAGTTGGTGTACACGCCGTAGACATCGGTCTTGACGTGGGGGAAATGGTACGGGCCGGTGCAGTTGTGGCCGGCCACGGTGCAAACCGGCCAGCTGGTGTCGCCATAAGCCCCATCGGAGAAGTACATCTCAGCCTCCAGGGCGGTAAAAGTGCCGTCTTTCCTTGCCCCGATCATCATCCGGGCCTTTACTCCCCGGCCGACCAGGGTGCTGGTGAAGACTTCCCTTCTGGATAATACCAGCTTCACCGCATAGCCCGGAACCATGCTGGCTGCGTAGGCGGTGAGAGGTTCGATGCAGATGTCGGATTTGCCCCCGAAGCCGCCGCCCAGGTAGGGTATGTGAACCCGAACTTTGGAGGCAGAAACACCGAACATATCGGCCAGCACGTCCCGCAGCACGAAAGGAGCCTGGTTGCTGGCCCAGATCTCGATGCTGCCGTCGGAAGAGAAACGGCAGATGGCGCCGTGAGGCTCGATAGCACAGTGGTTGCTCAAGGGGAACTCGAAATGTTCCTCGAGAACTATATCGCTCTGCTGAAAGCCTTTCTCCGCGTCTCCATTGCGCAAGGAATAGTGATGGAAGATGTTTGTTCCTTTGACCGGGTGAACCACGTACTCCACTCGACGGTACTCTCCATTTTTTTCGTGGATCAGTGAAGCTTCGCTGCCGGCTGCTTCAATGGGATCCAAAACAAAGGGCAGGGGGTCGTACTCGATCTCGATCTTCTTGAGGGCGGCTTCGGCCTGTAGTGGCGTCTCGGCCAGCACAACCGCCACGGCCTCCCCCGCGTGCCGAACCTTATCCACCGCAATCGGGGGCTGGTCCCAGAGGCAGGTGCCGAAGAGGATTTTGCAGTCCTTTCCGGTTACTACCTTCATCACCCCGGGCATATTTTCAGCTTCCCCTGTATCGATCGATCGGATCCCGGCATGAGGCGTTCCGGCTCGCTGCACCTTGGCGTGAAGCATGCGGGGCAGCCTGATATCGGCAACATAGGTCGCCGTTCCCGTTACCTTGGCTTCCGCATCCACCCTTGGCAAAGGTTTGCCGACATATTTGAGCTCCATACGTTTCCTCCGTCGACAATTGTATGAGGCGTAATGCCTAAGGTCAAGAAAATAAGAACAAGATTAAAACCTTCGTTTGACGGTCAGTTACTCTTACCCTATAATTTGTGTTGACCGAATAAAAACAAGTAAGGAGGGTCGATATGAGACGAGGAGCGTGGTTGGTTCTGATTTTTATTTTGGCTGCAGCCCTGACCTTCGGGGGCGGAAAAAAGGAGGTAGGTGTAGAGGAAGAGGAGGCATTTCGGGTTGCTGCGGTCTTCCAGACGGCCATTGAGGAGCCCTGGGACGGCGTGATCCATCAGGCCTGCCTCAAGGCAAAGGAGGAGATGGGCATAGAGTACGAGTTCGCTGAGAAAATTGCCGCAGCGGATTTCGAGAAAGTAGTCCGGGAGTATGCAGAGCGAGGATTCAACCTGATAGTAGGCGACGCCTTTCTGGCCGGAGAGGAACCGTCCCGGAGGGTGGCCAAGGATTACCCGGAGATCGCTTTTGCCTTCGGTTCAGAGTTCGGCCCAGTGGCGCCGAACTACAGCGTATTCGACAACTGGATCCATGAGCCGGCCTACCTCTGCGGTGTGATGGCCGGCAGGCTTACCAAGAGTAACATCCTCGGCATCGTGGCGGCCATACCGATCGGCGAGGTTAACCGGCTGACCAATGCCTTCATCCTGGGGGCTGAGAGCGTGAATTCCAATGTGCGAGTGAAGATCGCCTACATCGGCAGCTGGTTCGATCCGCCCAAAGCCAAGGAAGCGGCCCTGGCCCAGATCGAAGCCGGTGCGGACCTCATCTTCGCGGAGCGCTTCGGTGTGTTCGAGGCCTGCAAGGAGAAAGGGGTGCCGGCCTTCGGTAATATGTCCGATCAAAATGAACTTGCTCCCGACACGGTGATCAGCGGGCCGGTGTGGGATATGTGGCCCACGATCGAATACTGCATCGAGATGGTACAGAAGAACGCTTGGGTGGCTCAGGATCTTGGCGAATGGTCCATGATGGCCAAGGGAGGATCCAGGCTGGCTCCGTTCCACGCCTTCGAGACAAAGCTACCTGCAGCGGTGATCGATGAAGTGCGAGGTTTGGAAAAGAAGATACTGGACGGGACATTCCGGGTTCCCATCGTCGAGGACCCACCGACTTCAGACTGAGGCACTGGAACGGCAAGACCGGCAGATCTGCCGTCTGCCGGTCTTTTTTGCTTTTCTTTCCATATGTTCGAATATTCGAGCCCTCAGGACAGCCGAGGTAGATCTTTGTCAGACGACGAACCAAGACCCGTAGCGGAGATGCGCTGCATCGAGAAGCGTTTCCTCGACGTGATCGCAAACCAGCAGATCGATTTTCGACTCTATCGAGGAGAGATCTGCGCTCTGCTGGGTGAGAACGGAGCCGGCAAGACCACCCTGATGAACATCCTCTTCGGCTACTACACCGCCGATTCGGGACAGATCTTCATCGAAGGCGAGGAAGTTAACCTCTCTTCGCCTCGGGACGCCATTTCCCGTGGCATCGGGATGATCCACCAGCACTTTACCCTGGTACCTGCCCAGACGGTGCTCGAAAATGTCATCATCGCTACAAAGTCAGGTAAATCGATCTTTCTCGATTTGAGGTCCGCCAAGCAGAGACTCCTAGAGCTTCAAAAGCGCTTCGGACTGCACGTCGATCCGGAGGCCAGGGTGTGGACTCTTTCGGTGGGGGAGCAGCAAAAGGTGGAGATCCTGAAAGCCCTGTACCGGGGAGTAACCATCCTAATTATGGATGAGCCCACCGCCGTTCTGGCTCCCGCCGAAATCGAAGAGCTGTTCAAGACCCTGCGAATACTTGTGGGGGAAGATCGCTCGGTAGTGTTCATTTCCCATAAACTGAAGGAGGTGATGGCCATCTCCGACCGCATCGTGGTTCTACGGGGCGGAAGGGTGGTGGCGGAGCGTAAGAAAGAACAGACGAATACCCGGGAGCTGGTGAACTTCATGGTGGGTCGTGACCTCCTGGAAAGGATCGAGAGGAAGAAAGTCCCCCCCGGCGAGCCGGTTCTGGAAATCGAGAATCTCACCGTCCTGAACGACAAGGGACTGGAAGCGCTGAAAGGCTTGAACCTGGTGGTGCGGGAGGGGGAGATCCTGGGCCTGGCCGGGGTGTCAGGAAACGGCCAGCGTGAGCTCTCCGAGGTTCTCTTCGGGCTGCGGGTTCCGCTAGAGGGGAACCTCAAAGTCAGCGGGGAGCCTCTTCCGTGGGGAGATCCCCTTTCGACGATCCGGCTTGGCCTGGCCAGGATTCCGGAAGACAGGATCGAAACCGGGCTGATGACGGATCTCTCGGTGGAAGAGAATCTCATTCTCGAGCGTCATGGCAGCGAGGCTTTCCAGACGAGGGGAATTCTGAACTTCCGGCAGATACACCAGTTCAGCGATCGGCTCATCGAAGGATACCGCATTCTCACCTCCAGCCGGGATGCAGCGGCTAAGAGCCTTTCCGGGGGTAATCTGCAGAAGGTGATCCTGGCCCGGGAGCTGGACAATAAGCCGAAGCTGGTGATCGCGGCTCAGCCCACCCGGGGATTGGACGTGGGTGCCATGGAGTACATCCATCAGAGGTTATTGGAGGAAAAAGCGCGGAGGGCGGGCGTGCTGATGATTTCCGAAGACCTGGACGAGATCTTTGCCCTCAGCGACCGCATCGTCGTACTGTACGAGGGGCGAATCATGGGAGAAGTGCCGTTAGAAGAGGCCAGCCGGGAGCAGATCGGCCTCTGGATGACCGGGGTGCATAAATGATCCGGGTGATGATCGTCAAACGGGAGCCCCTGCCGGGCTGGGCCCGGATCGTCCTCCCGATCGCCGCAATCGTGGTAACCTTGATCCTGTCCGCCATTCCCATTCTGGCTGCCGGAGGAGCCTTGTGGAAATCGTACTATTCCCTGTTCTACGGCGCCCTGGGCAACCGCTTCAACCTTCTGGAGACCTTTGTGAAGGCCAGCCCGCTGATCTTCACCGGGCTGGCCGTTGCCCTGGCCTTCCGGGCCAAGTTCTGGAACATCGGGGCGGAGGGGCAGCTGTTAGCCGGAGCTCTGGCGGCAACCTGGATCGGGATCTACGGGACCTGGATCCCTTCGTTCTTACTGCTGCCGATGGTCATTGCCGCCGGTTTTTTTGCCGGGGGGTTCTGGGCCTCGATCCCGGCTCTGTTCAAGACCAAGCTCAAGGTGGACGATGTTGTTTCGACGCTGCTGTTAAACTACGTGATGGTCCATATCATGGGCGCCCTGCTCTTCGGTCCCCTGCAGCAGCCCGGCTCGAGCTGGCCCCGGTCTTCGGAGATACTGCAGGCGGCCAAGTACCCCCTTCTCCTTCCTCGATCCCGCTTTCACATGGGATTCCTCATGGGGC
>Ga0180438_10004587_pt1 | contig 19794 bp, 13 predicted proteins | sample SS_ome_12_FD_132455 | JGI IMG/M metagenome (GOLD analysis project Ga0180438, IMG submission 132455) | Hypersaline lake sediment archaeal communities from the Salton Sea, California, USA - SS_3_D_2 metaG | ecosystem: Environmental > Aquatic > Non-marine Saline and Alkaline > Hypersaline >... | reverse complement strand
TTCCCCAGGGTCAACAGCGCCTTGAGTGAAGCGGAACGTATCGCCACGTTCGACTTGCCCACCGATCCTACTGTTATCGTGGAGGAGTACGTGGATGAAGCTCTGGGATGGGTGCTGAAACGCCCCGTACAATTCGGCACCAACAGCGGCATCCGCCGGTACTTCGAGTTCGACAGGGACTATCTTTTGAATACTGACAAGATATACAACGGCCAGGAGTACTACTTGGCAGTGACGGCCTACTCGTGCTGTACCGTGTACGGTCATCTGCCGGCAGCCCAGGAATCCGAATCCGAGATTATCACCGTCATCCCGCACCGGGAGATAATGGGCGAGCGCTATGGGTCATCTTTCTCCGATACCCTAAGTGTGATCCATGCCTCTGGCACCGGAGATGCGGTTGTTTATCCCATCGTTGTCGACCCTGAGGCCATCGTGTCTGCGGAGTACACCATCGAATTTGACACGGCGCAGTGCTGGAGTCTTTGGAGGGAAGGCGTCCTGGTGAGTTCAGAGAAGACGAATTATAGCCTGGACGAGGACTACACCATCGTGGATGGCATCCTGGTAAAAGTGGGGGAAGTGAACTTTAAAGCACCTGAGGATTTTAACAGTTACGATGTCTTTCCTGAAGAACACCGCCACAATTTCGACCTCAGCAGTTACGGCCATGAGAAATGGGCGAACGATGCCACAGCGGTAGAGACTCGGGGTGTCGGTTCAACGGATTTATTGTTACTTCAGTGCGATATCGAATTGCGGTTCACGGGAGAGTATGAGACAGAGGATGATCACATTTTACGAATAAAAGAGGGTACAGGGTCGGTGGCGACGTTCGTGGGTGCTCGTAACTATGATCTGTGCGATCATCCGATGAATCCGACCGGTGGGGACGATTACTTCCCCATCCGAATTCCGTTCGAGGTCTGGGATGTGGATAGGGACATGCAGATCAACATCCTGATATACGACCGAATACAGGAACCAGACGATGTCCCCTTCTATGCGTTCAATCCTTATTACCGGATGTACGCCTGGTTGAACGCCAAGCCGTATCAGGAGACAGCTATCACGGAGACAGACGAGGAATACAACACCTGGAATCTCGTGTTTTGGCGAGCAGAGTGGCAGAAGGGCGATACGGTCATGATCCGATACACGAATCCGATAATCCCTGATGTGGACAGGTTCACGTATTCCACATACGGATTCGAGCCGACACTACGTGCCGAGACGGCAAAGCAGGATATAGACCGCATCGGTGTATTCCCCAACCCGTATTATGCTTTCAACCAGGCAGAGACGAGCCGTCTGGACCGGTTTGTGACGTTTAACAACCTGCCCGAACGGGCGGTGGTTCGGATCTTCAACCTGGCGGGTCAACTCGTACGAAGGCTGGAGAAGGCGGATGCTTCCCCGTTCCTGCGTTGGGATTTACGGAACAGGCGGGATGATTTCGTGGCCAGCGGTATGTACATCGCTCATGTGCGGGTAGACCTGCCCACGGGCGGAAGTGCAGATAAGGTGCTGAAACTGGCGGTCATTCAGGAGGAATAAAGAAATCCAGTGTATGGTAATCCTGAGACCAGAGGAACTGCATTCGGATTCTAAAAAAAGTGTTGGATTTTTAATCATAAATTTATTAGAATAATGGGGGAATTTATACAATTCGATCATCTCTGGATGGAATCATGATCATCGAGGGGATTCTTAAATATCGGGGCGCAGAATGAGAGCAGACAATTTCGTCTGCTCTTTTTCGTTGCAGATGGGCATTGTCGGAGGAAACGGAGGTCCATGATGAAAAGGATCGGATATGCGAGTCGTATCATATCCCTTTGGTTTGTTTTTATATTTTTCCAAACTGCTAACAGCCAGCATCTGCCACAGGGGGAGTACCACCGCAATCGAGAGAGAACCATCGATATCGTGCACTACAAAGCGGAGCTGGCATTCGATTTTACGAAAAGCGAGGTGTCGGGCAAGGCCAGCGTGATATTCAAGCCTCTGAGGAAAACGCAGCAATTTTCTCTGGATGCCATACGACTGGATGTTCAGGATGTCCATCTCATGCGAAAGTCAGAAGCCGAACGTTTGACGTATGAATCGAAAGACCAGAGTATCCTTATTCAACTCGACAGGATGTACTCGCCCCAGGAGACACTCACAGTCACCATTCGTTATTCGGCACGGCCCAATGCAGGCATGTATTTTCAAGAAGATAACGATCATGACGGTCAATTTTATGTATACACATACGGTGAGGGCGGACTGCATGCTAACTGGCTTCCCATCTATAACGAAGTCAACGATAAATTCTCGTCGGAGATGATCGTCACCGTGCCGTCTCCGTATACGGTCATTTCCAATGGGAAATTGCTGGGTGTCGAGAAACTCAAAAACAATGAACGAATATACCATTGGAAGCAGAATCTTCCGCATTCGAATTATCTGATCTCGTTGTACGTGGGCGAATTCGAAAGAGGCGAGCTGGAATCGGCTTTTGGTGCGATACCCATCGCGTACTGGGTGCCAGAGGGAAAACTGGAAGAAGGGGCATTCGTGTTCCGCAATACGACGAAAATGGTCGAATTCTTTTCCGATAAATTTGATTATCGGTATCCGTGGGACAAGTATGATCAGATCGCGGTTCCGGATTATTTTGTGGGTGCCATGGAGCACACGGGCGTCACCGGACATCGCGCATGCATGTTACGAAATGAGAATGCCCCACTGGACTTTGGCCCGCCGGATTTCGATAGATACTACACCATGTGGACGGCCGAGGCCATCATATCCCACGAATTGGCGCATCACTGGTTCGGAGACAATTTAACCTGCCGACATCTCAACGTCTTGTGGCTGAACGAGAGTTTTGCCACGTACTGCAACATGCTGTGGGATGAAGCCTATTTTGGACAGGAGATGTTTCATCTGGACAGACGGGAAGCCCTGGATCGGTATTTTGATTATGTGAAACACAATCACATCATACGGCCCCTCGAATACGCTTATTATGACGCCGTGGCCGATATCTACACGCAGGAAATTACCTACTTTAAGGGCGCTCTCATCCTGCATATGCTGAGGGACATCCTGGGCGATGATGCGTTTTTTCATTCCTGGAGCACATTTTTGCACAAGAACGAATTCTCCAACGTAGAGAGTCAGGATTTCAAGATCGCCATCGAAGAGGCCGCGGGCAGGAACATGGACTGGTTTTTCGATGACTGGGTGTATGGCGGCGGATATCCCATATTTGAAGTCAGTACGGATTATCTTCCAAGTCCCAAACGCATCGCTCTCACCGTGAAGCAAATCCAGCCTATCGTCGAGGGGCAGGGTCTGTTCAAGCTGCCCGTGGAGATCACTGTGGCCACATCCGACGGGATTAGGAAGAAGACCGTCTGGGTAGAGCATGCGGAGGATACGTTTTTTCTCGAATGCGAAGAGCCGCCGTTGATGGTCAGCTTCGACGGTAAGGGTGCGCTGGTGGCAGAGGTCCGATTTGATAAGTCGTTGGATGAGCTCCTTTACCAGGTGAAGAACGATGCCCTGCCGGGACGCATCTGGGCCATGCGGAAACTGGCTGAAGGATACCCCGTCCATCCCAAGACACTCGATGCATTTTCGGGACTCCTGTCGGCGCCGTCTTTTTGGTGGCCCAGGGCCGAGGCTGCCCGTCTTCTGGGCCTGATCCGTACTCCCGAAGCCGAGAAGGTGATATTGCAGGCCCTGAAATCTTCGGAGTATACCGTTCGAAAGGCGGCTGTTCTGGCGTTGCCGGAGTATCGGCCCGAATTTGCCGAGAAGACACTCATCGATGTCATCGAAAAGGATGACCATTCCGATGTCGTTGCAACGGCCATCGTGGCACTGGCCAGGACGAACCCCACGGATCACGTCGATCTCATACGGAAACAAATCAGACGGCCTTCCTGGTACGAGGAAATCACGATGGCCTGTCTGAATGCCCTGGGAATCATGGGCGATGCAAGCCTGCTGGAAGATATCAAGCCTTTTGCCTCTGAGGGACACCATGCATTCCTTCGTACCGGTGCCCTGCAGGCATGGGCAGCCTGCAAGCCTGATGACGAGACACTGCATCGTATCCTAATGGATAACGCCGACAGCGCTCAAGCCGACGTCCAATTTACCTCCATAGAAATGCTGGGGAGATTGTATGTAACCGATGCCGTACCCGTTCTCGAAAAGATCGTCCGGGAATCGGGGGATGTGGATTTTCGGGTTGCGGCTGGCCAAGCATTGGACAGGATCAGTCGTCTGAAGGACTCGTCCATGTTTCATATAAAATGAAAATGTCCGTTGAATGAAATCTACATGGAGGGCTTTATCGTGCATAGAAGAGATCGAATCATCGTGAAAATAATGGTCCTGTTATTCGTCCTGTGGGCAGGCATCACGACAGCCCAGACGACAGACGCAACCTTGCGGGGACTGGACGAATATATCGAAAAGGCCAGACAGGATTGGGAGATTCCCGGCGTTGCGGTGGGCATCGTGAAGGACGATGCCCTGATATTTGCCAAAGGGTACGGTGTTCGTGAAATCGGGAAAAAAGCCAAGGTCGATGAGCATACGCTCTTCGCCGTGGCCTCCAACACCAAAGCCTTTACGGCATCGATGCTGGGCATGCTGGTAGATGAAGATAAACTCGAATGGGACGATAGGGTTATCGACTATATCGATGATCTTCAGCTTTACGACCCGTACGTCACACGGGAAATCAGTGTCCGTGATCTCCTGACTCATCGCAGCGGACTTCCCACATTCGGGGGCGATCACCTGTGGATCGGCGCTCCGGAGAACAGCCGGGAGGAGATCATGGCCCGTCTGCGTTTTCTCAAGCCGACGGCACCCTTCCGTACGAGATATCAGTATCAAAACCTGATGTTTATGGTCGCCGGCCAGATCATCCCAGAGATTACCGGCAAGAGCTGGGATGATTTCATTCGGGAGCGCATATTTGAGCCCCTGGGCATGAACGAGAGCAACTCAAGCATACTCGTCCTCCCGGAAGAGGACAACGTGGCCACACCCCATGAGGTCGTTGATGGTAAACACGTACCCATCGTGTACGACAATGTCAACGGAATCGCACCGGCCGGTGGTATCAACTCCAATGTCGTGGATATGGCTCAGTGGATGCGGCTTCACTTGGGAGGTGGTGTCTACGAGGGCAGGCAGATTCTCAGTCATGAGGTTATACGGGACGCTCATTCCATCCAGTTTCCCCTACCGGTATCCGATTTTAACGAAGACCATTTTGGAACCCGTTTCTCCGGTTACGGCCTGGGTTGGAGTATCTCCGACTATCGCGGGTATAAGATGATCAGCCACGGTGGAGGGCTTTCGGGAATGATTTCTTTGCAGACGCTGATTCCTGAAAAGAGTCTGGGTGTGATCGTTTTAACCAACTTTGCCCCCAACTCGCTGACGCGGGCGGTCACGTATCGAATTCTTGACGCCTTTCTGGGCGAGCCCGAACAGGACTGGAGTGGTGTATATCTGGAACGCCGAAAACAGGCAGAGATAAGAGAGCAAAAAAATGAGGAGGAACTGCTGGCCCAGCGCGTGAAGGGCACCCGTCCGTCTTTACCCATGAAGGACTACGCTGGCCGATATTTTGATGAGCTGTCGGGTGAAGCAGAGGTTCGTATGGAAAACGGCAATCTGGTGTTCGATTACAATCCCAGGCACATCGGCGACCTGGAGCATTGGCATCACGACACGTTCCGTGTAACATGGCGTCATCCGATTTTCGATATGGCACCCAAGTCCTTTCTTACATTTTACTTGGATGAAAGAGGAAAAGTAGCTACATTACGGATACATTTCTACGATCCTATCTACTTTCAACATGTCACGGAGAAGGAGCGATGAGTGCGATGCAGCCGATTCGTAAAAACGTACGATGGCATTGGATTTTTATCGTGTTTCTATCGTACATGATGGTTATCCCTGGTGCGTGGGCACAGCATTACTTAACCCTGGGCGCGGGTTATAGTGCAGCGCTTCTGGGTTCCGATGATCTGAATCTGTTCAAGGATACTTACAACGGGGTATTTGGACTCGATCTCGTTCAGCCCATGAAAGGCTTCGACGTCTCTGTGGGTATGCGCTGGGAAATCGGGTATCGCCGTTGGTCTAAGATAAACATGGCCTTTTTCTTGGGATCACAGAATTTCTCGGGCACAGATCAGGCGCGATTTTACAGTGGAGAAAGACAGTTCACGCTCGATGTTAAAACATATTTCGTCGAATTCGAAGCAGGACGAACGATAAAAAAGTTCTTTATCAATGGTGTGTTGTCGGTGTTTTTTAAACGCGATGTTACGCTGAGTAGTATTTACTCAACGTCTGAGGAAGAATCCAAGAAAGCACTGGACGGAACGTTCAAGGGTATTACGGCTGTTTCAACGGATATCGGTATCGCTTTGGGATATTTCAAAGAGCCTGTTTGTCTCACGGCGAAAATCACCTACCCCCTCTTCACGGGAGGAGGTTCCAAGACGTTACAGGATCGGAGTCCCGACAAGATGGCGGAAGGTACATACATTTTTCCCGATGATTACGAGGCTTATCTTTTCGGTGAGGGGTATCAGGGTGTAAAGGGCAATATCGATGGCTTGAAGTTCATGGTGACCGTTGCGTTCGTGTACAAGATAAAAAAGTAATCGTCTTGCTGTTTCAGTATAAGAATGTGAGTAAGTAGGAGGGAGACAGATGCATTTTCAGGAGGATCCTAGAGTCAAAGTGGGGCGCAGATGCCTCGTGCTGGCATGGGTTTATTTCTTTCTCTATCTCGGCACCATCCTGTTGACATCGTACCGCTTGGGAATGAAGCCTTATATATGGGGTCTACCCCGGTGGGTGGCCATCGGGAATATCATCGTTCCTGTGGTGTTCGTTATCTTGCTGATATTTGTGGTGGAAGCGTTTATTCCCGATGTCTCGCTGACAGATAATATGGATAAATCGGAGGATGAAGAATGAATCCGGCTGTGATTTCTTTCCTGGCCTACACGGGGATACTGGTTGTGATCGGCATCTGGTCGTATAAGATCGTCGAAAAAGTGCCCATTGCAAAGTACGAGGAAGAGTTTTATGCCGCGGGCCGGGGACTGGGAGGCATCGTCGTGGCCTTGGTCATCGCTGGTGGACTGGCCAGTGCCGGGACGTTTATAGCCGGACCAGGAATGACGTACGCCTATGGGTACTCATGGGTCTTAATGAATAATTTTCAAATATTTATGAATCTTGCCTTGCTGGCGCCTATCGGCATCCTCGTCGGTGTGGCGGCCAGGAGGGTGAACGCGGTGACATATCTGGATATGTTCAGGGCCAGGTACGAGAGTAAGGCCATCATCGTTCTTTTATCGATACTGGTGACCGTGTTCCTCTTGCCTTATATGGCGACCCAGTTCGTCGGTGCCGCCAGGGTCATCGCACAGATGACAGGCATGGGGTATTTTGTTTCCCTCGCGTTTGGGTCTGTCGTCGTGCTGGTCTACTGTGTGCTGGGGGGAATGCGGGGAACGTCTCTGGCCACACTGCTCCAGGGCATCGTGATCACCGTCGGCTGTATCGCCCTTTTTATAGGTACGGTTCACTACGCTGGGGGATTCAGCCAATCCACGGAAGCCCTGACCCTCCAGGACATCAACTTTTTATCTCCCACGATGGGAGGACAATTTCCACCGCCGTTTGCGATTTCCATAGCGTGCATGACGGGCTTGTTCGTGGTTGGAATGCCCCACGCTATGCTGGGCGCCCTGACGTACCGGAACACACGGGCGCTGAAACGGGGCATTTGGATGGGGGGCATTCTGGTCTGCATCTGGACGCTCCTGCTCTGCATGGCCGGGGTGATCGGCCGTTCTATAAAACCCGATCTGGCTGTGCCCGACGAAATAAGCCCCTGGCTGGCCATGCACGTGATGCCCAAGGCCCTGGGCGGTATCGTCCTGGCCGGTATCGTGGCAGGCATTCAAACGACGGTGGCTGCCATGGCCATCATCATCACATCGAGTATCGCCAAGAACCTGCTCAGGGAAATCAAACCGGACGTTTCGCCAGAGAATATAAAAATCGCTTCCCGGTGGACGATGGCGGGCTGCCTGATCGTTGCCATCGGACTGGCACTGCTCCAGCCGCCCCTCATCCAGTGGATCATTTTCTTCTCCATCGGCGGGCTCGAGGCGGCGACATTCGGGCCGATACTCTTAGGGCTTCACTGGAAACGGGGAAACAAGTGGGGCGCCCTGGCCTCCATCACCTGGGGAATGGTCATTTACGCCCTGGGCAACACGATCCTGCCCCAGATAGCGTTGTGGGGAACACATCCATCACTCGTTTCCGTTGTGACCGCTATGATCGTCTACGTCCTTGTCAGCCAAGCCACATCGCCTCCGTCGGACCGTGTGGTCCAGACATTCTGGGGTGCAGCCAAAACAGGATAATGGCACGTTCCCGTAAGTCATCCAGGTAGATTCTTTTCTACGTATCCTACGAATGGGCAATCGCATCATCCAGACGCAATCGAAAGAAACGACATATTTGATGAAGTCTGAATAGATCACGTCGAAAAAATGATAAGATAATAAACCATTATTGATGACTGAGTCATGAAGGAGGAACCGTGATGGGTAAGTTAAAGATTACGAGTGTCGATATTTACAAGGCGGATATCGAATTCCACGAACCGTTTCGCATCGCTATCATGGAAATTACCAGCGCCATGAGTGTTTTCATAAAAATCAACACCAGCGAGGGGCTGTATGGGATGGGAGAAGCCAATCCAACATGGGGAATCACGGGTGAAACACAAGCCATCAACCTGGCCGGAGCCGTGGATCTGGCCAAACTGATACTGGGTAAGGATCCTCTGGATATCGAGAACCGGCTGCGGGAAATCGATAAGTACTTGATTCACAACAGCACGATACGGGCCGCCTTCGACATGGCCCTGTACGATATTCTGGGCAAGGCGGCCGAGCTTCCCCTGTACGCCGTGCTGGGTGGTGGAAAGCGCATCTTCTGGACGGACAACACCATCGGTATTGCCGATCCAGACTACATGGCTAAAAAGGCTAAAAATTATAAAAATCAAGGATTTGAGGCCATAAAAGTAAAGCTGGGTACGACACGGGACGAGGATGTTGAGAGAATCAAGAAAATTCGTAAAGCCGTGGGCGATGATATCCCCATCCGCATCGATGCAAACCAGGGATGGGATTACAAGACGGCCGTGACCACACTTCAGGCCCTGGAATGCTACGGCATTGAGTACTGCGAGCAGCCCATCGCACGATGGGATTTCGAGAACATGCGGCGGATTCGGGAGAAGACCTCCATCGCCATCATGGCCGATGAGTCCTTGTTCGATCATCACGATGCCTTTAAACTGGCCTCCATGGGATGCTGCGATTACTTCAATATCAAGCTGGCCAAAGCCGGTGGCATTCATACTGGTTTGCGCATCAATGCTATTGCCGAAGGAGCCGGTATCCGGTGTATGGTGGGATGCATGACAGAGACACGGCTTGGACTGACGGCCGCGGCACACCTGGTCTCGGCCCGTCCCAACATTCAGTATGCCGACTTGGACGGCTGGCTTTTCCAGAAGGTGGATCCCATCACCGGCGGTGCCCAGTATAACGTGGGAGAAATCACCGTTCCCGATGTTCCTGGTATCGGTGCCGACGTCGATCCCGACTTTTTAAATCAATGTGAGTCGACGACAGTCCAGTAAGCGAGGAAAAGCATGTACGTGATGCAGAGCGCACCGGGGAATCGTGCGATCGTCAATGCACGCGAGATCGATTACTATGGCGGCACGGGCTATTTTGGGTTGCAGGGTCAGCCTGAACTACTAAAAGCTGCGTGTGATGCCGTTAAAAAATACGGCATCTGTACGGCCACGTCGCGTTTCGGTTATGGTGACAATCCCGTACTCTTGGAGGTGGAAGAGCGGGCATCCGCCTTCTTCGGAAAGGAAAGCGCACTCTATTTGGCCACAGGATACCTGGGCAATGCCATCCTGCTTCAGGGGCTCAGGGAGCGGTACGACATCATTTTTGTAGACGAAGCCTCCCATCACTCCGTATTCGACGGTGCGCATACAGCCAAGAAGCCGTTAATCGATTTTGCCCATCTCGATACCGAAGACCTGGGCAAGAAAGTCCGGGAGCATCTGAAGCCATCCCAAAGGCCGTTGCTCATCTGCGATGGGGTTTTCCCCGTGTCGGGAGAGATATCACCCATACCCGAATATATCAGCCTCCTGGAAACCTATGATCATGCACTGATCTGCGTGGACGATGCCCATGCGACGGGTGTCATCGGCGAGCATGGACGCGGCACGTACGATTATTTCGGATTGACTGGGGATCGACTTTACGCTTCCTATACGCTGAGCAAAGCCCTGGGTGGGTATGGCGGGATTATCCCGGGAGATAAACCGTTCATCGATGAGCTCCGAAAGTCCTCAGAGATTTTTCACGGAGCCAGCCCGGTTCCGACTCCTGCAGCCGCGGCAGCTTCCAAGGGCCTGGAAATTTTAATGCGTCAACCCGAACTCCGGAAACGACTGTGGGAGAATGTGTTTTACGCCAAGGCGGGTCTGAGAAAATTGGGATTCGACATTCCCGACACGCCCGTACCCATCATCTGTCTTCACCAGGAACAGATGAATCTTAAAAAGATACAACATAAGTTGTTCGAGGAGGGCATTGGAGTCCTGTACACGGCAGGAGGCTCGTATTCCAGTGTTCCGGAATGCGGGGCCATCCGAATCGCTATATTTTCGACACACACGAAGGAGCAGATCGATCGATTGATTAATGCTGTCGAACGCTCGATGAAAGAGGTTTTGTAAGAGCATATAAAACAAAAAGTTGTATTCAATTCTGATAAATGTTCATTTATAGAGATCATTGTATCAGTATCCTTCTCGCGTGCATGTCATCTTGAACACACGGAAAGGGCAGCCCCATGTTTGATCTTCCCGTTGCCGTCATATCGGATGTCCACGGAAACCGATGGGCCTTGGAAGCCGTCCTAACAGATATTAAACGGAGAGAAATAGCAGCCGTCGTCAATCTGGGGGATGTCTTGTACGGCCCCCTGGATCCTTCGGGCACGGCGCAGATACTGATCCATATGGATATCCCCACGGTTCTCGGGAATCAGGACCGGATACTTGTGGATCCACCGCGTGGCGAAGAACGCGTGCCTACTCTGGATTATGTCTTAAACGTCCTGTCACCCGAACATATCGAATGGCTGAAGACCTTTCCCATGACGTTGGTTGTGTACGATGATTTTTTCTTATGCCACGGCACTCCAGATAACGATATGGAGTATCTGTTGACCGATGTGACGGAGACGGGTGTGTCTCTAAGATCATCAAATTCGCTGATGAGGAAATTAGAGACCGTGGAGCAACGTATCGTTCTTTGCGGACACGACCACGTACCCAGGTCGGTTTTACTGCCGGATGGAAGGATCGTTGTCGATCCGGGGAGTGTCGGCCTTCCGGCGTATGATGACGATCTTCCGTTCCATCATGTGATGGAGACGGGCACTCCCCATGCCCGGTACAGCATCGTTACCCGTAACGAAGACGGCTGGTGGGTGGAGGATATTGCCGTGCCCTATGATTGGCAGGCAGCTTCCGATGCAGCGTTGACTCACGGACGTTCCGATTGGGCCGAATGGCTGAAGCTGGGAAGGGCGTAGGGAGATCAAGAATCAAGCAACACGCACGGAGGCGTATCCGTCCTGTGTGAACAGCACCGAATCGATTTTGATCCATCACACATCCTTTCACGGAGGTTGTGGACAAGGATAACTGGAATTCATCGTATTTATACGAGAAGGAAACTTAGGATATAAGGTCCGATAGAAAGGGTGACACACCGTCCCTTCACCCTCGATAAGCATCGATTTTTTTCGCACACAGGATGGATTATATAACTTGTGTCATGCGTTCCATAGGCCACCGACTAAAACAGAAAGTAAATCATCTATTTAATCATGCGCAGAACTTGAAATGTCCGATTACGCCAAGCCTGTTAAAACACGTTCTTGAAATGGTTTGATTTATTCATTATCTTAAAAATGATGAGTTGACCTTAAATGGATAAGATTACTTTTCGTCTCTTGTTATCCCATTCTATTACAAAGATACTGACAGCATAATAGGCATCCTTTTTGTCAATCTAAAAAATTTCAAATACATGATATTATTTCTTTAAGAGATCATTCTTGTGCAAGAGAGGAAGACCAATCGTTCAAGATCATCATAACGTTATCGAGGAGGGCAGAGAAATGAAAGTAAGGAAAACGTCTACCGGTATTGTATTACTCGCTGTTTTCATCCTGATGGGCATGACAGCTTGTCAGAAGACTTACGAGTTCAGGGGTAAACTCCTGGAGATGACCTACCCTTACGATGAGAATACAATTTACTGGCCAAACGCAAAACCGTTCCAGCTCATCAAGGGGAATTGGGGAATAACTGAGACCGGATACTGGTATGCTTCCAACGAGTACAGTGCCGCCGAGCACGGCGGGACACACGCCGATGCACCCATTCACTTCGCTGAGAAGGGACGAACCATCGACCAGATTCCCCTGGAAGAATGGATCGGGCCTGCCGTGGTGATTGATGTCACAAAAAAGTGTAAGGAAAATCGTGATTATCTTCTCCAGGTTGAGGATATCCAAGCATGGGAATCCACGTTCAGTGAGATTCCAGATCATGCCTGGGTCATCATGTATACGGGTATCGGTACCAAGTACTATCCCGATAAGAAAAAAGTATTGGGAACGGACACCCAGGGCATCGCTGCCATACCTGAACTCAGCTTTCCCGGTTTCTCCCCAGAGGCCGTCTCGTTCCTGCTCCAAGAGCGTAAAATCACAGGCATCGCCCTGGATACACCCAGCATCGATTACGGCAAATCGAAAGAGTTTAAAGTACATCAAATCCTCTTTGCCGCGAATAAAGTGGCCCTGGAGAACATCGCAAACCTGGATAAGCTACCGCCTGTTGGAGCAACCCTGTTCGTGATGCCCATGCTCATCAAGGATGGTACGGGTGCGCCGGCGCGTGTTTTCGCACTCCTTCCCTAAGCCGAAATAAAATAAGGGTAGGATGGTAGGTCCGGACATCGGTGTGTGTGGGATAAGCCGATATAAAAAAATCATTATAAGGAGATGATGATATGATACGGTATAAAATTCATAGTAAGGTGTTGATCGGATTATTCCTGATTGCATTTCTATTGGTCGGATTTCTTCATGCTCAAGAAGGGACGTTGCTCCCGGAATCGCTGTTGAAAGAGATCATCCACGAGGTATCGGGCGAGAAGGCCTGGTGGCACGTGAACCGACTGGCCCAGTTTCATCGTATCGATAAATCTATGGAGTATCACGAGGCAGCTGTGTACGTCGAGGAACAGGCAAGAGTGTGCGGACTGGAAGATGTGGAGATAGAGACCTACGCAGCCGATGGAAAGACGTGGAATTTTACCCATCGTACGTCACCGGCCTGGGATGCTGAGATGGGTGTACTGTGGATGGTCGAGCCGTATAAGAAGAAATTGGCTGATTATGATGAAATCCGCGTTTCGCTTGCCATGGGAAGCAACAGCACCGATGTAACCGCCGAATTGGTTGATGTGGGTGTGGGAGAGAAAGCCGAAGACTACCAGGGCCTGGACGTGAAGGGAAAGTTGGTGCTGGCCTCGGGAAGCCCGGGTTCGGTCCAGGAACAGGCCGTTTTCGAGAGAGGGGCTTTAGGCGTATTGTCGTATTACACAATTTCATGGCAGAATACTCGTCAGCCCGGCGATTTCCCGGATCAGGTCACCTGGAGCAGCATCAGCCCACAGAGTGATGAAGGCCAAGAAGGTGGTTTTGGATTCATGCTTTCTTATAGGACCGGCATGATGCTACGGCAACTTATTTTTCAGGGCCAAAGCGTTGTGTTAAGGGCAGAAATCAAGGCGAGCGTGCATCCAGGACATTACGGCGTCGTTACGGGCAAAATTCCAGGCACGCGGTATCCAGACCAGGAGTTTGTTTTTATCGCCCATCTGGATCATTACCGTCCCGGTGCCAACGACAATGCCAGCGGCTCGGCGGTGCTCCTGGAGATCGCACGTACCTTACAACGCTTGGTTGCCAAGGGGATCATAGCGCCTCCCATAAGATCGATCCGGTTCCTGTGGGTTCCTGAGATCAGCGGCACGATTCCCTACCTAGCGGCTCATCCGGAGGTGTTCGACCGGACATTCGGTGTTGTCAACATGGACATGGTGGGGGCAGACCACAAGAAGACCCAGGCCAGTTTTCATCTAACCCGTACACCCCATTCGCTGCCCACGTACTTTGACGATGTGATTCAGCATTTTACCGAATATGCCAGGGATAACAACCGGGAACGATTCGGAGGAGATCGCACACTGACTATCATCGCTCCCACCGGATCGAGAAATACGTTCGATGTGGGTATAGAGGAGTACGGTGGTGGGAGCGATCACTACATATTCACCGACGGTGCCATCGGCATTCCCGCCGTGATGTTCGGAACCTGGCCTGATGTGTATTATCATACCAACGAAGACACGCCGGAAAAGGTCGATCCGACCACTTTAAAGCGGGCGGCTTTCCTGGGTGTTGCACCGGCGTTGTATCTCACGCGTCTTACGTCCGAGAGCGTTCCCCGGCTGGCCATGGAAACGCTGACAAAAGGCAAGGCCCGCTTGGCCCGTGACGAGAGGAAGGCCAATAGTGTGCTGGCGAACGCAAAGCCCGAGAAAATCACACGGCACTTTAGAGAAGCAAAAAACATCATTCATCAGGCCTATGCTAGAGAAGCGGAGGCAGTTCTGTCATGCTCGTTCCTGGCTGGAGAAGAAAAAAATGTTTTAGATTATCTAAAAAAAATCAAGTCTTCATTGCAGAACGAAGAGAATGCTGCCCAGAAACGTCTGGATGATTATTATGGCTACCTCTGCAAGGATAAGGGAGTGGAACCCGCCCGTCCCACCGTGACGGAAGAGGAACGTCGCCTGCAGGATGCCATACCTGAAAGAGTGATGGCCTACAGGGGGCCTTTGGGCAGAGAATTCCTGAAGGAAAAATTGGGCGAGGATTTTGATGAAGGCCAATTGTTGATTCAGAAAGAAATCCCTTCTGGAATGCCGTCGGCAGGAAATATTCCATACGAGACGTTGAATTTTGTTGACGGAAAACGCAGCATCACCGAGATTCGCAATGCCGTGAGCGCCGAGTATGTTCCCGTTTCCCTGAATGCGGTGGAGGAATACATGCGCGTCCTGGAAAAGGCAGGTGTGGTGAGTATGAAGAAATGAGCTTTCCTCGGTTGATATTAGTACATGGGTTCGACCAAGGATGGGAGTCATCGGGAACAAATCTTTGGCGTATCGGGAGTCGCTCACGGAGTGGAAGTAAGAGGTCGCTGACGTCTTGACCGTATCCGCCTACTACAGGGTGGATAGTTTACACGAATGCGTTAGAGGGCCTGTCTTGACAACTCATTCCCTCGGTGGGAATCATCCAAGAATGTGATGAGAAGAAAGCGACGTCGACGCGTATGATTGGTGTTATTGGAACCATCATCCCTATAAGGGCTCTGGGAAATTGTCTTTCGGATGGAGAAATATCCTGTGCTGTATCTACATAAGGGTGATTATTAAAACGAGTAATCCTCGGAACCGATAGTTCAAACGATGACGGAGGATAGGATGATTTGTCAACGTGTTTGTATCGTCGCTTTATCGGCTCTTCTGTTCTTTACATGGGGCTGCACCAGTATGAAAACGATCTCCAGTGATGAATTTTCAAACCTGAATGAGCGTATGACTATCCAGATAACTACGATGGATGGTGCACAGCTAATCGTGAAAGAGCCCAGGATTCAAGACTCGACGTTGGTAGGAATCATGGATGGTGAGAGGATCGCTGAAATCGATCTTTCTGATATCGAGACGATAAAAAAAAAGAAGTTGAATTACCTGAAAACGTCCGTCGCAGGAGCGGTTGGAATTGCAGGCGTGATGGTCTTGATTTCTACTCTGAGAACGAGTGAAAGCATTCCTGTCGTGGTAGTCGATCCCCCTGCCTCGAGCGGAACCTCCACATCTCCCCCTCCCTGTACGGGCGGGGGTTGAGGTAACAATTAATGAGAGCCGGGTCCGGCTCGTGGAAAGATACCTATTCATACACCGTAAAATAGGAAACGTCTCAATATCCTAGAATGTAAGAAGGATGCGATAATTACATGTCGTGTGTATCGTCTCAATACTCTCAAAGAACTCTCAGCTTGTTGGAAAGGAAGTACGCAGGCGGCATTGATGTCCCGCGTTCATTCATATTAGATGTCATCGAAGGAGGAAACCATGAAATCGTGGTTTAATAAAAAATCCTGTTTAACGATACTTGTTCTTTGTATTGTCTTCATCCAGTACCTGATGGCGCAAGGACCGGCCGCCGGACACGATGACAGGCTGCAAACCTATCCACCAGCGATACAGATGGCATTGGGGGGCATCTCGGTAAGAGATCTGGAAACGCACATCGGATTTCTATCCTCCGACCTCCTGGAGGGCCGTGACACACCCGGGCGAGGACTCGACATTGCTGCCGCCTATCTGTGCGCCGAGTTTCAACGGATGGGCCTCGAACCAGGCAGTCCGGACGGAACCTATCTTCAGACCTATTCTATTTGGGAATACGAATCCACCCATCAAAATACAGAGGTGTCACTCCTACAGGGCGAAGAGAAAGTCATGCTCACACCTGACGAGAGAAGCCTTCTCCTATTCGGATTAACGGGGCAGAGTCCCGATGTGTCGGCCCCTATTGTCTTTGCCGGATTCGGTATTACGGCCCCGGAAAAGAATTGGGACGACTATAATAAGATCGATGTTCGGGGAAAAACCGTTCTGGTCTTTGCAGGTGCGCCCTGGAAAACGGACCTTGATGTTATCTTTGGCTACGATAAACTCTTCGGAAAATTGATTAATGCCAAGGCGCACGGTGCAGTGGGATTCATTTATGCTTCGCCAAGCTTTGGCCGCGAGGAACCCATGAGCGAGGCGTTCGTCCGGGCTATAGCCCATGGGCATAACAGGATTCTTCCCCTGGAGACTCAAGAGCCGGGAATGTCCATTCCTGCCATTCTCACATCCTGGAATGTGGTGGATCAGATTCTACGAATGAGTCGTGTCAAATTCAAGTCCGCGGAAAAGCTGGCCGAGAAGATAAACACCTCGAAGAAGCCGGTAACGTTCGAAATCCCGGGTCTGCGCTTTCAGGTGGACGTTCAGGCGGAAATGATCGAAAGGCCAGCGTCTAATGTGATCGGGCTGGTACGAGGAGCAGACGAGAAACTCCGGGACGAATTCGTCGTATTCTCCGCTCATTATGACCATCTGGGCATGGTCACGCCCGTGGCAGGGGATTCCATCTGCAACGGTGCCGATGATAACGCTTCCGGCACGACAGCCATCCTGGAACTGGCCGAGGCCTTTACTTCCTTGCCCGAAGACGTGCGTCCCCGTCGGTCGCTATTATTCCTGCTGGTTTCTGGTGAAGAGAAGGGATTGTATGGATCGGCCTACTTTTCCGAACATCCCACGGTTCCCCTCTCTCAGGTCGTTGCCAACATCAATATCGACATGATCGGACGGTCGGACAGCAGCAGGGTTCAGGCTATCGCGCCAGGAGCCGAATCCCTCTACAAGACCGTGCTTTCCGTCGGCGAGCAAATCGGTGTCAACGTGTTGCCCGATCAACAGCCCCAGATGCGGCTCCTCTACCTCTCAGATCAGTATCAATTCGTTCGAAACGATATTCCGGCAGTCTTCTTCTTTACGGGACTTCATCCGGATTATCATCAACCGTCGGATGAGTTTGACAAGGTCAATTTCATCGATTGTGAAAAAATCACCAGGCTCATATTTTTAACCGGTTTGGAGGTGGCCAACTCGGATGAACGTCCCGGATGGTCGCGTCCGGATATTTTAATCACCCCATAAATTGAAAGGATCCGAAACGTTTTGTTGTTTTCATAGCTATTTTAATAAATCAAATTCCCGTTATTTCATTTTTTGCTTGACTTTTTAAAAATAAATGCTATATAGGTACCTAATACGGTGATGCCGGTGTAGGCATTTTTTGACGGATTCGTCTTTTATGGACGAAAGTGATCCACAATTTTTATCATCATTATTAATGAAGGAAACGCCTTCACCGGGGAAAGTCGCCTTAAATGAAAGAACTTTATTTACCTGTGGGACGACAAGTTGTCCAGCAGGTTTTTTTATGAGAATAAACGGAGCGTTGTGTTTATGAAAGTGGCTGTGGTCTATAATCGAGACAAGAAGGGCATTATCAACGTGTTCGGCATTCAGAATCGTGAGTGGTATCCTGAGGAGACCATCCAGAAGGTTGTTCAGGCACTCGAGAAGGGTGGTCACACGGTTGAACTCATCGTTGCCGATCGGTTTTTGCTGTCGAACCTGAAGAAGTTCTTGCCAAAACTCTCGAAGCGAAGACCCAATGGTATCGTCTTGAATCTTGCCCTGGGGATTCAAGGTAAATGCCGTTACACCCATGTACCCGCCATGTTGGAGGTGGCGGGCATCCCTTACACGGGTTCCAGCCCCCTCGGCCACATTCTTGCATTCGATAAGGTTGTTACAAAACAAATACTTATGTCGGCAGGTCTACCAACCCCGAACTATCGTGTGGTTACGCTTCCCGAGCAAACAGTACCGGAATTGAAGTTTCCCCTCATCGTCAAACCACGGAGTGAGGCGGCTAGTTTTGGATTAAAAGTAGTCGAGAATGAATCCCAACTGAGGGAGGCCGTGGCTCATGTATTGGATGACTTTAAACAAACGGCTCTCGTCGAGGAATTCATTGACGGACGCGAAGTAAACGTGGCCGTTCTGGGGAATAATCCGCCCAAGGCGCTTCCTGTCCTCGAATTGGTTCTAGCAGAGAAAGAGCAAAAAGTCTACAGTTATGAAGTCAAGTTTGCGAAGAAGTCTAAAGACAAAATCAGGAGAATTTGTCCTGCAGAGCTTCCGCCCGAGACAACCGCCTACCTTCAGAAAATCGCCGTCGAGGCGTTCCACGTACTGAACGTACATGATTATGGCCGTGTCGATATTCGGTTAGACCAATACAATCAACCGTTTATTCTCGAAATGAATTCCATGGCGAGTATTAATCCGAGTTCATCGTTTGTCCATGCTGCAAAAACGGGTGGATACAACTATAACCGGCTCATCAATGAAATTGTCAAAGTCACGGTCGAGCGGTACGGAATCGAGGAGCCCGAATTTTTTGGTGATAAAAATACGTACCTCAAGAAAAACGGCCCCATTGTATGACAACGATATTATCCGGGAGAATGTTATGTCCGTCGTCAAAGATCCCCGTTCACCCATGTACGTCCCAGAGGAAAACAGGAAAATCGCTCGTGAGAGGGCAAAGAAACATGCTGAGACGATTGCGGATTATCTTGATTTAAAAGATCGGATTCCTACGGGATATAATCGATGGGAACGGATTCAGAAAAACAAAGAACATATTTTGGAAGTCATGGGCGGTTCTCCTAAAGACTGGCTGGATTATCGTTGGCATTTGAAGCATGCCATCGCTGATGTGAAGACATTGTCCACGATTATCCCCCTATCAGATCAGGAGATCAAAGATATTGAAAAAACG
>Ga0180438_10004586_pt1 | contig 19795 bp, 9 predicted proteins | sample SS_ome_12_FD_132455 | JGI IMG/M metagenome (GOLD analysis project Ga0180438, IMG submission 132455) | Hypersaline lake sediment archaeal communities from the Salton Sea, California, USA - SS_3_D_2 metaG | ecosystem: Environmental > Aquatic > Non-marine Saline and Alkaline > Hypersaline >... | reverse complement strand
TTCTGTCATAGGTGGCAAAACTTCCGTCCAGGAAGGCCCCCCCGTCGCCGTTCTGGGGATTGGTGATGTCATAGCCCTGATCTAGTACTGAGAAGAAGGCCGGGGATTCATCTTCGGCAAGAGCCGTACCCAGCATGAAGTAGTATCTATAGTATTGCCCGTAGTTGTTGTGGCAACACTGACAACCTGCCAGATCTCCTCCCGGCAGCCCGCGGCCGTTGCTATTGGGCCAGGCAGACCAACCCATAATCTCCCTTCGATAGACTATGCCCAGGTCCCCGCGGGTCATGGAATGGGTGGCGCGATTCTGGTAGGCGGCCTTGCTGTGAGGGTCGTGACAGCTTGTGCAGGAAGAGGCCGAATCATAACTCTCCTCCCTCAAATCCGAATCCCAGCACTGCCAATTGTCCAAATGAATCTCCGTATGAATGTTGTTGGGTGGGTCGTCCCACATCATGACGCCCAAACCCTGTTCTGCAAGCTGGGCAAAATAGCTCTGGAGAAGCGACGTGCTGTATGGAATGCTCGACGATCCTGAGCCAGGGGTGTGATTCCCTCCGCCCACAATCACCTCTTCTCTGTGGCATTCGTAACAAAGGGCAAAATGGGAAGAATCGTAGTCTTCGGTGCGGGGTACCAGAAGAGGGGCCCCGCCACCCACAAGCACAAGCCGGTATCCATTCCGGTAGCTTCTGGAAGGGTCTGTCTCACACTCTTCGGCATGATAGGTTTTCGCATAAGCATCTATGTGGGTGAGGCCGGGGTCGTGACAATCAGTACAAGACGTGTTGTAGTTGCCATGACCGCTCACATAGTAGCCAAAGACCACATCATCGCCTGTCACGTTCTTTGCAGTCCGCGGGCCGATAACGGCAGGATCATCATCATGGCAATGGGCGCACCAGTCTTCTTTCCCGGCCTTCAGGGTGACGCCGTTTGACTCATAGACCCCCCCTGTCCATCCCGCCTTGGCCATTTGGGAACCACCATATAGACCCCCCTGGCTGTGGCAGCCGTCACAGACGGTCGTGGCTGCCAGGGTGTCTTTTGCATCGTCATCTCCGAAAAGAGGGTAGTTGTTTCCATCATGGCAATCATTACATGCCATGGCCGTTGCCGGCCCCTTGGGGACGTTGCCGGCCGTATGGGTGGCGTGGCTGAAGGCTGTGCCGGAACCACCATCCTGCCCGTGGCAGGGGTCACAACCGGTCCCTACGGTGGCTTCATGGCCGAATTCGTAAGGCGCATGTTTATGACACAACATGCAATCAGAACCAGGCCCCCCTAAACCGGGCTGGTATTCGGGATGGGGGGCGCCCAGGCTGTCATTTCGATAATAGGTCACCTTTGCGGCGGTGTGACACACCTCACAAATGCCGTCGTAGTCCGGTGCCCCCCGGACATAGGCATCGGTGGCCGTGAAGACGACCGGTCTGGTGCCGCTTTCGGGCGTCACGATCTGTTCCCGAATCATCTTGAGATTCTCAGAATCCCCACAGGCCGACGACTCAGAAGAGCCGCCCAGTCCAAAATGGCACACCGTGCAATCGGTAACATGGTGATATCCACCGGTCTGTTGTACGAATATCGGTTCTTCATCGACGGGGACCGAACCGGCCAATACTGTTTCGTTATCTGGATAAACGGGTTCATAGCTTCCATCCAGCCCTGTGACAATGTGCGTCACAGTGACGTTGGGTGTTGAGAAGTAAGAAGATAGATCCAGTGTCTGTGCCCCACTTTCGGACCATAGAAGGAATATATCCAGGTTGTCTTTTGTGAACATTATGATCCATGTCCAATTGGTTGGGTCAGCACCTTCAGGTAGCGGACTTAAGTCGGTGACAGAGTCAAAATCCCCCACCTTTTCGTGAAACAGTTTCAGAGTATAATAGGCGGGTTTAGGGGTGCCCATGGGCTCGTAATCAAAACCCCACTCCAAAAGTCCACAGGCAAGGTTGAAGGCCATTTCGGCTATGGTGCCCCAGAGATTGTTGCTTCCCATGGTATCGAACATGAACTGAAAACCAATATTTTCAACCCCCTGGCTTGCTGCTATCGCCGTCTTCTTGATTGTATACTTGGCCTTCTCCTTTTCCCACCACGCCTTTATGGTACGGTGTTCGGCGTGGTCTCTCTCGACCAGGATCTGTCCTATCTCGATTTCTGTCATATAAGGATAAACGCTTTCATCGTAAAGGGGCGGCTGTAGATATTGTCTGTCAAGCAGCCGTGCTGTGGCGGCATCAACAAAGAAGATTGGTTTATCCACGTATGACCTTATCCATCTCACCCTGGCAGGGATACCGTTGTAGTGAAAATTGACGTTGGTGCCCACAATGTCGAAATAGTCAGTTGCCTGTTGGAAAACCTGAGCCGTGAATTCCCTTCTTTCCACGGCTATGGGGTCGGCAATGTTGTTAAACGCTTGGACGGTCGGATTATCGTCAAAGCCGTCACCGAAACTAAAAGAAAAAGAGATAATCTTTGCCTCTGAATTGGCCTGCTTTGCAGCCGGGTAAGCTGTTTGGAGAAGAGCCGTATACTTTTCCACCCTCTCAGTCCCATCAGCCGTATCCCACTGTTCGGTATTCTCATATTCAGTGCCGATCTGATAATAGAGGTGTGAATGCTGTAGCGAAGGCATATCGTTCACGCCGTCGTTGTCGTATCTTTCCACAACAGCACTGACAAAGTCTGCCCAAGCCTGCCAGCAGCTCATGCCCATCTCTGGGTTGGCAGAGGCACACGTTGTCGCATCTTTAGGTGGCGACGATTCGGCCTGTGTCATCTCAACGGCCCAGACTGCGTCTGAGATTAAGGTCGGGGAAAACCTTCCGGCAGCGGCTTCTATTTCCATCACGTCTTGATCCAGCGCGGACCAATTGTAATTGTGGACGCCTTGATAAGGTGGAGAAGGTTCAATGGCATTCCATGAAACGAACTCCTGACCCACGGTTTTTAGGCCGGCTTGACAACAAGGGCCAAGATAGTCGTACTCGGCTTGTTTCTGAGCGGCCGAAGGGTTCCTTCCACCAATATCAATCCCTAAAAAGAAGAGATCCCCTGCCGCAGCCTCTGCATATGGCAAAGAGACAGCAACACAGCAGGCTATTGAAAGGCCGGTGATGGTGAGAATTGTTGGGAGGATTGACCGTAATCTCAACTTGTTCATCGTTTACCTTGTTGCTACTTCGAAAGAAAGACGGCGCCACGGACTCCCTGCCATGAAAAGGGAATACGGCGAGCGTCATTCAAGGGCACAGAGGCTTACAGCGGCCCTGGTGGTCAAAGGATCCACCCAGGCACCTTCCTTATCTTCACGTCGTCTAGGGTGCTTCAGAAAAAGTGACAACCAAGGCACTGCTTGTAATGACAATCGTTTCGCTTTCCCATAAGGGGTTATCAATCCTGGCCACATATCTGTTGCCGTTTATCAGGTTGGGAATCAGGTCCGTAGTCATTCTTTCCAAGGCCTTGGTGGTGGATGTGAAATCTATCTCAGAGCCTGAAACCATGCTTCCAGAAGTACCCGAATCACTTGTTTCAGCGTCCAGGGCGCCTATGGTCATGCCCGATAGGGTGGCGTCTCTTCCCGTTGCCTGAAAGTAAACCTTAGGGTGCGAGTAATTGTTCCCATTCCATAACACCCTCTGGAGGGCATTTGTCCCTGCAACACTTACCGAAGCTTTTCTGGAAAGCCGCCAATAGACCTCCCCCTTGTTGAGATTGGTTAACTTCACATAAAGAGAGGCCCTGGCCAAGGCGGAAAAATAGGTGAAACCACCAGTAGGGACGAGCTTATATTTGACTTCAAACTGCCCTAAATCATCGAAGTTGTCAGCATCATTGGCAAAATCCACGCTCTCCAGCCCATAATTAAGACCATGGGTCAACTCCGTGACAACCACCTGAATGGCATTCTCATCGTCAATCCTTTTGAACAAAGAAAGATTGGTCATTCCATCGGGTTCCCCACCATAGGGTTTGAAGGTCCCAAAAACCGCCTCAAGGGTCCAGGGCGTACCGGACGCAATATCGCCCCAGACCGATTCGTCCTTTTTCCAAAGAGAGAAGTGATCAGGATATCTCTGCGTATATGTGATGGAGTCTGTATCGTCCACAGATGCATCAGGCGCATTGGAACTGAAGTTAAAGGGGCCTGATGATAAGGGAATCTGAATCCTTGTCTTGGTGGCATTATTCTGGACTACAACAATCCTTGCTGCATAGACTTTCAGCTCATCGTCCAGCTCGGTTCCCGCAAGCCTGACCTGGTATTCATTGTTGCCAGTGGCAGGGATGAAGGCCTCAGTTCTAAATCGTGTTGGCGTGGCCGTACCTTGGGGAACGGTCTCATGACATTTACTGTCGTTACCATTATCCATATCTATTAACTCAACAGCATAATCGTTGTTTCCATTTGAATTACTTCCCACAAACTCAAAGTAATATGTCGCTCCGTCATAATCGTCTGCATCGAGCCTTATGGCCGATCTCGTGAAGGTTGTCGCTGCTGTGCTGGAAGATATTCCCAAATCAACCATTTCAAGGGGAACCTCCAGGTTTACTCCTGGGTGGCCGAAGTACTGACCTGTATAGTCAGAAGTGACATCAACATACTCCCGACTTTCCGGAGTAAAGACATTACCTTCCTTGATAGGGGTGACAGTCCCTGACCAACCATCGTCCACAGTGATAGAGTAGAAACCATCGCTGTCCGTTAAGACCGGGCCGCCCGGCTGAAGAGGCACCACGTGCATGGTCACGCCTTCCATATCTTCCACATGACCGCTTATGGTATGGGTCAGGATCGCCTCGTAGTCTTGGACATGATCTGAGTCCACATCAGGGTACTCGACCTTCTCGGGATCGAATCTGTAGCCGCTCTTGGTTGGGGTGACCGTGCCTGACGCGCCGTGCGGAACGGTTCCAGAATAGAGTCCATCTGGGTCAGTCTGCGGATTGTAAGGCAAGCCACTCATGGTCACGCCTTCTAGTGGAGAGTCGTCAGTGGTGGCTACCCGACCGGAGATGGTATGCTCGGCAGAGGCCACCTCATAGTTCTGCAATATCTGGTCGGAGGTCACATCAATGTAATCGATATGGTCTGGGGTGAAGGTGTAGCCGACCTTCTTCGGAGTGACCGTTCCGGACCAGCCGTCTTCCACACTGGCGTAGTAGAATCCGTTATTTGTTTGCGGATTTCCAGGCAGTCCTGTCATGACGACGCCATCCAAGGAACCGACCCGACCGGAAACGATGTTCAGATCCAAATCCCAACCCAGGGGGTCGTGGGCAAACTCAAGTTCCGGCTTGTCTGCTTGGTATCCGTAAATCCTTATTTCATCGATGTAACCATCAGCGTTTACAGCGTTGCCCGCGCCTTTGTTGCCAATTCTGAAAAACTCATCAGGGTCTCCTGGTGAGGTGCCAAAATCCCAAAAACCCTCTGTGTAAGACAGCCCGTTTTCGTTCTCATAGACGGCTTCTCGATCATTCACATAGATATGCATTCCCGCTGGCCCCCAGGTAAAGACAATATGGAGCCATTGCTGGTCAATAAAATACCAGTCGCCAGTCTGTAAGGGGACGGTGGTCAACTGGTGAAGCACATTGTCCTTCACAATGGAGAAGTTGATCCTCTTGTCCGTTGACATCCTGATAACGGCCTTATTCTCAGGGTCCTCCTTCTCACAGTAGAAGAGCCACTTCTCGTTGGTAGTCAAGAACTCCGGATAGTACCAAAAATCGATAGAATCACTATCCCTGTTCAGATTGCTGGTGGGGAAATTCACCACCCCATTGTTCGAGTTGCTGAAGTGGGCACTGGTTCCGTGTTGCACCTTGTCAGACGAAAAACTGACCGATCCGCTGAGATTTCCCCCAGCGCCCAGGACGGGGGTTTGGATGTCGTCTTGACTTTCCATCTTGCTGAAGAAGGTGATAGGGTTTTCAAAACGCTGGTACTGATATCCATAGATCTTCAAGTCATCAATGATCCCGTAAGCAGGATAAAGACCGTCTGCGCTGTTCCCAACAGAGAAGTAATCCGGGAGCTGGGTCGTTCCGCCGATGTAATCGGTGTCGCTGTAGCTCGGATCATACTCGGGTTCTACCTTGTCCAGGTACATATGCATGCCAAAGGCGGGGCCCCATGTGCAGACCACGTGATGAGCAGTGCCGGCCGTCCAGTCACCCAAGAGATTTAGGTTGATTCCTTGCAGCGCATATTGCTCACCGTTGCTCATTATGACGAAGACCAAACTGGCATTATACATTTGGATCTTGATATAATTATCATCGTCATAATAGCAGTGAAAAAGAACTTTTTCTCCGCTATTGTAAAGGGGCGTGAAACTGGGCGTATACCAGAAGTCAATAGTCTCTCCCTCTATGGCATTATTGCCGTTGAGGTTGTTGGCAGGAAATCTAGCACTCACCCCTGTATCGTCATCGTCGACTTTCAGACCGGTTTCCGATGCCCCAAGCCGCGTATAGCTGGCAAATGTGCCCCCCTGATTCGTGCCACCCGCCCCGAAGCGTGGGGATGTGATGCTGTCGTCATCATCAAGCTCTGTCCAGAAGGCCGGCCGGTCCGGGCACGGCGTCCCCGGTTGGAAGGGGTAGCCTAGGAGGCTTCCGATACCATGACAGTGCTCACAGGTTAGATCTCCGCTCGGATCTTCATAGGCGTTGCTGTTGATATAGCCATAGCTTCGCCAGACCTCCCGCTGATGGACGATACCCAAATCCCCCCGGGTCATGGACCACGTGGCCCGCCCGTCGTAGGCCTTCTTACCATGGGGATCATGACAGGTGGGACAGGAGTAGTTTGAGTCCCAGCCATCGCCACTTCTATCTGAATCCCACCATATGGCCGGATTATTGAGGTGCCATGAGTCCTTCCCTGAGACATGTTCAGCGTAGGCTGTACGCTCCTCTGCGACTACTTTTACGAAGTCATTCTCAACGGACTCCAAGATGCGGTTCTCGGAGTGACATTCAAAACAGAGGGCGAAATCATCAGGGTCTCCCTCCCAGCCATCTTGCCGCGGTATGAGCAGAGGAGGGTCACCGTTTACCAATCTCAATCTGTATCCCTGCTGATAGCCGTTGGGGCCGGTTGGATCAATAAGCTCTCCGGCATTGTAGGTCCGATTGTCTCCATCAATGTGGGTCAATGTGGGATCGTGACAATCCGTGCAGGTAACATCATATTTGCCATGCCCGCCTGCAAAATAGCCATAGCCGCTACTGTCCCCGGCAACATTGTCGGCTTCCGCACCATTGATGACGGTTCCTTTCTTGTCATGGCACCCGATGCACCAAGCCTGCTGGCCAGATTTCAGGGTCATCTGGCCTTGGCCGCCCTCTTCATAGATGCCGTCTTCCCAACCCGCCTTGGCCATGGCAACGCCGTCATAGCCGCCTCCCTCACTGTGGCAGTCATCACAGGTCGTAGTGGCAGCCAGATTGGTAGCGCCATCAGCAAAATTCGGGAAGTGGTTGGTATTGTGGCAATCGGAACAGCCCACGTGCGGTCCTCTGGCATCGTCTATTTTGGTATGGGTTGCATGACTAAAGGCTGTCCCCGCACCGTCCTCCTGACCGTGGCAGGCGTCACAACCGGTCCCAGCCGCCCCTTCATGCCCGAATTCATCGGGCGCATGCCGATGACAGAAGCCGCACTCAGTTGCTCCCATGAAACCAGGCCGATAGGCTGGATGATTCCCGCCCAGGCCGTCGTTCCGATAGTATTTGGTGAAGCCCTGCCCCTCGACGCCTGTGTGACAGACCTCACAGACCCCATAGGGCTCTTCACCAAGGACATAGGGCCCGAAGACTGTTTCCCTGGGACCGCTGTAGGGGGTATTGATCGTGTCTCTTATGAGCACGAGATTGGGGGAAGCGCCACATTCGTCAGAATCGTCGCTGGAATAATGGCACACCGTGCAATCGGTAACGTGGTGATATTCGCCATAGGCCGGGGTACCTGCAAAGGCAATGATGGTGAGAATGGTTAGGATGATTGGACCAATTTTCAATCGCTCCATTGCTGATCTCCTCCCTATAAGGCCAGTAGGTATGTGTCACAAATATGTCCGCAATCGTTGTGCAGGCGGAGCAGGTGAGGGCGACAGGGCGCTGGGTACTGAAGCAATGGTCCTCAAGAAGCAGCTCGGCGAGAACGCACCGGCCTACATCATCGCCCATAACGGCGTTGTGTTCGTCACGGGAGAGTCGTTACCCAATCATCACTCAAGCCACTCATCTCTCACGGTAATCTTGTCAAAGTAGACGGTTGCTGTTGAGTACTGTGTCGGATCCGTCAAGCCGAACGCCCATGTCTGAATATTCTCACGGTGTGTGCCGCCGAGAGAACCGCTTCCCACCGATGTGCCGTTAAGCTGCAAGGCCCATGTGTCAGATACCGTGTCGTACTTGACGTCGACTTTGTACCAGGTGTTAAGCGATATATCATAGAAGCCTTGGATCCACGTGCCGTTGTTGTAGAGATACACGTTAAACTTCAGTTGGGTTGAATCCTGGTACAGTCCAAAGCCCCATGCATGACCACCGGCATTGTCCGTCATATAGCCAATGCTCTTTCTTTGGTCGTAGAGCAACCCTTCGGCCTCAACGAGGAAGTAGAACGTGGTATAAGTAATGGGGTGAGGCGTGCCACAGTCACGTTCGGCCTTGGCCTGGTAGCCTGAGATACCTGAAACAGCCCGCAGACACTCGCTGCCCGCCTCTGGCGGACCAGTACCTGGAATGGGGGTATGATCTTCATCCAGGGTGCAGTTGAAGCCCACGGTCTCAGTCCAGGTCTCTTCTTCGTAGCCCGGCCCCTCAAAGGATTCGCCTAGGATACAAGGTGAAACCACAAAAGCGTCTGTTGCGGACCAGGCAGAAAGATAACCGGTGACCGTGTCTTTGGCCTGTGCCCGCCAGTACCAGGTGCCGTCGGTATCGAGCGTAACGTTCCAGCCGATATCCGGCTGCCATCCTGAAGTGTGTTGGATACAGGGGGAATCATCAAAATCAACACAATCAGACACCTGGACCATGTATTCAAGAGGATTGCCAGTCGGACACGTCACATCATCGATCCACGCCAGGGTCACCTCTACGGGCCCCGGACTGTCATCATCTGCCACGGGAATCAAGGTGGGTGTTGAGGGCGTTGCCTCGATCACAAAGGAATCGGTCGTTGACCAGGCGGATTCATGGTCAATATGGTCGACATGAGCATCCCGGGTTTTAACCCGCCAGTACCAGGTGCCTGCAGTGGGAAGCATGATGCCCCACTTCGTTGCTGATTGCCATCCCGAATGGTACGTGTTGCCGCTGAAGTCCGAAGCATCGCCAATCTCGGCAAAATACTCAATGCCGTGCCCGTCCGGGCAGGTGACAGCACTCCATTCCAGATCCACGCACACAGGCACAGGATCTGTCGCATTCAAGTCGTGAGTCAGCGTGGCCGGCGCATCCAGTGGGGCAAAAATGTCAAAGGCATCCGGATAGGACCAGTCAGATTCACGATCCGTGTGCACCTCGTCCCGGGCTTGAACGCGCCAGTACCAGGTGGTTCCAGTTGCCAGGTCCGGAGTTTGCCAGCTTGTCCCTGATTGCCACGACAGCGTATGTTCAGGCGTGGCGAAATCTGAACTATCATCAACCTCGACCCTATACTGAACGGGGTCCCCGTCCGGGCAGAGGACGGTGCTCCATTCCAGGGTCACCGAGGCAGAGACCAGATCAGGGATATTCGGCTGTGGTGTGAGCGTGGGGCGCACAGGGGGGGCGGTCGTTTCTTGCACTGCAACGGTGAAGTCATGTGTCCTTGCTACGCTATTGTACGCAGGTGGAGCACAATCGAAATCAAACATCTGGAGTTCCATACGATACTGTGCGGGCCCTTCCTCAGCGTCTAAGGGGATTGTCCTATCCCAATGCATCTCGTATGGCCCCCGGGGCAAGAGGGTGTCTATGTCGATAGGGTCTGTCCAGTCTGCTCCCGGCATCGTCCCATCATTATGGGCCTTCGAATCGAGGGCTTGGATGCAGTACTCAGTTCCATTGTCTGCTCCGGTGAGATAAAAACTCACGTGGTAGCGAATGCCCTCGCCCGGGTAGAATGCTGTCTTCACTGTATTGTCTGGATCCGTATCAGTCGTCCAGATGATGATTTCCGAGCCGTATTCCCCACCTAATATCTGGGGCGCGCCTCCTGGGAATCGATGGTATCCATCGGTGCCGTGGCAAGTGTTGCAGACATGGGTTTCAGACAATAAATGTCCGGTGTTGCACATGTGGCCCCCGCGACTGTCCTCAAGGACATTCGTCTCATTGTCGCCGCAATACCGGGGGTCCTCATAGTCGTCAAACCATCGAAGGTCGAGTCCAGGCACCTTGTCCTGGGCGCCTGGAGTGCTTATCAGTTCGCCATGACGGGTCATGACCGGATTCGGTTTCAGGTATCCGTTGACCATCATGGGAGAACCATGCACGTTGTGGCACGCCGGGCAACTGATTCCTGAATCCGCCTTAGTCCCATCCCAGTCTGAATCCCATTCGTGCGCAGTGACCCTAACCAAATGGTAAGACGTATGGTATTGAGGCTTTGCACCCTCTTCCTCTTCTCTGAAATCGGTTTCGCCATACTTCGGTTCACTCAACACGCCGGCATGCGGTTCGTGACAGGTCTTCATGCAGAGGTCATACCCATCTGCCATGGCCTCTCCAACGGTTTCGTCTGAACGTTTGTGCATGGGAATGCGCATGGCCTCCTTGAGCCTGTAGCTGTCTTTGTACGCATGCTCCACATGTTCAAATTCGGTCAAATGGGTTTCATACGTTCTGTGCTCATGATCGATGTGAACAAAGGTGGAGTTGTGGCAGTCCAGACAATTCTGGTTTATCCCCGGTCTTCCGTGGCCGCTGACGTAAAAGCCATAGGTCGAGCCGTCACCGAGCACATTGGGGGCATCAGTGCCCGTTCCGCCGGCCTTGCTGTTTGCCGGCTGATCGTCGTGGCAACTGGCACACCACTGTTCTTTTCCTTCCTGCAAGACCTCCTTGCCCGCACCCGTTCTCTCAACCAACTCCCAGTTTTCCGGGTCCAACTCCTCCACTGGCATCGTATGCTCTATTTGGCTTCTATAGACCTGGTCGCCGTTCCTAAAAAGATCGCCCGTTTCACATCCACCCCACAAAACCCAGTCTATATTTTGTATTTGCTTCCAGTTATCCGGCAAGAATGAAGCACCAGAGGGAAAAGTACTCTTTGCCACGTACATGCCAGCAGGATCTCCGTACAAGACAATATCACCGGTTTCATATTCGGTGTTGGCCTGCCAATCAGGAAGGTGCTGATATTGACTGTCATAGACGCCGGTATCCCAGTTGGGCTTGGCCATGGTAACGCCATTAATGGCGCCGCCAGGGCTGTGGCAGGGATCGCAAACCTCTGTCTCAGCAAGGTCGATCTCTCCGTCTGAATCGTCATCTTGGAGTGGATCATATTTAAAACGCGGATAGTTCTGGGTGTCATGACAGCTATCGCAATCCTTGTGGGGCCCCTTCAGATCCTCACCGTCACCCTCCGTATGGACTGAATGGCTCTCAACGGAGCCGGCCCCCTGGCTCGGATCTTGTTCTTCATCATACACATAGCCTGCATCGTGCCCGTGGCAGGCCTCGCAGGGTCGCCCCCCACCATGATGAAATTCGCCGACGTGTCTGTGACACAGAGTGCAGTCGCTGCCTGGCCCGCCGCCGGTGTACTCATCGATGGTATAGTCCGGATGATCCCAGCCGGAGCCGTCATTTCGGTAATACTCGGTGGCGCCGTCGTCACCTTCGTCCCCGTTGATATGACAGACCTGACAGACACCGTACGGCTCTTCGGCACACACATAGGGCCCGAAGACTGTTGGCTGCATGCCGCTGTACGGGGTATCGATTGTATTTCTAACAAGGGCGAGGTTGGCCGACTGCCTACATTCTGATGCTTCGGATGATCCGCCCAACCCGTAATGGCACACCATGCAATCGTCAACATGGTGGTCAACATGGTGATATTCTGCAAAGGCTAGGGTGGTGGAAAGGGCAATGATGGTGAGAATCCCTAGGAAAATTGGACACCAATATGGTTTTGGCACGGGCATGTCCTTTCTGAAGCCCCGTTTAGGGCAGATTCCTGTTATAACAGCAATTTTTGTGCCAGCAAGGGAGGTGCGGAAGAAAGGGCCGAAAGGGCTTGAAGGAACGGTCCTTCTTCATCATGTGTACCTGGCTGGTATAAAAAAGTCAATGCCTAGGATTCTTAAGGGTTTGGTGAACGGGACGTACGCCAAAGAGATGTTCCACCATATTCTGAAGCCCCTTGAAGCCTTTTCCTTGCCTTGAAGACCCAGTCTTTTATAATGGACCAAAGATTTTGCCAAGGCAGAGAACGGAGGAGGGTGTCTCATGCGCTGGAAACAGTTTTTTACCCGTGTCAGGTCTATTGATGCAGATAGGGCAAGAGAGTTGATGGAAGGGAAATCCTCTGAGGCCATTGTGGCCTTGGACGTACGTCAACCCAAGGAGTATGAGGCGGGCCACATCCCTGGCGCCAAGCTCATACCCATGCCCGATTTGACAAAAAGACTGGATGAGATCGATCCGGAAAAAGGCGTCGTTGTCTACTGTGCCATTGGAGGACGGAGCCGGGTTGCGGCCCAGATGCTTGCCGGCAGGGGATTCAGCGACGTATACAATCTCGCAGGTGGGTTCAAGGCGTGGACGGGCAAAGCGGCTTTTGGAAAGGAGCTGGAGGGGCTGGAGCTCTTTTCAGGCGGAGAGTCTCCTGAAGAAACCCTTGTTGTGGCCTATTCCCTGGAAGAGGGCCTCCGGGACTTCTATTTATCTATGATACCCGAAGTTGCCAATGATGACGCCAAGCGTCTTTTTGAAAAGCTTGCTGCCATAGAGTTGAAGCACGAGGAACGCATCTTTGCCGAATACGTCAAGGTGTCAGGAGAAAAAATCGACGAGGAAACATTTGCCAACAAGGTGGTGGTTGAGGCGGTAGAGGGCGGTCTTACTACCGAGGAGCACATGAAGCTCTTTCAACCCGACTTGGGGTCCGTAGAAGACATCGTAGAGTTGGCCATGTCCATAGAGGCCCAGGCACTGGATCTTTATGAGCGTGCTTCTGACAGGAGCGGTGATCCGGAGACGAAAAAGGCACTCAAGCAGATCGCCGATGAAGAACGGGCCCATCTGATTGAACTGGGCAGACTGATTGATGATATGTAATTCGGAATTGGCATTTATCGGTTTCAATACGAATGTCGTGTCCCAGAAATAACTTGAAGAAGGGTACACCAGGCAGTACCGGTCGTCCAAAACCATTTGCATCGCTCCGTGACCATTTTGGGGGCGCCTGCCGAAAGGCTTTCGGCTACATAGGGACTAATGACAGTTACCTTTGAGACAGGACGCTAGGGGGTCAGAATGGCAAAACATCTCGTACTGGTTGGCGGGGGCCACGCCCATATGGTAACGCTGGCAAACCTGCACAAGTTCATTGAAAGAGGTCATAAGGTGACCGTGATCGGCCCTTCTCCGTACCATTACTACTCCGGCATGGGACCCGGTATGCTCTCAAGATGGTATTCCCCTGAGCAAATCCGATTTGCCACAAGGCATGTGGTGGAAAAGCAGGGCGGAGCGTTCGTCCTGGACAGGGCCGTCCGTGTGGACGGGGAGAAAAAGACCATCCATCTCCAGTCCGGCGAGACCATCGCCTATGATGTGGTGTCGTTCAACGTGGGAAGCTATGTGCCACGCACCATTGTCACGGACGGGGCTGACACCGTCTTTGCCGTCAAGCCCATTGAAAGGCTGATAGATTTCCAAAAACGCATACTTGATCTTGCGTCGCAGAAGGAGATAACCGTGGGGATCATTGGAGGTGGTCCTGCGGCTGCTGAATTGGCAGGAAATCTCTGGCGGCTGGCAAGGGACCATGGCAGACACAGGGTCAGAATCCAGGTCTTTTCAGGGGAGGACTTCATGGCCCGCTTCCCTGAAGGGATTCGAAAAAGGGCTATCCACTCCCTTACCAGGCGGGGAATGGAGATCATGCAAGAGGGCTTTGTCAAGCAAGTCACATCCAATGAGATTCGCATGCCCTCGGGAAAAGGGTATGCCGTGGACTTGATCTTGCTTGCCCTTGGCATCAAACCTTCGCCGGTTTTCAAGGACTCGGGGCTGCCCACCGGTCCTGATGGGGGGCTGCTGGTGAACAGGTGTTTGCAGAGTCCCCAGTATCCTGAGATGTTCGGCGGTGGTGATTGCATCTATTTTGAGGATCAGCCCTTGGACAAGGTGGGTGTTTACGCTGTGCGTCAAAACCCGGTCCTCTATCACAATCTCATGGCATCTCTGGAAGGCAGGGACCTTCGGCCCTTTCATCCCGGCGGCGATTATCTCCTTGTCTTCAACATGGGAGATAAGACGGGGCTCTTGCACAAGAAAGGGCTGGTACTGGAGGGAAGGCTCGCTTTTTTGATCAAAGACTACATTGATCGAAGATTCATGAGGAAGTTTCAGGCCATTGAGTAGGCAGAAGTGTTTCACCCCAGTCCCGCTTGCAGCGCGATTTGCCAAGGTGTATGGACAAAGAGCGACTTAGCCAACGTGCTTGTGAACATCTACGGCCGCCCCTCGTCTTTACGGTCACAAATAGACCGTGCCCATCCACGAAGGCCTAGAAGAAGGTGGGCACTGGCGTCGGTTTCCAATTCAGTCCCGACATGTCGGGATTGTTGATGAGCAAGGCCACACAAGGGTTTGCGGCAAGGCGTACATGTCGTACGTCGCAGGCGCAGTACCTGCGGAGAACGCCGCCCATCGGAAAAAGAGCCATTTATCGATGGAAACTAGTCAATGCGACCCCGATCCTCTCCCTCTAGAATAGTGATTCACGCCTTGAAAAGGCTTATTCTTTCAAATACCGTTGCATCAACGCCGATAAGAGAGCTTCTAGAACCATGAAACCGGTAGCGTAGGACATGATGAAAAGTAAGACCAAAAAGTGAAGGGACACGAATGATACTGGAACGGCTTAAAAATGATGTGGTTCTTGGTGACGGCGGTGCCATCTTTGAACTGGAGCGCAGAGGGTACGTCAGTGCCGGGCCCTTTACACCCCAAGTGATCATAGAGCATCCCGAGAGTGTCCGGCAGCTTCAAAGGGACTTTGCCCGCGCGGGCGCCGAAGTCATACAGGCCCTTACGTATTACGCCCATGAAGAAAAGCTCGAAGTTGTCGGGATGGAAGGACATTTAAAGGAAATAAACACCAATGCCGTGCGTATTGCCCGGGAAGTGGCCGACGAATACGGCATCATGGTAGCCGGCAATCTTTCCAATACATGGGTCTTCGATCCAAATGACCCTTCAACGTATAAAGAGACCCGTCGTCAATTCGAGGAACAAATAAGATACCAGATCGAACAGGGACCGGACTTCTTCATTGCCGAAACCATAGAATATGTGGGTGAGGCAAAGATCGCCCTTGAGGCAATAAAGGCCGCAAAGATGCCGTCTATGATCACGCTGGGATTTAAAGCTGACGATAAAACCCTTGACGGCATGATATTGGAAGACGCCTTCAAAGAGATTGAAGATTTGGGTGCCCATATTGTGGGCATCAATTGCTTTCGAGATCCGGAAAGGATGCTTCCCCTTGCAGCAAGGTTGAAAAAGGCGGTTTCTTGCTTTGTGGCTACACAACCCGTTGCCTTCCGCTGCTCACATGAAAAACCCTATTTTCAGATACAGGAATTTGATGGAAGGATTGCCTTCCCCCTTGAACTGGACCCCTTTGTTCTCACAAGGTATGAAATGGCCGGCTATGCCCTTGAGGCCCAAAAGTTGGGAATAAATTATATCGGGGCTTGCTGCGGCACGGCACCCCATCACATCAGGGCCATGGCCGAGGCCCTTGGCAGGACCGTTCCAAACAGCAAATACTCTCCTGCCGTGGAGCTCCACCCGATTGTCGGGGATGAGAGCCACCTTAGAGAGAAAAATGCCCGCATTCTTTGTGAACAGCGCTATGGTAAAGCCCATTGTCATTTTCTCACTCAGACTCAAGAAGAAAAGTGAGAAAGCCGAGGACACCCTACCTCCCGCGTTTTCAAGGATTCGGCAAAGCTCTCACTATAGCCTCACGCTTGGGGCCCGGGATCTAGGGCCTTATCGGCTTTCGGTCAATCAGGGTTCTGCCTGCTGTCATTTGGCGAGATAGACGCCTGTGCCGATAAAGTACTCTGTATAGGGAATGGGTTCCACATAGCCGATTTTTCTATGTTCCCCCTCCAGGCCCGGCTTTACCCAGAAATATTCCACAAACCCACCGCCTTTTTTGGCTGCTTCTGCAAGTTCACGGATCACGAATTTTCCTTTGCAGTCCTTATAGTCGTAAAGATTCTTTCCCACCAGGTCCTTTTGTGTGGCATGGGCCACATTCACACAATCATCGTCATAGACATAAAAGTAACCGGATTTGTCAGGATAAAAACGGATCGGATCAATAAAGGACCGGATCAAATCAAGGCGCTCCTTTTCGCCCTTCATGTCCTTTAAAACGGCTCCAAGTCCCGTGGCCGTGCTGTTGATAATTGTCTGTGCGATCTCCTTGTTACGTTCCACATCATCTGCGGCTGCTGACAGTGAAAGGGTGCTCATCAGAAATACACAAGAAGCCAACATGATCAACGGTAGTCTTTTTGTCATGGCTTGATCCTCCTTTAGAATGCTTTCAGCGCGTATGGCCCGACTCATATTCTTGTTTCCTGAACAAGGCAAGAACTAAAGTGTACAGTGAGGTTCCCAGCAGCAAGAGTCAACGGGCTGTTGTCCAAACCGAAATTCCTTTGAGCGGGCATTAAAGCGTTTCAATAACAACCTGAAAGAGACTCAGCAGAAGTGCGGCCGCCATAAGACAAGCAATAGTTGCTATAGCCTATCCATCGGAATATCAAAACAGATTCTTGCTGAAGACTATCATGTCATGGGAGCCTGGCAGGTAGTCTTTGATCTGTCCGGCCTCTTCAAAACCGCTTGCCTTATAGAATTGCCGGGCTTTTTCAAATTCTGGCTGGCTGTACGTTTCGACAAAGAGCTTCAAGAAGCCCATGCGCCGGGCCAACGCTTCCGCAGATTGAAGCAGGGCCTTGCCAATGCCTTTGTTCTGGGCCCCGGGTTCTACGGCAAACCAGGCAAGCCATACATTCTCCTTAGGTCCCCATTCCCAGTGGTGTAACCCGACCAACGCCTTGACGCGGCCGTCTACCGAATAGACAAAGTAATGGCGACCATCGTAAAGGCCATGCTTGCTACAGCCAAAATGAAAGCCCATGGTCCTTTCAGCCCATCTTGCCTCGTCGCCGTTCATGGATTCAGCTATCACACGACAGGCCTCTTCAATATCCTTCTCACTCATGTCGCGCAAGGCAAGGGCGCTGTCCGGGTCGGGTGAAGCCGACCTTGTGGCTTTTTCCATATATGACTTCCCGGCGACCCAATAAACAGACCGCGTCTCCCAGAGGCTCTTTGAAGATTTAAGATATGACCATAGACCCTGTGGAGTGTCCCGGACTCCGGACTCCAGCTACCCTCGCGCAGTCCTCACATCTTAACCCTTCACGAGTGTGCCGGAGTCTTCCTCCAGCTTTCTCCCGGCAGGTATTGCCCTGTTCGTATCATTGTCTCGTGAAAAGCTGAAAAACAAAATAGAGCACAGAGTATCCCAACAGCAAGAGTTAAGAGCAGACATGACCCAGAGTTTTACGACCCCGTTTCCGTTGTTTCTTCTTATGAACTCACTTCTTAAGAATGTCGCTAGACTCTCTAGACTGCTAATCTCCTAATTTCCCGCTAATCTCACGACGAAACTCCCGATAGGTCCATGAAGGCCAAGAGGTCACATTGGGGCGGGACCCCAGGGAAGAGGCCTGCCGGGATATTGGTTGAAAGGCCGGGGCATTCTGGCACCTCCTGGTAAAGCCCTTTTGATCCTTCTGATCGACCAGGGGAGCAACACCTTCAGGGACATATGGAATCGAGGCCCATCGTACTTATTCCCGTCCTTGACAAAGAGCCTCTAGTGATGTGAAAATAAATCAATTGTTTCCTTGTACCACCTTGGCATAATTACCCTCCCAACGACATTTGAACCGAATAAGCGAGCGCATTCCCCGTAGGTTCTGCCTGACGGCAGTGCTCTGCGGGCTGCGGGTTTAGCGAGCGTATAGTTAAAGAGACAACAACCCTCCGGTGAAGATTCCCCGTGGCTTGCCACGGGGAGGGTTCAATCACCTTTTCCGAGGTTCTTACACCCGCACTGGTTTTCGACAGTCAGGAGGTATATGCCGATCTGCAACACGTGGCACCTTTGCAAGAAGAGACGAACAGACCATGCATGAAAAAATCATTGGTGATCGTTACAAGATTCTTGAGCCCGTCTTCCAGGACAAATGGTCGGCCCTATTTGAGGCCGTTGACCAGACGGAAGGCCGCTCTGTAACCGTCACACTTCTTGACGAAAGGACCACGCGAAACCCTCTGGAGAGACTCCTTCGGTTTAGAAGAGAGGTCGACAAAGCCTCAAAGACCGTCCATCCGAACCTGCTGAAGATCCACACCCGGGGTGAATTTGAGGGGCGAGACTTTCTGGTAACAGAACCGGTGCACGGTGCGGAGCCCCTTTCAACATTTGCAGAACAAGCCCTTGAGACAGATAGGGCAGCAGACATCATGTTCCAGATATGCTCAGGCCTGGCAGCAGCCCACGAAAAGGGCATCATCCACCGTACCATTAATCCATCAAACATATTCGTATTTCAGGAGCAAGAGAGGGTTACGGTAAAGATTGCGAATTTTGGTTTGGGACTGTTGCTGGACCTCACCCAGATCAAGGAAGAACAGGAGGTCATCAATACCTTTGGATACATGGCCCCAGAGGCGACCGGCATCTTGCGAAAATCCATTGATGAACGTTCAGACATCTATTCTCTGGGCATCGTATTCTACCAACTCGTGACGGGGTGCCTCCCTTATGAAGGCAGGGATGCCACCACTCTGATCTACCAGCATATCGGCCAAAAGGCCCCCCGCCCCACGGATTCAAACCCATCCATTCCCCAGGTCATTGAAAGTATGGTCCACCGCCTCATTGCCAAGGATCCCCTTGATCGGTATCAAAACCTTTCGGGGCTCACAGGGGACCTCGAAGAATACCGCCGCCAGCGGGCGGAAGGAATAGAAGCGCCTGATTTTGAAATAGGCCGGAGCGACCGTGCCGCCCATCTCAAGTTTGCGACACGTTTTATCGGAAGGGATAAAGAACTACGGACGCTACAAAATCTGGTAGAAGAAACCAAGGTGAGTAAAGGAGCTGGCATCCTGGTCTATGGTCCACCTGGTGTCGGGAAATCCCGTCTCATTGACGAGTTGAGAGGGACCATTCACAGTGTGGGCGGGATATTTGTCAGGGGCAAATGCAATCAATTCGAATCAACAACACCCTTCAGGGTCTTCGCCGAGGCTCTGGATGGGTATGTCGGAAAGGTGAAGCGCGCAAGCCAGCAAGAGCGAGATGCTGCCATTAAAAGGATGCAAGAGGCCGTGGGAGAACTGGGAGGGGAAGTCGCAAAGATATCTCCTGCCATTGTCGAGCTCCTTGGGGAGCCGCCTAAGCTGGAAGCCCTTGGGCCGGAGAAGGAACGAT
>Ga0180438_10004585_pt1 | contig 19796 bp, 11 predicted proteins | sample SS_ome_12_FD_132455 | JGI IMG/M metagenome (GOLD analysis project Ga0180438, IMG submission 132455) | Hypersaline lake sediment archaeal communities from the Salton Sea, California, USA - SS_3_D_2 metaG | ecosystem: Environmental > Aquatic > Non-marine Saline and Alkaline > Hypersaline >... | reverse complement strand
TTTGTCTGCTTTGACACCACTTACTACTTTTGCGGCCCTGATTCAGGCAACCAATGGCAAGCCCAGGGGATAGTCACCTATAACTCTGCCAATCCAACTATAGGTGACTGGGATTGTGACGGCGACAACTGGAGTGAAGTTTCTCCTTCACCATCACCAAGCCCCTCATGTGATCCAGCTTGTGTTTATGACTATACAGGCGATGGAACTGTCAATATCAACGATGCTATTTATGTTTTAAATAATTGGAATGCGACCAGTCTTAGTAATTTTCTTCAGGTGCTTGGCGGTTGGGGAGTCAGTTGCGGGTAACCTCCGGCTAAAATCAAAAGTCACCCTTGACAAAACTTGCGCTAACCTAGAATAAATTGATATGTTGATAGTATGGCTTCTTTTAAGAAGACTTTTTTACAAAGATTTGCCTTGTTTATTATAACAGGGATTATTTTTATTTTTTTAATAGGCAAGATAGCTGTAGTTTATGCCCAGACTGATGGTCAGTCGGCAATTTCAGTTAACCCCGAGCAGGTGTTGCTGCCAATTTCTCCGACATTTTTTGGCATGAACCTTTATTGGAGCACTCATGGAATGGAAAGCAGTTATGGCGGTTATGATTATGCCGATGAAGTAGTTGGGTTGCTTGGCGAGCTAGGGTTGGACACGATTCGTTTTCCAGCAGGATGTAGTGCTGACGCCTATAAGTGGGATCATAATTTTCCTTCTCCGCCGCCTGGCAATGAGTGGTTTTCTTATGGCTTGAGCATAGATCAATATTTATCTTTGACACAAATACTAGAAAACGACCCTTATTACACGATTAATATGCAAGAAGGGCATTTAAACCCGGACAACTGCATTAATGCAGTTGAATATCCAGGAACAATAGCCGAGGCTAGAGAATTAGCTGCCTATATTAAAGACCGGTTGCCCAACAAGCCAAAGTACTACTGGGAACTGAGTAATGAGCCATGGGGATGGCCGAATTGGAACTTACAAGATTATGTGAGTAGGGCAAGACTATATGCTCAGGCTATTAAAGAAGTGTTGCCTAACTCACGGTTTACTTGGTCATGGGCAATAAAAGGTACAACTCCCAATGAAGCCCTAGGCGAGTGGCAACAAATGATTGATTATTTAGATCAAAACTCAGCTGGATTATTTGATACTTTGCAATTCCATGATTATTATGGTCTTTTTCATTTTAATGTAAGTGAGACACCTTTGGTAGATAGTTGGGCAAAGCAAAGGTTGGATATTTTGCAACAACTTCTTGCTAACACTAACAGCCAACCAGAGATTGATGTTACTGAGTTTAATGTTTGGTGCGATGGACAAAATTATGCCTGTGGAACTGTTTCTCATCTTTTAGCAATTGCCCAGATTTATAGGCAATATTTGCTGCATCAGGTTTCTTTTGCTCATCTTCATGGAGGAATTCATGAAGCGACTAGCCCTTGTGAATATTGCGGCGCTCATATTATTAGTGGAGGCGGCCCTTTCTGGGGGAGAGTTAATATTCCGCCAGAACCACAACCGATTTACTTTGTCCAAAAACTACTTGCTGACCATATTGGCGCGGAGATTGTTAGCGCAGAGAGTGGAGTAGAAAAGGTAGACGTACTAATAAGCAAGGACCAACAGGTTTTATATATTTTGGTTATTAATAAGAATAATGCTATCAAGGCTTTACCGATTAAAATAAATAGATTTCAGTTAAGTTCCCCGGCCAGGGCATTTGTGATTGGTAAAGGCTCCCGGCCCCACAGCCTACTTGATCTTGGAGCTAAGAACATCAGAAGTGGCTATGTAGATGTTGAAGATGATTTAGTAAAGTTTTATGCTGAGCCTTATTCAGTTTCTGTAGTTGAAATTGATTATCAGGCAGGTTGTTTAGGAGATTTAAATGAAGATGGGGTGATTGGTATTGGTGATTTACTTGGTTTATTAGATCAATGGGGTAGTTGTAGCAGTGATTGCCAGGCAGATTTAAATGAGGATGGAGTGGTTGCTATCCAAGATCTTTTAAAGCTTTTAGATAACTGGGGAGGGTGTATATGAAAAAGTGGCTTTTTGTTAGTGCCAGGTGGTAATGTTAGCGCAAGCATATTGGGGGTTTGGCCTACGGTGCTAGCCTTTCTTGCTCTTGGGGGTTGAATTTTACTTCGCCGGCTGGTTTGGGCGAGGGGAGAGGTTGGGGGGTTTCCAATGCTTCGGGCTGTTTTTGTTTTTGGGCGGCTGCTTGGGTAGCGGTTTGCACTTCTTCCGGCAAAAGTTTTGCTAAGTTCGCCAGCTCCAGATTGGCCCTGTCAAAATCCTGGCTTTCTTTGTCAATTAGACTAATTACCTTTTGCATCGCAAGGTATGCATTTTCAAAATCTTGGTTTTCTCTGTAAGCGGCTGAAAGGTTGTAGTAGGCATTGGCATAGTCGGGTTTAAAATCAATTGCCCTTTTAAACTGGTCAATTGCTTTGTCATAATTTTCCATCGCATACAAAAGCCCGCCAAAGTCCAGTCGGAGCCTGGGGTTTATCGGGTCAAGCCGAATGGCCTCTACATATGAGGCAACAGCCCAGTTGTCAGCCCCTTGGGCGAAATTAATCAGGTTCCTGTAGATGTTAGCTAAATTTTCCCAGACGGCAACGTTTTGGGGAGCAAGGGCAACAGCCGCTTTAGCCTCGCGGATTGCCTGGCTGACCAGTTGGGAGATGTTTTTACGGTCCTCGCCGGTTAGATCTTCTTTTAAGGCTAAAGAATTGGCCAAAGCCAGGTTGGTGTTTGAGTAAGCAATCCGGTAGTTGACCTCATAAGGATTAAGCTTTATTGCCTTAATTTGCAGGTTGTATGTTTCTGTGCCCCGATTTTCAGAAGCGGCTTTTAAACTTTTGGCAAAAGTGAGATCAGCGCGGATGAAGTTTAAGAGACCATAAAAACCAAAAAGACAAACAGCAATAATTGCCAAGTTAAGAATTTGGGGCAGATAAGGAATTTTTTTACTTTCTTTGATTTTTATGCATTTTTCAGGAGAGTCTTGAATAGCAAGGACGAGAAAGACGAATATCAGAAACCAAACCATTAGGCTGGCTGGCAAAAGAAAAAAAGATAAAAAAGTCAACCCCAAGCCAAGCTTAACAGCCGGCTTAACCTGAGCGGCAGTTTTGGCAAAAGTTATCATCAGCCACAAAAAAACAGCCAGCCCTAAGAGACCAAGGGTGGTAAAAATCGTTAAAACTTCGCTTGAGGAAGCATTAAATCTCGCAAGCCACAGTTTATTATCAAGGTTTAAGAAAGCTGGTTTAAACCGGGTATAAGCAGCCATGAAGTTGTCCGGGCCAACGCCTATGAAAGCGTTTTTAGCTGACTTTAGCATGTCGGTAGCAATTGACCAGCCGGCTGAAAAAGGAAGCAAAGTCGGAGCGGAGGGTTGGCCGGGAAGCATTTGGGAGACAATAAATATCAAGGCAACCGCCTGGACAGCCGAGGTGATAAAAAGCGAGATTTTAATCAGCAGGTCTTTGGTTTTTATTGCCAGAAAAAGAGTAACTGCTAAGATAATTGTTAGAAATGAAGCAGTAGTAAGCGGTGGGCCGGCCGGGCTAAAAACTTTGGAAGATACAATCGGCCAGGGAAGGATTTTCGGCAAAATCTCAAGATAAGCAAAAACAGCGACCCAGCCTAGAATAAAACTGCTGCCAATTAGCGAATAGAGAAGTGGATTTAGGCTTTTTAGCCGTAGGCTGGTCAAAGCGATAAAGATTAGAGTAAATGCAAGCAAGATGCCGGCTTTGCCATAGAGACTGGCGACAAATGGATTTTCATTTAAGAAAGCAGAGATTAGGGCAGTTAGTGTTAGAGCAACTAAGGGTAGAGTAAAAGGAGTTAGGGTTAACCGGGTTCTTTTTTTAAGAAGACCATCAATAGCCCAGATTATGACAAGCAGGAGAGCGGTTGCAAAAAGCAGGGCTTTTTTGGGGATTTCAAAAGGGTTACTGGCGGCAGTAGAAAAGAAGAGGAGAAAGAGAAACACAAAGGTGGCTGCTAGGATAGTAGTTAGTTTTTTGGTTAGAGAGGTTTGGGATTGCATGAGACTGTTTTGATTATAGGTCCTATAAGCCTTATAGGTCAAAGGGGTCCTATACGTCAAATTCCGTCAGGCTTGAACCTTGATAACACTTTTAGTTGATGAGCCACCAGTTGAATAAAATATCTTTACTGATTGGTTTGTTAATAGCCACAGTGAAATAGCTGGCTGCTGGGGACTGGCTGCTGGGGACTTTCTTCTTCACATACAAGACCTCATTTTGTGTATCAGACTGTGGAGTAATATATACTAATGACTCAGGGGTTAGATGTTGGTTTTTTATTGTTATTTGCTCGGCGCCAGCCGGCAGCACTGCCTGGCCGGCGGTGGCATTGGTGGTGATTTGAGGTTCAACGATCTGGCCAAAGGTATTAGCTGAAGGGGTGGCCTCAGCAGAGGCGATGAGGAGTTTTTTAAAGCGGGCGGAGCCGCTTGCATCGATGGAGGCCACTTCGTGGCCGGAATTTAGAATCTGGAATTTAGAATCTGGAATACCAGAACCCGTAGCCGTTGATGTTAATTCGACAGTTAAGTTTTTATCTAGAGGTTTTATCAGATTAGCAAACAAACTTCCTGATACAGTTGCCGTGTTTTGTACTTTCAAATCATTAGTATCGGTTTTACCGGCGACGTAGAGACTGCCTGAAATCTGGACATCGCCGGATTCATCAATAGTCATGGCGCCGGCCAAAAGGTTTATTTGACCTAAGCCTGAGGGTTGCAAATAGAGGGTTTCCTGGCCGAGAACTGATATAGAGTTACTGGTTATGAGAAGGTTGTTGGCGATATTAAGGTTTTCAATGTCTCCAGCTGTTGTTGCCCAAGAGCTGGAAGCAGTAGAAATGTTGGGGGTTTTCAACTCGGCCAGGAGGGTATCGAGCTCTTGCTCGAGATCGGAGTAGTCAGGCGGATCGGTTTTATCGGCTGAGCTAGAAGACTCAGGAGGGTTAGGAGGGAAAAAGTCATTGAGGATTTTTACTTTGCTGGCAACAATTTCCTCAGCATAAACTTTTTCCAGTTTGGCGATCCGAGCAGACACGGTTGCCGTATTGACTTCGTCAGCATTCAAGCGTCTAGCGTCTAGCGTCTGCGTGTCTAATTTCTGGGTGACTAGTTCTCTAAAGGTTCCTTTGCCGGAAGAATCAATAGCGGCGACTGTGTCGCGCCGTAAGCCACTTAAGTTTAAGATACTTAAACCTTGCCCTTCGGTCAAAGCGACACTCAAGCCGCTAGAGTCATTGGAAACAGGACTAATAAAGTCGGTCTTTACAGCAGGAGAGACAAGCTTTTTGTTAACTGAAAGTTCCTCAAATTTACCCAGACCGGCTTTTATATTGGCTGCAGCAAGCTCTTTTAAGGCACTAATTCGTTCAACGATTTTACCCGATGAGGCATCACCGAGCTCATAACTGTTTTCAATTTTTTTGATTTGCAAACTGCCGGTGTCAGTTAGATATATATCCGGGTCATGCCAGCCAAGGTTTACAAAAACTAAAATTTTGCCGACTTGACTACTGTCATAAGATTGCAGAGCTTTGCCAACAATCGGCCCGGCCTGGTTTGCTTTCATGCCAACACCGGGAATAGCACTTGAGGTGATTGGGTCGCCAACCATAATTGCTCCATTTCTATTTGAAACCTTGACTAAAACTCGGCCTGAGAGAGCGATTGGCGCCGGACTGTCTTTTTGACTAACCGTGCCGTGGCCGGTTGAAGAAAAATCTGACCAGTTGCTAGAAGTGATACCCAATATAGTATTTTGATATGGTTTGTTTGCTTTTTCCAGTTTAGGGATAGATTGTATTTTAGTGGGCAGAGGATTGCCCTTTCCGTCTGTTTGGAAGTGTTTAGTTTTAACAGTTTCATTGCCCAAAGCAACTATTTCTCCATACTCGACGTCTTCTTTTGTGGGATAAATTTCCGTGTAATCGGCAACCGGATTGCCAGAGCAGTCGTTTATAAGCGAACCGCCGTCATTATCCCAGCAAAGAGCAGCCGTGCCAGAGGAGGCAAATGAGCCGACATATAAGTCGCTGCTTAAAACCAACTGCGCCTCAGTCGGCGTTGTGTCACCAATGCCGACATTGCCGGCATTGGAGTCAACGATTAGCCCATATTGGTTTTCAGTGCCTGCTCCGTCAGTCGCTGTTCCTCCGGCTATGTAAAGTCCATAGGAAGTAGTTGTGTCAGCAGCATTGCCGGTATCAATATCAGGCATTTGGATATAGCTGCCATACCAGTTAACATTAGTTACATCAGCATTGTCTGTTGTATCTAAAACTCCTGATGTAGAAAGATATGTTCCATAGTAGTTTGTAGTAGTTGCCCCAGATGAGGTTAAAGCTGGAGTCTGAAGCTGGATTGCTGTTAAATCTCCGTCAGCAACACCAGTAACATTGGTATTAAGATTTAAAGATAAGCCTACTAAGTCTGAAGTTAATGTCTCGGCTGTATCATAGGCAACATCTATTAAAGTGCCGCTGCTAAAGACATCAGCGCCAATATCTATGGGAGTAGCCCCACCGCTATCCAAGACCATATCTACATTACCAGCAAGAGTTAAAGCTCCGGCAATAGTTTCTCCGGCGGCTAAATAAACATCATCTTCAAAATATGCTCCATAGTCCCAGTTGGCACCCTGCTGGTAGATAGCGTATTCTGTTGAGGTAGTTTGCGCGCTTAAGTCATTGATATGAAGTCCGTAAGTAGTAGAACCGGCAACAGAAGTTAAGTTAGTAAAGTCAAGCAAAGCTCCGGTTAAAGCAGCTGTTTGGGTAGTGCTTGTTGTCCAATCTATCTCTAGCAATTCGCCAGTTGTTCTATCGTCTGCCAGATGAAGGAGGGCGTTTGGGCTGGCAGTGCCAATGCCGACATTGCTATCAGGGCTCAAGAGAATATCTTGGTCAGCTTCTAAAACCAAGTCTTCAGGGTCATCAGTATTAGCGTAAATTTTCGTATCTGAGCTGTCAAATTGGATAAAATCTGAAGCTGGCAGAATCAAGTTCCCTGAGGTATCGAAATAACTGTCAGTGTCGCCTAAGTAAGTAACTTCCTGGCTGTAAAGGCTGCCGCCAGAAAACTCCCAACGGTCATCGGTTGTATAAGTTATACTGCCGCTGTCGTTGTCTGAGGCGTACATATTAAAGCTAGCATTGGTGGTTGAGCCTGAGCCCAGCCGTAACATATTAGCGGAAACATCCAAAAAGAATGGTGCAGTGTTGCCTGTACCACCGAAGGCTAAATCATCAGAATTAGAAGTAAGGTAAGTAGTTGTCCCGCCATCAGTCCAGAGTCCAAGCAGGTTTTGCCAGCCAGCGGCAGTGTAATAATAGACACTATCATCACTGGTGTTGTAGTATAGGGCGCCTTCGCCCATTGCTGTCGGCGCAGAAGAGAGATTGTCTAGCCTTATTTGGTCGTTTAAAGTAGTGGCGTTTTCCATAGTAACTTTTTCCTTAAAAATTACCGGCACTTTAAAGCCTAAGTCAGTAGTATTTAAAGCAGAAATCTCTGCCGATGTTCCACTGTGAGATATATTGATATAGTCTGTGCCACCGGAGTCGTAGATTCTAACGTCTTCATAAGTTGCCGGATAAACATAATCGCCGCCGTCAGTCCAGATTCCGGAAGAAGTAGCAGTATTGCCTGAAGTGCCGCTGTAAGCTAAGTTTAAAGCTTCAAAAATAGAAGTTGCCCCGCCAGGCAGGGTAGTGTTTGAAGCATCAGAAAGCGGCGCTTGGGTACGCGAGTCTGCCAGCGTCAGCTCGTCTGCGCCGGTTATAGTGCCGGTTAAATACAGATTGCCGGCGCTATCCACGGAAAACTTGGTCTTGGGAGTGGCGCCAGCCTTTAAGGTTATAAGATAGGGGGTTAGGATATCGCTTGAAAGCTGGGCGTCAATTAATGAGCCGGTTATCAGGTTAGCATTAGTAACTGCCAAACTTTTGCCTGACTGGTTTGAAGCGTAAAGCCTGACAGTACCTTCGCCATCCGGAGCCAAGCTTATATCACCATTTGAGGCAAAAGGAGTCGTTATAGTAATTGCCTCGCCTTCCAAGGCAAAAGTATCGTTTAAGGCCTTGATTTTCGGCGCTTGGGCGGCCAGTGTTAAAGCGCCGGTTTCATCTAAGACTGGTATAGCCGAGGCTGAGGCTTCAAGTTGCGGCTGGTAGTCCTGTAAAAGATAAGCATTGGCAGAGTTGGCAGCGGTTGAAATTCTTTGTCGGGGCCCAAGCTCTTCGCCGGCAACAGAAATTGCCAAAAAAAGCTCTTCATTGACAAAAAAAAGCCTTGAAGGAATTTCCTTATCACCCCGGGTAGTATCGCCTAAAGGAGCGGAGAAATTGCCCTCAGAGTCGGGCGCTAAAGGCCATTCTTTGGAGACCCACAGGGGAGAACCACCCTTATCTTTATTATAGATTGAGAAAAAAATATCGGCTGTTTCGTTTATTTGCTCGCCAGTTTTAGTTGTCAATTTGCCGGAAAACTTGATGATCCAAGGGCTGTAGCCGGCGGCGGCTGGGGTGACGGTAATGTCAGGCTCTGGCGAAGGAGAGATAGCCATCTTTCTTTCAGTCGTGGCTGTCGGTTCCTGAAGCTCCATTTCCGGAAAAAGGTGCTGCCAGGGCTTGGTGAGTATTAATAAAAGCAATAAAAACACTCCTGCGCCGGCAGCTAAAAAAGGCCAGCGCCTTTTAGCAATTTCCAAGATGTCTTCGCGGGTTAATTTTTTAAGCGGGGCCTTTTCTTGCGGTAGCTGGCCAGGGGTTATGGGTAGGTGGGTTGGCACCAGAGGAGTAGTGGGTTTTTCCGGTATTTTTTTCTGGACAGCAAAGGGGTCGCTGGGGATTAGGCCCTCATTTTGCAGCCAGGAGAAAAAGCGCTTAAGGCTTGAGACTTTCCGGTCAATTGAGGTAGCGGCCAAGGAAAGATCGCTTTTTAAATATTCTTTATACTTTCCAATAAGATTGGCGTTTAACTGCTGCAAATCTATGCCTGATTGGTATCCCTCAAGCCATAAGAAAAACTGCTGGACATCACTAAGGTAGTTTTTTATAGTGGCTGGCGAGAGTTTTTCCTTGAGAAGTGCGTTTTCAAACTGGTCAAAGAGGGTTTTGCTTGGCGGTGTTTGCAGCTCATCGGCAGTCAGATTTTTAAGGTTTAGGGTGGGATTTTGAGGGGTTAGGCCTTTTTTTTGAAGATATTTGCCAAAGCGGCGCAGGGAGGAAAGCAGCCGGTTGGCTGTTGCCATTGGCGTTTTTTCCTGCAAAAGAGTTTGACGAAATGTTTCAAAAACAGGGGAGTTGAGATTTTCCTGTGAAGTTTGCTTGTGCCAGGAGAGAAATTTCTCAACATCAGCAGTGTAGTTTTTGATGGAGTTTTTTGAAAGGCTTTGATCTTTAAGCCAAGACTTAAAGTTGGAAATATCTATTTTCATAAAATCCGAAATTCGAATATCGAAATCCGAAACAAATTATAAATTCATCCGCCAGCTGGCGGACTAAACTGTTTTGAATTTTGAATTTTGATATTGTTTCGAATTTCGTGCTTTGTGCTTCGAATTTATCTATATTTGATTCCCGTAATTTTTACGGAAAAAGTTGGAAAAACTTAAAATGGTATTTTTCCTCTTATAATCTGCAAATTATAAAAGAGATTATACTTACTTTCGGCTGCTAAGTTCATACTAGAGGACTTTAAGAGTTAATGTCAAGAAGCAAATTTGAAATAGAAAAAAAGCAATCAAAAAGGACTAAAAACGCAGATTTTTACAATTTTTAGCAGGTTTTAGGCCATTTTTAATATATCTAAAGGTATCAAAGTATTATTCACTAATATACGAATCCAAATTTAATATACAAATATACGAATATAAAAATCACAAACCTGGGTTCTTACAAAGGGTTTATACAGAGAGTTCGTATATTCGTATATTTTAAAAAATTCGTATTTTCGTGATTACTACTTGTATATTTATGATTACTCTGTCAATCAGCTCCCCTCTTTGCTAACAAAGCTGGAACTAAAAAAAACAAAGCTGGCCCAAGCAAAACTAAAGCTTGCTTTTTTTCTTTTTTGTGTGTTACCTTATAATTAAGTAGAGCTTTATAGATTTTCTGTTTTCGTCAGGGTTGAACCTTGATAACCAATATGAGCAATGCAGATCAGACCTATTCTTATGGCCGGGTAGTCAGCCAGTCGTCTTCTGGCGGGATTTTTAAGCTTTTTTTTCTTTTGTTTATTGTCGTTGGCTTTACCTTGGCAACTGCTCTAACCGCCAGCGAGTTTCTAGCAGAAAGAGTCTATCAGGCGGGTGGGGGAGTGATATTGGTAGCGCCTCTTAAAAAAACCAGCTGGCAGGACTTAGGAGTCGTACCTGAGCCGGAGGTTATCTTGCCGGTTAAGACTTTAGGCGGTTATGTCGACCAGCCTTTTTTGTTTGACTCAGGGGCAGTGATTTCCTCCCTGCCTCGTGAGTTTGCCGAAAAAACCGGCCAGGATTTGGCTTTTTTGCCGCGGTCGACGTTTAAAGGCTTTGGAGGGACGACAAGCTTTGCTTACCGGGGCGAAATGAATCTTTTACTGGGAGAAAAAGAAGCGACTTTTCCAGTCGTTTTTACAGAGGCGATGGGCACAAAGTCGCTTCTGGGCAGAAAAGGTTTTTGGGACCAGTTCTCGGTTTATTTCAATCATAAGGAGAAGAGGTTGGAGATCAGGGAGTAGTATTCACTAATATACAAATATACGAATTATCTGTATTTGTATATTCGTATATTAAATTTTGATTCGTATATTTGTGAATACTACAGTGTTATGTCCTTTCTACATCAGCTTAACAGGCTTTCTTATAAAAAAATTCTCTCGATCGGGCTGTTGCTGGCCCTAGTCTTTACTGTGCCGATGACGGTTTTACTGGTCCAGCAAAAGACTCGTTTTGCCTCAAGAGCCGCTTATGTAAAGCCCTTGCCGGCCATCGAGGCGGTTTTGCCGGCGCCCGGGCCGGTGCCTGACGAGCCGCCTGAGATTGGCCGGGTTTTCCCCTTTTTAGGCAAGGCCGATGATATTGTTTTTTTGCAAGGGAAAAACTTTGGGGTAAACCCGGCGGTCAAGAGCCTAAAGTTTAGCGGCCTGCCGGTGCCCGATGCCAATATCGAGGTTTGGGAAAATGAACTGATCCAGTTTAGGATCCCTAAGGGTGCTTCTTCTGGCGTGATTGAGCTTTCAACCGGCAGCCATCCGGTTTCTGTCAGCTACCCTTTCACAGTTTATGATAAAAATACTAAATTAAAGCTCTCCAAAAAAGGCAATTTGGTAGTCGGCATAAATGCCGGAGAAGTCCATCATATAAAAGCTTGGCTTGGCGATGATACCCACGTGATTCCCGTTGAGGGCGAGGTGCCTCCGGGAAGCAGAGAGCGTTCAGTTCTAGACACGGGCGGTGAACCATTGCTTTCTATTGTTTTGTATAACAAAGCAGGTCAAATCCTTCCATTTTACGTTGATCCGATGGAGTGGGGATTCTGAAAGAAAGTAGCCCCATTCTAATTAGCCCAATTACCCTAATCAAATTTTTTAAATCATGCAGCAATATACCTATGATCCCGTTTTAGCAGCTATAAATACCGTTGCTTTGTTTGCCCTTTTTGTAACCGGCGTCGGCGTCTTGCCTTTTATTTTGCAAGGGAAAGGGAAGAAAAGGTAGGGGGAAGGCTAGTGGATAAAGACAGGCTCCCATCGGGAGCTTTTTTAATGGGTTGTAGTATTCACGAACCTGCCTGCCGGTAGGCAGGCATACAAATTTTTGGTAATATACAAGTGGCTAATTGAGTAATTAGGCAATTTCTGCCAGAGGCGGACCAGCCTTTGGCTGGAGCAATTTGAGGTTTTGCCCTTTTTTTATAAAAAAAACCTTTTCAGGGTCCAACCCTGGCGGATGCCAGAGTTGGACCCTGACGGAAGTAGGAAAGATTTTAACACTTGAACTATGAGAAAGAATAAAATCAAAGATTACGACCACAAATCCATTGAGTCTAAATGGCAAAAGGTGTGGGAAGAGAAGAAGTTGAACCAACCCGACTTAAAACACGCCAAAAACCCTTTCTATAACCTCATGATGTATCCTTATCCGAGCGCTGAAGGGTTGCATGTCGGCAATATGTATGCCTTTACCGGTGCTGACATTTACGGGCGCTACAAGCGCATGAAAGGTTTTGATGTTTTTGAACCGATAGGCTTTGACTCAGGAGGGATTCATTCGGAAAATTTTGCCATAAAGATGGGTATTCATCCGGCCAAAATGGTCGCTCAAAATATATCAAACTTTACCAAACAGCTTCATAGAATCGGTGCGATGTATGACTGGAGCCGGACAGTTGATGCCATGGACCCGGATTACTACAAATGGACGCAGTGGATTTTTGTGCAGTTGTTTAAGGCAGGTTTAGCCTACAAAAAGCAAGCGCCTGTAACCTGGTGTCCGTCGTGCAAGACAACACTTTCTGATGAACAAACGGAAAAAAAACTCAAAACTCAAAACTCAAATGTCAAAACTGAGAGAGAAGAAACAGCAACGGTTTGTGAAAGGTGCAAAACAGAGATAGAAAAGAAAAACATGGAGCAGTGGTTTTTTAGGATCACTGATTATGCAGAGAGGTTGCTTGAAAATACAAAGAAGTTGAATTGGACAGAGAAGGTTTTGATAGCCCAGAGGAACTGGATAGGGAAGAGTGAAGGAATTAATATTGATTATGAGATCGTTGGCCACAAGGACAAAAAGGTTACTTGTTTTACTACCAGGCCGGATACTAATTTTGGGGCAACATTTGTAGTCTTGGGTCCCGAGCATCCGCTAATAGATCTAATAACCACAAAAGATAACAAAAAAGCCGTTAGCAATTATAAAAAACAAGCGCTAGCCAAAACCGAACAGGAGAGAATTGCTAAAGGAACGGAAAAAACAGGCGTTTTTACAGGGGCTTACTGTATTAACAATTTAACCAAAAAAAAGATGCCTATTTGGGTGTCTGATTTTGTTTTAGGCCATGTGGGGACCGGAGCGGTTGTCGGCGTCCCCGGCCATGATATCCGCGATTTTGAATTTGCCAAAAAGTTTGATATACCAATTATTAGAGTCGTGGTTAGCACTAACGGCGATAGAGCGCCAATTACCCGGGTAGAACAGGTTCAAGAGGAAGAAGGGACGATTGTTAACTCAGACTTCTTGGATGGAATGGATATTCACAAAGCAACCCAAAAAGTAATGGACTATATCGAAGAAAAAGGCTGGGGCAGGCGGGTTACTAATTACAAACTCCGCGATTGGTGCATCTCAAGACAAAGATATTGGGGACCGCCGATCCCCATGATCTTTTGCGAAAACTGCGCGGAAAAAGCAAAAAGCAAAAAGCAAAAAGCAAAAAGCAAAGAAGAATTTAGCAAAGGAGAAACTGAGAATCCGGGATGGTTTGCAGTGCCGGAAAAGGAATTGCCAGTTTTATTGCCAGAAACTGGCGACTATCTTCCCGATGGGTCGGGTAAAGCGCCGCTGGCAAGACATCCGAAGTTTTACAAAACCAAGTGTCCGAAATGCGGCGGACCGGCAAGAAGAGAGACAGATGTTTCTGATACTTTTTTAGATAGTTCGTGGTACTTTCTGCGCTATCCTAGCGTAGGGGCAGAAAATTCGAAGTCCGAAGCACAAAATTCGAAACAAATTAAAAATTCTAAATCAAAAATTCAAAACAGTTTAGGATTTCGGATTTCGGATTTGGAGCTTCCCTGGAATCGTGAGATTACAGGGCGGTGGCTTCCAGTTGACCAATACACTGGAGGCGCCGAGCATTCGGTTCTGCATTTGATGTACTCGCGGTTTATAACAATGGCCTTGCATGATATGGGGTATCTAAACTTTGAGGAGCCTTTTCCTAATTTTTATGCCCATGGGCTTTTAATCAAAGACGGCGCTAAGATGAGCAAGAGCCGGGGTAATGTCGTCAATCCTGATGAATATATTGAAAAATACGGCGCTGATGCCTTGCGGTGCTACTTGATGTTTATCGGCCCCTTCAGCCAAGGCGGCGACTTTAGGGATACCGGCATGCGTGGAATGTACAAGTTTGTGAAGAAGATTTACAAGCTAGCCACCAGCCACCAGTTGCCAGCCACCAGTTGCCAGCAGAAAAAAAGATTGGAGACTGGAGACTGCCAACAAGTCGAAGACTTGTTGGCAAAGACTGCCTATAAAATCGGCCAGGATATTAGCAGATTTAAATACAACACTGCTATTGCTAAGCTGATGGAATTTGTTAATGTTTGGGATAAAAACGTAGAGAAAACCGGGCCGGATTTAGCAAAGCGGGTAGCGATAGTGATAGCGCCTTTTATGCCGCATCTGGCAGAGGAGATCTGGCGCGTGGCGCGTGGCGCGTGGCGCGTGGCAGGTAGCAAGAAAGAAGAGAGGAACCACGAGCTATCAGCTACGAGCCCTGTCTGCCGGCAGGCAAGCCACGAGCCAACATGGTCGGTGCATCAGCAACCCTGGCCAAAGGTTGACAAAAGCAAATTTAAGAAAGAGACAGTGACAGTAATAGTGCAAGTGAATGGCAAGAAGCGCGCAGCGCTTCGAATCAAGAATCAAGAATCAAGAATCAAGGAAAAAGTGGAGAAATTGGCCTTAGCTGATGAAAAAGTCCAAAAACACCTAAAGGGCAAAAAAGTAAGGAACATAGTCTTTGTTCCTGGCAAGCTCGTCAATTTTGTGATAAAATAATTTTGTAAAATGTTAATTAGTTTTACTTATCATGCAACCTTAAGGAAAAGACAGAGAAGAATTAGGAAAAAAGAAATTTTAGAGACTTTAGAAAATCCGGATGTTTTATCAGTTGACGAAGGCGATCACTTTCTGGCATTTAAGAAATACAGAAAAAGAGCTTTAAAAATCGTTTATGTTAAAGCCAAGAACGAATAAAAATTATCACTCTTCATTGGTTGGATGCCAAGAGGCTTAAAAGCATTAAACCAGTGATAAAAGGAGAAGAAAGAAAATGAAAATCACTTATGATCCTTATGCTGATGCTTTATATTTTTATGCAAAAAAAGGTGTTGTCAAAAACACAAAAGAAGTTAATGGCGATATTTTAGTAGACTTTGATGCTAAAAATAAGCTTTTGGGCATTGAGATACTTGATACTTCTAAAAAAATACCTAAAAAAGATTTAAAGTCTGTTGATTTGCAGGTTTATCTAGAAAAGCCAAGGCTTTTACTGGATTCTTGAGAAAAAATTGACAGATTGGGGTATAATATATGTGTATTTTATAAAAGAATTTATATTGGAGGAATAATGATAGATAGAAAAGAAAGACTTGAGAGTTTAAGCCTAGAAGAACGAGAGGCTTACTTGCGAAGTGAGACAGCCTGTTATTGGCTTCATGAAAAGGGTGAAGCTGGTCTTTTACTTGCTAATGCTAACATTGCCAGAACAGGATTAGCTGGAAAAGATAATGAATACAGAGTTTTAAGAGCAGAAAATAGAAAGATAGGTGAAGAAAGGTTTACTGTTGGATTTGTAACTCCGGATTTTATTTTTGGTGCAGATGGTTATAGGATACCAACTTGGGGATCGGCTTTAGTTCAAGATGGTTTTTCTCCAGAAGCAACAGAATATATTATAGACCATGAGTATTGGCATGGAAGATTTTATGGACTAGGGAAGTTTACTGACCTTTTATGTGATGCTTTGGCGACTGTTAGAAATCCAAAAGGACATATAGCTTGGGCAACAGAAAGTGTGCCGCGAAAATAATTCTTTTTTCTCTTTGGGTTTCAAGATTTTTTCTTTCCTCTTCTTTTTATTTTCATTTGTCGGTATAATATTTAAGATTTTGGTTTATCCTGGTTCGCCAGCTGGCGAAGAAAAGCCGCCATCGTCTATCGGCTAGGACACTGCCCTTTCAAGGCAGAAAGACGGGTTCGACTCCCGTTGGCGGCACCCCGTAAAACTCCTGTCCCGATTTAATCGGGGCGTGTTGTCACGGGGCTTCGCTCATGTCTGAAAAATCTGCCCAAAATGAGATTTTAGAAAAACTTCTTGAGAACTCGGGGAAAAAGACCTCTTTTGATCTTAAAAGATTTATTTCCAAAAATCCAATACCAGCCGGCGCTGCCATATTAGGAGCTGGTTTGATACTTTTTGGTGTTGTTTTTTCTTTGCGAAATTTTAATTTTGGAAAAAATCAAGTTGAGATTATTGAGGCAGAAGAATCAGGCCAATTAGGGAAATTGGGCGATAAGGTTATTGTTCACTTAGCTGGCGCGGTGGAAAAGCCTGGGGTTTATGAGTTGGAGCTTGGGGCGCGGCTCAATGATCTTTTAAGTTTGGCCGGCGGCTTGTCTGATGATGCCGACAGAAACTGGTTTGCCAAAAATATTAATTTAGCTCAAAAAGTATCAGATGGGGTCAAGATTTATATTCCGTTTCAGGGGGAGGCTGGCGGCGGTTCGTCAGGTGCAGTAGCCGGTATTTCTGAAAGCTCCGGCAGCATAAATATAAACACAGCTTCCCAGGCAGAGCTTGAGTCTTTGCCTAAAATCGGGCCGATTACTGCCAAAAAGATTATTGATTATAGAACTCAGCACGGCAGTTTTCAATCAGTTGACGACTTGTCAAAAATCTCCGGCATAAGCAGCAAGACGGTGGAAGAGATTAGAGAACTGGTTACAGTTTTCTAAATTTCTAATATCTAATTCCTAATTTCTAATGAAATTTTTAATGTTTGATGTCAAATGTCTAAAGAATTTGGTCATTTTGAAATTGGAAATTGGACATTTTATTAGATATTAGATATTAGGAATTTTCTACCTTGAGCTTTGCCACTTACTAATAAAATTTTATTTCTGTTTTTGTTCTAATAGCTTTTTATACATTTACAGCTCTCATAATATAAAAAATGCGGATATTTTTTTTGATACTTTTTGTTACCTTTTGCTTGGTTTACCTAGTTAGACTCAAGACTTATCCGCAAGCCAAATTAAAACCAAATACAAATTATACTATTTCAGGTGTTATATCCTCAGAACCTTTAATATCGGATAACTCACAAACCCTAAAATTGGGCGATTTTCGCATAAAAACGGCAAAACTGCCGCGCTATACAATAGGAGATAGGGTAAAAGTCTCTGGCAGGCTTGAGGAGCGAGTGATAAACAAATTTTACAGCCAATTTTGGTTTATATATCCGGAAATAGAAGTAAGACCGAAAGAAGGAGATGGAGGTTGTAGAGCGGGGGATATGTGGCTTAGTTTTTTAAAAATTATTGCGAAAGTGCGCCTCAAGTGCGATGATTATTTTTCCCGCGGTCTGCCCAGCCCCCAGGCAAATTTACTGTCTGGCATACTTTTAGGCAGCAAAACTTGCTTTTCTCCCCAGTTTTACGAGAGTTTGCGCCAATCAAGCACTTTGCATATAGTCGTTGCCTCTGGGATGAACATTGTCATTTTAACAAAGATTATCTTTGATTTTTTGATTAAAAGAGCTAAAAGGAAGGTGACTGTTTTTGTTATCTTTTTTTGTATTTTGATATACACAGCCTTGGCGGGCTTTGACCCGCCTATTGTCAGAGCCGGGATTATGGCTTTTTTAGCATTTTTAGCCCAAGTTCTAGGCCGGGCCTATTGGGGAAGTTTTGCCCTTTTTATATCTGCCGGGTTGATGCTTTTGGCAAGCCCTTTTCTTTTGTTTGAGGTTGGTTTTCAATTGTCAGTTGCAGCAACAGCTGGTTTAATTTTCATCGGCCCGCGGGCGAAGGAGTGGATTGAGAATTTTTTGCAGAGATTCCAGCAAGAACCATCCCTGCGTGTTGCAGGGACGGTTCTTGCTATGGCTAAAAATGATTTTGTAGAGACAATTTCAGCCCAAACAGCCGTTTTGCCGATTTTGCTTTCAGCCTTTGGCCAGTTTAACTTGTTAAGCATTGTGCCCAATGTTTTGATTGGTTTTTTAGTGCCCGGCCTAATGCGCTATGGGCTTTTATACCTTTTGATAGCTTTTATAGCATTTCCCTTAGCGCGATTGCTTGGTTTTTTCCTCTGGGTGCCATTGACTTATATGGTAGAGATAATAAAATTTTTCGGCAAAATCGACTGGTTGGTTCTGCGGCTTTCTCTCCCTTGGTGGTGGGCGTTTTTTTGGTGGCTGGGGCTGTATGCGCTTCTTGCCAAAGGTCGTGGAAAAGTGGAGAATGGAAAAAAGTGAAAAAAAAGTTCTTCTTTTTCTTTTTTATTTTTCTTGGTTTGATAATAGGCTTAGCTTCTCAGTGGCCGGATGGGAAATTCCATGTGATCGCCTGCGATGTCGGGCAGGGCGATGGGATTTTGCTGACGCAGGCTTTTACCCAAGTCTTGGTTGATGGCGGGCCAAACAGCCGGGTGGTTGATTGCTTATCAGATAATATACCCTTCTGGGACAGAAAAGTAGAAGTGGTTATTGCTACTCATCCGGATAAAGATCACATAACTGGGCTAGCTGATGTTATAGAAAATTACAATGTGGCATCTTTTGTTAGTATCAATCACGCCAATCAAACAGCTGAGTTTGAAGAATTAAAGGAGGTAATTCTTCAAAGGGAAATTCCGGTTCATATAGCTAAAGCTGGTGATAAGGTGGCTGCCGGCAAGATAAACTTAAATATTTTATGGCCGGACGAAGATAAAAGCGAACAACTAGTTTGGGCTCGAGAAAAGAGCGGGCAAGTACTTGGAGAGAAAAGTGGCGACGACGCCTCAAGTAATGATTTTTCAGTCGTTGCCAAAGCCTCTTTTGGTAAGTTTGATGTTTTGCTGACTGGAGACATCAGTAAAAGCATAGAGGAAAAACTGGTCGAACGTTTTGATCTTTCAGGCATTGAGATTTTAAAAGTCTCCCACCATGGTAGCAAGTATTCAACCAGCAAGGAGTTATTGGAGGAAGTCAGGCCAAAGATAGCCTTAATCGGCGTTGGCAAAAACCGCTGGGGCCACCCGGATGGAGAGGTGATTGGCAGTCTTAAAGAGATTGGTGCCAAGATTTTGCGCACCGATACAATGGGGGAGGTGGAGGTGGTTTCAGATGGGGGGAGATTTGAGATAGAGAAATTCGTAGAAATTCATGGAAATTTATAGAAATTTAGAACATTTTCACATTCACAACCCTTGTGGATGCCAGAATTGGACCCTGACGGAATTAGAAAAAACTTTTGTTGCCAGAATTATAGGAAAGAGGAAAGAAAAGGCTTAAATGTTTAGCAAGGTTTGTTCGTTTCTTGAAAAGAGGTTGATTTAGGAAGAATAAAATCTTCAATTAAAAAGAGTGGCTTTTTTGTTCAAACGGTGTTCAATGGAAGGCTAGGAGAATTGTTACACTATATTACCATGTTAACATGGTAATATAGTGGTATAGGAGTGTATAGAAGGAAGGTTGGATTTTTACATGACGTAGGCTTTTTATTTCTTTTTCAGCCCCTCCAGTGCGCGGAGGACCTCAAGGGGGATGGCGAAGACAATGGTATTTGACTGGTCAGAGGAGATGTCGTTTAAAGAATTTAGGGTTCGTAAATGGAGAGCTCCTGGAGTAGCAGCCATAGTTTTGGCAGCTTTGCTTAAGTTTTCAGCGGCAATTACCTCGCCCTCAGAGTTTATGATGGTCGCTTGTTTCTCGCGCTCGGCCTCAGCTTGTTTAGCCATGG
>Ga0180438_10004584_pt1 | contig 19799 bp, 15 predicted proteins | sample SS_ome_12_FD_132455 | JGI IMG/M metagenome (GOLD analysis project Ga0180438, IMG submission 132455) | Hypersaline lake sediment archaeal communities from the Salton Sea, California, USA - SS_3_D_2 metaG | ecosystem: Environmental > Aquatic > Non-marine Saline and Alkaline > Hypersaline >... | reverse complement strand
GCCCACCTGTTCTAAACGCACCCGGCGATGAGCTGGTTAACTTGAAGTCTGCAGATTCGAGCATGGTTCCGGAATCATTCAAAAAACAGGGGTCGGTGTTGACAGAGTGAACGTCCGGGTTGCCACCGCCTTCTAAGGCGCCACTTGTTTTCCATGCTGAGAGAGAGTTGTATTCCGCTTGGGACTGCTCGTATCTTTCCACAACGAATCGTTCACTATTGAAGAAGCAATTGTAGTCCGAGTAAGTCGGCTTCCCATCGCTCGATTCATGCACACTCAAAGCGTAAGAAGCACCGCAGATAACATTATTCCAGAACTTCAAATTGCTCACCCTACTACCGAAGTTCGCATAATCCCCCGAAGTGAAATAGAGAGTATTGTTAAAAACTTCAAGGTCTGTGTTGTCCCCGCCGTTCAGACCCCATTTCATGGTGGGCCAACCGTCTGAGATTACGACATTATGGTGGAACTTTAGTCGGGAAAACGGTCCATAGGATGCAATACGAGCGGGCCTGAAAGCAGATCCTTCACCTCCAGCCACATTCAGACCATAAACGAAGTTATGATGGAATTCGTTGTCTCGACCGTAGTCTTTATCGACTATGGCTGAATCCACATCAAAGAATGAACATTCCTTAACTTCTACGCGTTGCGAGGCATATATCTTGATCCCATCACCGTGTGTAGTATCAGTACAAGCATTTCCGTGGATTAGACAGTTTTCAATAGTGATGTCTGCGCTCGACTCTATCCGAATGCCATCATAATTTCCCATATCACATGATTGAGCTTGGCAATTTACTGCATGTCCCACAATTTCACAGTTTCGGATTATTATATGATCTGAGTTCCAAACCACTACTCTGCCAACCAACTCCTTCGCGGTAGTCTTGAAGCCGTCCCATATTATGTAACTGCTATCCCTTGCGCCAATTAACGGTGCTGTAGCCATTCCGCCGCCTCCAACTGGATTACATTCGCTTGTGGGGCAGGCATTCGTTGAGTCTCCGGTTTCACCATCTGCAAGCTTATTATAGACTATCGGAAACTCACCCGAATACGCCACAAAGGTGATGTAGGCGCCGGATGTTCCGTCGTTGCAGGGGTCCCACCTTGGCCGATTGTAGCGGCATCCGTCAACATTGTATGTGCCACCGCGAAAATGGACTGTATCACCAGCTTGGGCGTTTTGCATTGCCGTTTCGGGTGTGCAGGGAGTGGCGCTTGGTTCATCCGGGTAATTCAACCATTCTGCGGCCCCCCAATTCGTCGAAGTTGTTACGTTATCCACTACATAATGGCCAGCCAACGCCAGCGGTGGGCCGACCAGGACAAAAGCAATCAACGCTGCCGTGGTTAAGGTATGGCGCTTTTTGGTCACAGATTTGCCCTCCTTCTGTTCATAATGTATCCGAAGCGAGTGTCCTGCAATTTACATGCCGCCAAGAATCGAACCTTGTAGTGTGCCAAGTGAGAACTTGGTTACTACGGAAGAAGGCGGATTGCAACTTCGAAAGTGCTGCGATCCCACCGATAGAGACTTTGCGTTGTTTTTAGAAATCCTAGTTGTTGATGCTACGGTTGGATCTAACCAAGACATAGCTTTCCCAGCTTGAGTCATTCTCATATTCATATTCTATAAGGTATTTCGTAATGTATGGGTATTTCTGCAATTGTTCTTTAACTCTGTCCTTGTGTTCCTGGCTAAGCCACTTCCTTCTGTTGCTGCCGTTAATAGGCCGCACACCGGATAGCGCTCTGATATCACGGTGTCTACCGTCTACGTGTCGGTGGAAATCAGTGAAAGGAAAGATGGGTTCTAAGCCTATTAGGTCTGCAATGACGTTCTGTTGGTGCATCGGCTTGTCGATCAAATCTTCGTATCGCACCACAATCAGGTGTCGGTACTCAGTCAGCCTGTTCATGATGTCTACAGCATCCTTCCATTGCGAAAAGTCAACCCAGTACTTGCCCGGAGCTTTGTAGTGCTGGCTGACCAACACATCCCGTGGATCTCTCAGCATGAAAATAATCCAGGGGTTGTCAAAACGGCTAATAATTCTGTCGATTTCGTAAATGTCTCTCGGGTATTTTGTGACTATGAATCGCTTGTTTAGCACAACGTAAGGAAACCTGAGGGCAGGCGATTCGTATCCAAGAACATACACGTCTTCGAACGACCGCATGCACTCAGACATTAGAGTTGTGCCAGTTCTTGGGGGACCGCAAATCACGATCCTCCGAGGCAAGATGTTTTTTTTATGCAATAATTTGGATCTGTAGATGAATCTGACAACTGGGGCGATAAGGAGTTTATAAATGGCATTTGATATGTTGTCTTTCACGTTGTCGAATGGAGCGCTGGACGAAGGCATAGGGAGTTCCTCACATAAGGCCAGAATGCCTATTCTGGTCGTTGGCCGTAAAGCCTGTAGTAGTGATTTATCATGCTTGAAAGTTGATTGTTCTTAAGGACCGCATCGCATGCGTCTTTTCCGATGCTATCACGTGCGGCTTTGTCGGAAAACAACATTGATATGACGTTGGAGAATTCGACCAGATTGTTGAGCCTGAAAAGAAACCCATTCTCTCCATTCCTTATTATTCTCCGGTTACCTCCAACGTCGGATGCAACTACCGGTAACCCACATGCCATAGCCTCTAGTACAGTCAATGAGGTTCCCTCAGTCTTAGATGGTAGGACAAACACATCGAAGGCATTCAGAAGGTCTGGTATATCGTCTCGCGCCCCCAAAAACGAAACCCTGCGCGGGGGGAGGTCGTCGCACAGCCGTTTTAAGCGATCCATCTCCGATCCATCCCCTACTATTACCAGGCAGATGTCTCGCCTGAACCTAAGAAACTCCCTTGCCCAATTTATTATGAACTGAATGTTCTTGACTGGTTGCAGGCGACTCACAGTTCCGACCACAAACATATCTTGGTCGAATCCCAAAAGGCGCAATCGAAGATCGCGCCTCCTGTCAGGACAGTACGGATGAAAGCGGCGTGTGTCCACGCCGTTGATTATTAATCGCAGTTTGCCAGGCTTGATCTTAACCGTTTCCAACATGTAGCGCTTTAGTTGGTTGGAAACACAAACATAATGATTCAGGAGACGGCTGCAGAATCGATCCTCCAATATTTCGCTGTACTTGTCGGGAAGGTAGCGGCCATGCTCGGTGTGAACAAGGGTCGGGGTCCTTGTCAGTTTGGCAGCCGCGGTTGCATAGAAGACACACCCACTATGGGAATGGACAACATCGTAGCGTTGGCACCGCATAAGTCGAAACAAGCGGGCTAGCAGCCGGAAGTCGATCTTGACAGGTCGTCTTTTATAGATGAAGGTAGGCACTCCCAAGTCAGCCAATTCGTTGGCGTAATGGCCACCTCGATCAAGACAGCAGACGTGCATTTCGATCATTCTACGAGTCAGCGAATCCGTAACAAGGTCGTATACGAGGCGTTGAAGCCCTCCTCGGTTCATATCCAAGGTGACGTGCAGCAGTTTCTTTGACCTCATGGACCTATGCTTGCCTAGTGAGAATCTGGATCATATTTCGAACAACAAGGTTCCAATCGAATTTCTGCTGGACGGCCTCGTAAGCTGCCGCCCCCAACGTTTCCAACTCCTCTGGGGTCTCTAGGGCATGAGCCATGCAATCGGCCAGGGCCTCTACGTTTCCCGGTTCAACGGTGTATCCCGTTTGGCCGTTTTGGATGATTTCAGGCATGGCACATGCGGTTGTGCCTATACAAGGTACCATGTGTGCCATGGCTTCCAGAAAGACATTGCCAAATGGCTCATATAGTGACGGCATGACAAATAGCGCGGCCTCGCGGTAAGCATCCAGAATCCTCTGGCGGCCCTCGGGATTGTTCTGAGATATGAAGCCGAGGCATTCCACTCCTGTTGGCAGACCGGAGGGCTTAGGGCCGATGATGGTCAAGCGGGCACCCTTGATCGCTTTTCTGATCTTGGTAAAAGCGCTCAGAAGGTAGTCTCCACCCTTTCTTCGAAAATCGGTTCCGATGAATAGGATTCTTTTGGAATTATAGTCTTTCTGATACCTTTCTGGGATTCGTTCAAGATTGATCCCGGTTCCGACACAAATAACGTTGTCCGCGGGTATCCCGTAGTCGTGAATGAAGGATTTTCGTGCCCAGTCGCTTCGGGTGAAAACAAAATCAAGGTTGCCATAGACACGCTTCTCGAATGCGAGGACATTGTCGATGATCTTATTAGGCACTTTCGGATGACCATAAGGGCTGGCTAGCAGCGTGTATAGATTGGACCCCTCATAAGATGAGGTGGAGACATTGCTGAATTCGGTAGCCAGTTTTGGTGCATTGAACCAGACATTGATCTGAAGTATATGGTCAAAAGGTTGTTTCATGATTAGTAGCTTTCGCCTGGCCTTACGATACATCCGCTTGTAGAGGCCGATATCCAAATGATAAGAGAATCTCCAGCTGGCAAGAGGGAGCCTGAAGTTCCTTAACTTATAGATCAGCAGCCAAGCCTTGTTGGGGAGTCCGCTTACAGCGGCGCAGAGATGTCCTTGATCCTTTAGGGTACCGAAGAAAGGACGACTTCCGCCTGACCAAGTGCTGGGATCAAAAGGCGGCCCGTCCACGATTCCGGCGATTTTTACCTGCTTTGAAGTTGGAACTGCCATCTATTAACGCTTGTGGCGGCTCAATGCCCCTCAGAGGAACGATGGATCATACAACGGGGTCGATCCGAATGATACTCATGGAGCTTGTACTTCACTTCCCAGTTGTTGGGACGAGTCAAGAATCTCCGAAATCGGTAGGGCATTTTGGGACTGAGGACATAATCAAAAAGGCCCAAGTTGGATAGTAGTCGAACAATCATTTTTTGGAAAAGTGAAAACCGTGAAACGCTCAGAAGATCCTGTGTATAAGGGCTTGGTTCGTTTGTTTGTAATCGGACCTTTACTTTTTGGGTCCTTGAGTCACCCCTGACGACCATCCCAGCGGCTGGCAAGAATACTTCGTAAGACTGATTTTCAATGGGTAACGGAACAGGAGGTCTTGTCCAAAATCCGGATTCTGATGATTGGGCCAAAGCAGCTACCAAGGACAAGAGGGACCAGTTGCAGCTGCCCGGTCCTGAGTAGTTGTCCAAAAAATCCAGGCACTCACCGTAGTATCCTTGTGTAATCGATCCTTTCCTTATGGCTCCATACTTTACAAAATGGTACCAGATGGCGTTTAGAGCCGAGCGCGCTGTTCCAGCGTTCATGGATGACCATCCAAGGGCCTCGGCGAGTATGAAGGCAGTTGGTAAAGCCAAACGATAACATATGCTCCGCCCAAAAATGGGGAAGCCTTCAGGTGTAAAGAAAAAGATAAAAGACTTCAGAAATTGTCTAGTAGTCCGTCGAATGAAGGCACTATCTAATTCCGCGTCCATCTGGTCAATCCAGATTAGAAAAGGGTGAACCTCCCAGGCGTTATAGTAGTCAACGATTCCTTCTGGCCCATCACGGTACCAGCCATCACCGAGGTAAAACGATTTGTGACGGTTGTAGTGCCAAACATATTGTTCTGGCGAATAAGGGCAACCAAAATGCTTCAGTACGGCGTTGACCATTACAACGAAAAGATGCCAGTTGTTGTCATTTACCTTAACGGTATTCACCTGGTTTAACCAGTCAGAGACCATTTCTTGTTCACGGGCACCCATTCTATCCCACAGGCTCTCCCTTAATAGCCAAAGAGATAACGAGATTAGTGCCGCTGCAATGACACGGTGATCATAGTTCGAAATGCGCCCGTAATACCCTTTTGAGGTTGGGTCAAGAGCTCTTCGCAAGGCCCGGCGCACCAGATCCTCCAGATCCAAGGTTGAACCGTTGGCAGTATCTATTGTGGATTGACGACCCGATGATAGCCAGGCGGAGATCAGCGGAAGAAACCGCGTAAAGCCTTCAATCCCGTCTTGGTAGCAGCCGTTAGTGCTGGGGTAGCCAGGAAAAGACGTGGTTGCTGTTTGAGGATGGAGGTGCCGAAGAAAACGATCGAGAAACAGGTAAAACAGATCTTCATAGGCCTGCGAATCGCCGTTCGATTCCAAGAAAGCACGACAGATGTCTTGGGATGCCACCTCTTTATTTTTGACGGAAGAACGAAGAATCATGGGTAGTTTCGCAACACAGCACGGATCAGTTGCTTTTCAGGCCAAGGCGAATGGCAAAGAGTCGGACGATTCCTTTGAGGGCAACAAAGTTGGCTGGGCTTAGGCGGAGTGATTCAAGATAAAGACATAGGGATCGGCTGAATTCATGGCGGGAATAGAAACGGGCTCTGAAACAATAGCGAACCGAAGCCGTTTGCCGAATATGCAATTGTGAGAAAAGCTCAGGAAAAGAGCGAAAAAACTTGTCAATAATCAAGTCCTCCTGCTCAAAGCGCTTGAGCATGTTCGCAGACAGCTGTTTTGGCCGCCCCATCCGATAGATCAGCAAAGGTTCGTCAACCAAATCAAAATGAAAATAGACCGACAATCGCAACAAGAGGTCCCAATCGTCTCCCGTCCTTATCTGTTCGTCCAGAGGACCAACACGTTGAATACACTCCCGCTTTACCATGACTGATGAGAACGGAATGAAATTGTGAAAAGACAGCCAATATGTCACTTTTCCGTGGTGGAGTTGCTCAAAACGCGTGCCGCGATGGTATGTAATGGCTTCCCCGGTAATACCGTCGACGGCCTGAAGATTCGAGTAAATAACCCCGCATTGGGACTTTGAGATTTGCGCTAATTGCTTTTCTATTTTTGTTGGCTCCCATTTGTCGTCTGCGTCAAGGAAAGCGATGTAGCTTCCATTCGCCAAGGCCAAACCTCTGTTTCGCGCGGCCGCTTGGCCAGCATTGGGCTGGTAAAGATATTCTATCATTCCACTTCTATGTAGAGGGGATATGGCATATTGAGTACCGTCGGTGGAACCATCATCGACAACGATAATTTCTAAGTTGGTGTGGGTTTGATTCAAGGCCGATTCGACGGCTTCCCGAACATATTCCCGGCAATTGAATGTGGGAATAATGACAGAGACCAAAGATGAGTCATTGGTCATGAGTATTGCCGCATCTCTTCAGGCTCTCAGGAGCGTAGAGACAACTTTCGAAGAGTGAGTTTAGTGAGATCGTTCTCAATCAAGGACTTCCGCTCAACTGAACTCGCTCAATTCCATAACTGGCAATGAGATCCTGTAGCCTGTGCATAGACGATCGCCAGTCTTTTGCCAACTGAGATCTAAGCTTCACGATTTCCTCTGTCAACTGGAGACGTCGGTTGAGGCATTTTATAATGCTTCTAGCCACAGCGACACGATGATTCGCCGTGAAGATAACCCCTTGTGTGAAGTACCGACGGGAAGCAGTTGTGTCGGACAGGATTAGAGGCTTGCCCAAGGCAACTCCCTCATAGGCCCCACAAACTAGGCAGTTATCACGCATAGTCAGATCAACAATGGCATCGCACGACGCCAGCAAGGAAATGTAGTCTCTTTCCGACAAAAAACCGGTGAATACCAGATTATCGGAACTATGGAAAAGGGAATTATTTTCGGCTTTGTTGTAATCTCCTGTGACATGAATGAAAATATCATCGGGTAACAAGGCCGCGCTTTGAATTACTTCTTGATATGGTTCGTCCTCTGCGAAAGTGCATATGAAGGCGACGTTGTATCGTCCTGGCAGTTTTGTCGGTATGACATCTGGAAAGGAAGGAATTCTGTCAGGAAGAACAAATGGAATGCCTCCAGAACGTTGGACATCTGCAGCAAGCAAGGGATTGGTTACTATCGTAACGTCGGCCCCCTTCTGAATAAAGCGGTAGAGAGGCCCGAGAAGGCGCAATCTGCGTCTTTGAGGGGCTAGGCCGGCATTGTGCGCGTCAACGACTATTGCACATCCCCGTGCCTTTCCCACAGTGACCATGAAAGCCGCCAACACAACGGATGGACTTTGTACGAAGACAATGGCAGGTCTTTCCCGCTCAAGGGACTTCCAGGTTCTTAACAAGAGGACAGGATAGCGCAGAAAAAAAACGGCATTCAGTTCGTGGACGACATACTTCATTCCGTGAAAGCCTCGTGCCAACTCCCTGGAGCGGCGATGGTCTTCCCATGTGATCCAAAGGCTTTTCATTTCTTGGCCTTGCCGTAGGAATGTCACAGATGTGCGATGGCCGACATTAGGTGAAACGTTGACGGAAGCTCAGAAGTCCGGCTACTGATTTCCTAATTATGGAAATCTCATCAGTATTGTAGAAGCGCATTAACATGAGCAAGGCGGGATAGGATAGGAGGATGATAGCTTTGATAAGGACGTTTAGCAACATTGAATCGGTTACCACCAGGCAAGCAATTAGGAAAAGGCCGCCAGCTCCTCCCATGATCTGCATTATGCGTTGGTATTCAAACTGGATATAGTACATTTTTTGCGATATGACAAAGAGTAGTAATGTACAGGAAAGAAAAGATATAGCCGTAGTGAGAGCGGCGCCATACATTCCGATTCTTGGGACCAGATAGAGATTCAACAGTATATTCAGAATGGCTGCAATCCCGTTGGCCAGTGGCAGGAATTTGCTTTGGCCCTTGATAAGTATGCCGATGCGAGTGATCTGGATTGAAGTCATGAATAGCATCCCGAGTATAATGATCGGAACCAGTCGGTGAGCCTCGTGAAACTTGGGAGGAGATACGAGGATGATGATCTCTTTGGCGAAGATCGCAATTCCGAGTCCTATTGCCCAACTAACGAGGAAGAAGTAGGTTGACAAAGATGAATAGATGCGCTTGGCATCAGGTTTTTTTGAAGCCTCGAAAATATACGAATTCCATATGAGATCAAAGGGCATAACGACTAGAAAGACAAGGACCATTGCAATCTTGTATCCCAGTGCATAGAGACCGATTTCTGTTAATTCGCGAAACAAACGGAGAATATAGCGATCTGACCAGTTTAGTATGAAAAGAAGTACGCTTGAAGGAATAAAAGGGATCGCATATCTTAGCATTTGGCGGAAAAGGGCGAAATCGATATGGAACCCAACCTCTTTGAGCAATCTGAGAGCGAGAATCGTGCCACAGGCTGTCGCGCCGATCAGGGTGGCATATAGATAACCGATGACGCCAATTTGCAGAATTGCAATGAAGAGTACGTTGAAGACTACGGCTATGAAGGTGTAGGCCAAAGAATATACTGTGAACAAATGAGAACGGTTTTGGGCTCTCAAAACGGTCTTAGACAGTGAAAAAGATGAAACCAAGAAAGTATTGATGAAGGCGACTAGAAAAAGATGCGAATATGTTGGAGAGCCTATGACAGTGATGGAAAAGAAGCTGGCAAGAGGCAGAGTGAGCAGCAAAAGAACCAGGCCATACACGTGCCAAACCACAATGGAAGTTGAAATGACAGATTTGCGAACAAGGTCGTCGTCACTGAGGTTGTAAAAGCGAAGTACGGCTTTGTCGAGGGCAAGAGTAAAAACAAAAATAAGGACAAAACAGGTGAGGTCAATGAGTTCCAGAATGCCATAATCGGACGGCAAAAGAAAATGCGTGTAAACCGGCAGCATAAAAAAGCCGATGGCTCGGCTGATAAAGGTGCCAATTCCGTATACGACCGTGTGTTTAGTGACCTTCTTCAGTTCGTAAAGTAGCATATTTCCCAATCGATTCTATGTTCAATGAAATCTCGACCGAGAGGTGAAGCAGGATAGAGAAGCTGACGCATCATGGGATGCGGATGCCTGGAGGACCCTAGCTTTTTGGCGGATTTCGCCCCTCGAGTTTACGAGTGATCAATGCCAGGAATAAGAGACAAGCTCCAAAGATGGCATTGGGCCACAATGCGGATTCCGTGAGTTTGGCAATCACCATCGCCGTGTATACGAAGTAGACGTGCAGGACAAATACAAGCAGACTATGCCTACCAAACCGCTCCAAAAGGTTTCTGATGGCGGTGGAAGCATTGATTACATTGAAAAAGCGATAGACCACAAGTAGGACTAGAAGGACTAGGGAAATGCCAAACATGAATCCCCACACATTAAGTGGAAACCTCTGGAAGCGCAAGAGACCAAATTCTGTACGAAGCCTTTCCAATAAAGGAATGTGGGAAGTTCCAAATTTGAAGAATGCAAGCAGCAAGAAGGCGCTGGTGACAAGAACAGCACATGTTGGGCTTTTGGCCATTCTCTCAATCTTAGCGAAACCGCTTATGCCCAAGACAACACCAATACAGAAATAGACCTGCCAAAGGATCGCGGGAAAGATTGTGTTGTCGGTGTAACTGAACAGATAAGGCCACCGCAAGCCAAAGACAAATAACATGAAGCTGGGGATGACCACCCAAAAGACGCGGCCATTAACAATAAGCCAAAGAACTAAAGGAGCTACAAGAAATAAGGGAATGAAGGTGGGTAGAATATGCGCGATGCCAACTTGTCTTTTGAGTAGAATTAACTCCTCAATTATGCCCAGGAAAGCCTTGTCATGGTAATCAAGCAGGAAGTAGTAATACGGTGCAATGACGGTAAATACGATGAGAAGATAGCAGCTGTAAAGCTTCGCGGCTCTGAGCCAGACACGTTGGGCAATTGAATAGGGGTGAGCTCTGAATTGGTCAAGATAGTGGGCGCCAATCATGAGGCCGGCTGTAAAGACGAAGCCGTCCATAGCAAAATCAAAATAATCCAGTAGCTTGCGCGCTGTGGCTGGAAAATAGGTGTTGAAGTGAATCAGGATCATATCCAGGATCACAATGCCACGGAATACGTCCATCTCTCTACTTCTGGACTCAGATGATCGATGATCCAGCACCATTTCTGTCAAAGGCGATGAACGTCCTTCTCGGGGGACCACCACAATCGCATGTCAAAGCATATATCCTGGCGTCCAAGGGATATGCGACAACAACAGTATTGTCGTCGATTTCAATATGTTTAGCACGTGGGATAGTGCCATTTCCTTGATATCTCCTGCATGGCGACTCATGTTTTGAAAGGCCCTTGCCATTGATTATTGTTAGCCAAGTCATTGTGAGATGCTAGCTAAGTCGTTTTACCACCTTTGCTGGGTTGCCAGCTGCGACGGCGTCAGCAGGAATGGGATTCGTGACCACAGCACCGAAGGCAATGACTGAGTTATCCCCGATTGTAACCCCCTTCAAGATCGCAGCCTGTCCGGCAACCCATACATTCGTTCCGATCTTTACGGGAGCAACGGATACAGGAGCGCTCTCACTCCACCTGTCGATCATTGTGCTGTGGAAATCGGTGTCCATGATCCTTGCGTCTGCCAGAATTGCACAAGGACCGACTACGATTTCACACTGGCAGCCGAAGCGGGTTCCATTAAGGAACGACTGCGATCCAATGATAATCTTGGCATCATCGCTATGGGTAAAGGGTGTGACAGGATGTCCTCTACCATCAATGAGAATATCGTCACCAAATACTACTTTCCCCGGTCCCTTTATGATTAGTTTCCCACGGATTCGGATGTTCCGACCGAAAGACGCCTTGTTTAAGACAAATTGATACTTGAAGCGGTAGTATGCGCCCACCAGATAAGAGGCACAATAACCGATAATCTTACCTGGGGCCCTAATCCCCTTGAAAAGTTGTCGAGTCAACTGGTTGCAGTGATGGGTCAACATCTCCCCGAAGACAATTCAGTTCAGCTTGAAGACCCTTAGTTAGATTGTGCATGCTCATATTAGTGTAAAGTAGACACCAGAACCACCCAGTGTAAAAAATATCATAAAAGAAACCGTTCGCCAAATAGGCAATCATCCCTGCATATAGCGATTGGGTAAATCTTCTCATATTGTTAGCCTGCACATACAAGGGCAAGTCATCTTGCGACAATGGTCTATACCTGCCTGGATTTGAAACATCATTAACACTAGATACAAGCTTTTCGACCGAGGGCTTCAGAGAAAAATATCCTTTGAGTAACAGCAAGAAGGCTACAAGGGTGAGTAAACCTCCTTCTGAAATGATTTGGAAGAAAATGTTATGGGTAGCTCGGCCGTAGGCATGGTATCCTCGATAGAATTCAGCCGTTAAGTACTTTGGAAGAATTAATCCGAAGTTCCGTGGCCCCACTCCAACTATAGGGTTGTCTTTGAAGATGTGCCATGCCCGCCCCCACAAAACCACTCGATCACGGCCAGTCCCGCTTTCAAGATTTTCTGAAAAAATTGTCCCCATTTCCCGCCAAAAAAGGCTGTTCGGAAAGAAGTGATCCGCAGTAATAAGACAGAAAACGGCAAGAAGAATAGTCAAGGAAATGAACCGCAACTTCCTGCGGGTTTGAAATAGGATAAAGGCCAGTACTAACAAAAATGACAAAAAGGCTCCCCTGGCGAACGACAATATAAGTCCTACGACTGACGCTACCAATAAGACCTTGGAACAGATCCTTGTGAGGCGTGTTCCTTCAATATGCACTAGAAAAAGGCTCATGCCGAAGGTGATGCACATAAACGGACCAAAAGCATCTTCGTTGTCTAAAGAAGGATGCCAAATGATTCGGCCATTACCCAGAATGCCAAGTGCTGCAACGATGGATGCCGCAATGATGAATGTAAGAAAGAGCTTCTGGATATGGATATAACTATCAAAAGCCGTCGAAATAGTAGTAACGGTGATTAGGAGAAAAAGAGTGGGAAGGATAAAGCGCCTAGACATGCCGGTATTATAGGCAAAGACGATCGACAGCAATGTCACTCCACAGTAAAATAGCAGTGGCGTGTTGATACGGATAGTTGTGATGGAGTTGAGTAGAAAGAGAAAGAAGATGATGACCAGCAAGGCTGGTATTGACTTAAGGTGACTTGCTGGGGGTAAATGGTGAGAAATTAGCCAAAATGGTTTGACTACATCGAAAGCGACGGACAAGAAGACTAGGTGATGGATAGTGCGCAATTGGCGTTTTTCGGAATGTACTGTCAGGTTATTCAACATTGCGGTGGCGAATGGAGGGCTTCTAGATACTTCAGCTATGTTGATGGCCTATTGCATAAATGAAGAATGTGTCGCCTCGATTCAGCCGTCCCGGCTCAAATACCCTGATTAGGGCCAAGCGGTCGTCTTTGTCAAGGGAACTGTAAAAGGTGGCCACGTCACGATGTTCGCGTCTAAAATAGGCCGTCGTACGTGACTGCTTGATGTTGGCTGAGATAATAAGGTAGTCGAAGTTGTTAGTAATGTAATAATCTATGGAAGCGACCTCTAGCCCAAACATGGTTGATGTGATATCATAAGATTCCTTGGGAACGGTTTTTAACAACAATTCATAATAGATCAGGCTATTCTTGTCTAAGATCCTTGTTGGGTCAACAAATGTTCCTTGTTCAAGAGCATTTTTTTTGAATGATAGCATCCTCATTAAGGATTCTCTGTTCTCAGCAATCATAGGCGCAAAAGAGTTTATCGATTTACCTGAATCCATAAGAATCTTTGAACCAGGGGGAATATTCTCTTCAATCCAATATTTGGCAAGAACCCGCGTGTTGGGCCCTGACATGGACAGGTCAAAGGAAAATGCGTTTGTTATGGGATGGAATAGCAGGAGGCCGCAGGCAAGGACTAAGGTGAGCTTCCTGTTTCTTGGCGTCCAGTTACGGTTGTAGATCGTTGCCACCAGGTACTTGGAACTCAGTAAATACAAAAAAGGCATGAGCGGTATCATGTAGCTTGACGAGACCATGTATTTGGAGGCACCCATGAGCAAATAGAAGGGTAGGAGAAAACTGAGGAGTATGACGTCGTGGTGATTTCGTGACAGAAGAGCCCTAATAATGCTATAACCAGCTAGAAGTGCAAGCAAAGCGCCGAGTTCGTGATGGAAATACATGAGGTAGGCTATAAAACCGATGTGTTGGCTTTGGACTTCATTCAAGGGGGTGGTGTACACACTACCCATATTCAGGAAGCTGGTCAAAAATTGAAGGGGGGCAAACAAGACTGCAGGATTTCCAATAATCAGGCCAACAAGAAACGATCCGGCGTAATAGGCCAATTCTCTACTGAATATGGCGTTTCGGAGGTTCTTTGTTTGGTTTCTAAGCAGATGTGCGGCAAGAAATGGTATGATAAGAATCACAGCCGGAAGTTTTGTCTGAAAGGCTATCCCGGAAAAGAGCCCGGCAAGAGCATAGTACTTGCATAAGGTTCCAAGTGAGGGATCATGGACATGTATTTTGACTATAAAAAAGAAGCTGATCAGGACAACCAAGCACAGGGTAGAGTCAACCCTGGCGAAATGAGAAAGCTCTATATTGACAACATTGAAGCAGAGAAAAAGAGCGGCGACTAGCCCCACGGTTTTGTTGCCAAATGACTTTCCAATCAGATATGTCATGAAAACGGATGCTGTGCCAAAAATGGCTGAGGTGGCCCTGCCGAGAATGAAAAGAGGAGTTAAGTTACGGACAATCTTTGTTGCAAAGTCAATCGGACTATCAAACAAATGCAAAATTCGTCCAACTGAATAATAGATGCCGTACTCAACAGATAAGATATATAAATAGAATCTTTTTCCCCACCTCTCAAGATTAAGATGGCCGGAACATACTCTTAGCGCCTCAAAAACCTCGTTGTACTCGTCTGTACTGTCGGCATTCCAGACACCCCAGATGCGCAGGACAAATGCCGTTAGAAGAATCAAGAGCAGAAGTCTGTGGTGTTCGAGAAGACGGTGGTGTGCAGATCTAAAGACGGTTTTCGGTATGTTACGGTCCGCTGTGAATCTCTGAGGGTCCATTCACCGCGCCTTGTCGCAAGTCCGTCGTTGCCGCGCATGCCGGCACGGAGAAAACGAAACTGGATGCCAAATCAGGTCGGGCATGACGTATGAGACCAGATAGCCTAGCACGGAGCAGTGCTTCACCGGTGTTTTGGCAGTGAACAGCCAAATGTATGTCGAGACAGAAGTATCAAGGTATCATTCTGATACGGGGGTGATTATCTGTTACCCAAGCGTGGTGCCTTTTGTAAGGATCGCTTGGCGGTTGAAGTGAGTCCTCGCGTTTAGAAAGCGCTAATGGTTGACCAGGGCGGCCATCCGGGTCTGTGGGATAGTGGCAGTGCGCCATCAAGTTTCGCTGGTTGCCGGTCACATTGTGGGTGAAGGGGCCGCTATTGTAAGTGAACAGGGGAGAATTACCAATACAAGCGTAAGCACTGATACAAAGTTGGTCAAAGTGGATTAGTGGAAAATCGGATCGTTCTGTCCGAGCATCTCTTACCTGACATGATGGCCAGCCACTACAAAGAGGTCCGTGGGCCAAGTTCGTAGCTTTCAGGGATTGAACGCCGGAAGAGGTATCGGAAGGAGCCGACTAAGCCAAGAGCGAACATCATGGCCAAGTCAATGAGACCAAACGTAGCGGCCTCAGTTGCAGCGATTCCATAGAATCCGAAAAGGACTATACTGCTTGCCTCCCGCAGTCCAATCCCATTGATAGCCGGGAGCATTAGGACGACGAGTTGGACTGGAATGAGAAAAAAGTAATCCAGAAGAGGAATGCCGAAACCGAGGGCTTCGCCGATGATCCAGAAGTGGGCGACCACATTTATTTGCAGCAGGAAGGAATACCAAAGGCCCCAAAATACTGGTTCCCTCTGCGACAACACGACCCTGGCATTCTCAGAAAACGTCTGCCACACAGCTAGACATTTGGTCCGGAGTTTTGGGAGTGGGATAAGCAACATCAATTGACCGAGAAAGGGCAAGTAGAGGGAAGATAGAAGCACCACCAGCCCAAAAAGAGCGATGCCTATCCCTGCCCAGATGGCTGGAATCTTCTGGGCTAGTGGCAGTCGGAGCAGTGAGGCTGATAACGCAAAGACTAACAGTACAGACATGCCAAGAAAACGCTCAACGAAAACCGATGAAGCGCTTCGGGATATTGATTCAGTTGCCCGACGCAGATCACTCACGCGGACCACATCACCACCAATTCGTGTGGGCATAAAGACGTTAAAAAAAGAGCCAACGAGATAGCTGTCAATAAGGGGCAAAAGCCTGACATGAACGCCCTGTGATTCTAACAACTTCTGCCAGCGTAAGGCACTGAAGAGAAAACCTAATGAATGCATGCCAAAGGCTAACAGCAGTAGCGAATGGTCGACCCGAGCCACAACAGCTATCAACTCTGATAAGTCAACTTGACACATGAAAACCCAGGCGATGAGACCGGCGCTTATGGATATCTTCACCAACAAGACAGCAACCTGGCCGGGTGAAGATGGCAATCTGTTCCCCATAGGATTCTCTCAGACGGAGACCTTTGCACAACCTCCGGTAGGTTTGTTACTGAGAACTCTTCCCTTCGTCGCGGCGCAAGAAAAAGCCTTGAAAAATAGAGAAAAGCTTCTGAACATACTTGTCATTTTGTTCATTCTATGCCATAGCGCGTCCCGAAATTGACACTTCGAGAGGAGACCATGGGCTTTAAAAAGATCGATCGAAAAATGGAATTCGGTGAGCTGCATTCGCAAGCTCCATGGGAAAGAACAGAAGCCTAAAAATGCTGGAGCAAATGAATAAAGTCATCGACTGGAAAAGAATCGAAAAGACCATGATGACACACTATACTCAAAGGTTTCAGACGGTCTGTCAGGTTCGAAGACGTGACTATCTAGAAAGACATCAGGGGCTATACCATAGGGGAAGAAGTGTCCTTTTTCGGAACCTCGCTGCGCATTTTCACAATACTGGCTGGTATGCCCATACATACCGCCCTTTCAGGAACAGATCTTGTGAACACCGCACCCGCAGCAGCTATGGCCCCGGTCCCCATGGTTACGCCCCCGAGAACGGTGACGTTAGCCCCCAACCATACATCATTCTCCAATCGTACACCCCCATCGTTCTTTATGCCCTGACGCCAAATGGGAATATCTAAACGATTTGTATGATAGCTGCCACCTCCAACAATATAGCACCGTGGGCCGATGATTGCATCTGAACCCACGTATACTGGATTACCTTGAGTCGAATGGATAATGGTTTGGGCATTAATGCCTGAGCGAGCTCCGATTTTCACTGCTCCTTTCTTGCATGAAATCATGACGTTATTCGAGAGTATGACATCATCACCCACAGAGATGACTTCTTTCATGTATTCATTCCGAGCATCAAGAATACATCCCTCACTTATGACGACACGGTTTCCGAGATGAATACGGCCTGGATGACGCAGCACGATATTACTGCCAAAAACGACTCCCTTGCCGCAGGATCCGAAAAGGCGAGGCCAGAATGCTTTTCGGAGAAACAGGCCCACTGCCCCAGGTATCCATGCGAGCCAGATGCAGAATTCATAGTACAATGCAGGGAGGAAAGACCGGTTTCCAATAATCACCTGCTGATAACGACTCATCGTTGAACCGCCCTGTGTTACTGCGGCGTGTGTCTTTTTCATAGGATCTCAAACATCGCTTTTCGTTGAAGAGAATGCAGGGGTCATCATCGGCCATATTCCGTTTTAGTTTCAACATAAAATCGAGACTGTAGTCGCACTCTCTGCTGAATGAAACCTCACGCGGAAGAAGAAATGTCTGTCGTTATGTCGTCTATGGTCACGCCAGAGATGTGGCGCTAAGGAGGCAGTCTCCTTAGGTCAATGGAGACTCTGAATTTTGGCAGTCTATTCACAATTGATCTAGTTACTTGACACACTCTAGCAACATCAGACCAGTGAACAGTTTCTTTTTAAACAAGAGTCTCTTTATTGTGAGAATTTCCTTTGCAAGACGCAAGTTCGCCTGTTCCACTAGAGCCTGCAATTCCTGTCTAGTGTAATAGCGCACATGGCTTCTCTCGAAATGTTTCCGCCACAGGTCTTGCAGCCATATTGCAAAAGACAGATCTCTTGCTGACTCTAAGATCACAAGCGTACCATCTTTCTTCATGACCCGCTTGATCTCGCATAAGGCTTTCAAGGGGTTTGGATAATGATGGAATGAACACGTACATAGAACAGAAGTAAAGGATTCTTCTGGATACGGAATGAATTCAGCATTGGCAACTTGGAAGTCGGCGTTTGTGAGCATGTGGGCCTGAGCTATAGCCCTATCAATCATCTTTTGTGAGATATCAATCCCACAGGCTTTCCCACATGTGATCTGTTTTGCAGCTTCCCTCACCGCCCAACCTGTGGCGCACCCCACGTCGAGGAATCCACATCCTGACGAGAAATCGAGTCTGGATATGGCAAATGCTTGAAAAAACCTAAACCAACTCGAAAGCCGATCATCACCATACGTCGTTGCCCAGTTGTCAAAACGGGCAGCTGCATCCTGCGCATGCCTATTCATGGTCACCTGATCAAGCTGACTCTTCGGAGTCTACCCCCAAAAGCATGGAAGAAGATTTGTGGCAACGTATCTCATAGCTCTTTGCTTTGCTCGGCGATGGACCCCATTAGTGTCTTGCTCGGGGATGGTTGAAACCCCTGGCCTTTAGGCGAAGAGAAGTTTATATACTGAAGCTATTCGACGTTATAGGCTTGGTGCCCACACAAAGACAGATCTTAAAGTTCATCTTGTCTAGATTGCGAAATAGCGGAAAGGAGTGTTGATTGGGGAAGTTGCAGTTCGAGCCCGGGATGTTATTCGACAAAGCGCCATGGAACATGAAATAGAGATAATCACAGGCAAGGTATCGGTTGACCACATTCATATGTTCATCTCATATCGTCCCACAAACAATGTGAGCAAGATCGTCCAAAGGTAAAAAGGTATAAGCTCGCGCATATTGCTGTCGGAGTTTTCGCACCTGCGACGCCAGTTTTGGGCTAAACACCTGTGGGCTCGTGGGTACCTGGCTACAAGCTCTGAAAACATCACAGACGAGATGATTCAAAGCTACATTGAGAAAGAAGATGGTGAACCATTCGTTGGCGACAGTCGGTTAAGAATCGCCTCCTCTTGAACCCCTCCTCTCACAGACGAGTGTGGTTCAGTCTGGTACCCGTTTGGGGGATGGAATTTGAAATGCTATTTCAATTTGTTTAAGAAAAATCTGTAACAGTAGATGTCATTGGCCCATATAAAGTTTTGCCCAAAGGCTGATATTGAGCAAATTCCACAGCACATGGCTGTGATTTTGTACTTTTCTCTGGTGCTCCTGCCATATCCTGGCAATAAATTGAGTATTGAAATATTCTGCCAGAAAAGAAGAACCTGACAGCTCGCTCCAAAACAAATCCTTGAGTTCGCCGCGCATCCAGTTCTTCATTGGGAAACTAAAGCCCTGTTTTTTGCGATATGCAATACCGTCGGGCAGGAGATTCTTCATTGCTTTTTTAAGAAGCCATTTGGTATTAAAGCCTTTAAGTTTCATCGCCGTCGGCAATGAATAGCAGTATTCTACAACCCGATGATCGAGAAAGGGGGGTCTGATCTCAAGCCCAAAGGCCATGGACATTTTATCGACTTTCATTAGAACACTATCCGGAAGGATTGTCTGGAGTTCGTAGAACTGTTCTCGGCGCCCTCTTTCCGGTGGAGCTCCATCTGCCAGCATTCGCACTGGGCGGAAATAATCGGCATCTACCTGATCCAAAAGATCTGCCTTAAATAGCATCTCGTGATGTCCTGGATTCAGAAAATACTGCCACCGAATATGCTCCCCGTGAGGCTCAAGAACTGCCCCTTGAAGAAAGCGTTTCAGAATATTGCGAAATCCTTTCTTCTGGTCATCATCCGGAAGTGTGTCTATGGCAGACTGGTAGAGCCAGCG
>Ga0180438_10004581_pt1 | contig 19804 bp, 15 predicted proteins | sample SS_ome_12_FD_132455 | JGI IMG/M metagenome (GOLD analysis project Ga0180438, IMG submission 132455) | Hypersaline lake sediment archaeal communities from the Salton Sea, California, USA - SS_3_D_2 metaG | ecosystem: Environmental > Aquatic > Non-marine Saline and Alkaline > Hypersaline >... | reverse complement strand
CAACCTTTCCATAATTTAACTGCCGTGCAATAACCTCCTGACCTGTATAGCAGCCTTTTGAAGTTGAGATGAAATTCTCCAGGCCTACTTCCAGGGGAGAATATTCTTCTGTCAATTCCCTTGTTTCAACCGGGAAACCCGCTTCAAGTCTGAGTAAATTATATTCAAACGAACTTAATTCTTCGCCCCCTGATTCTCTGATTGCATCACTCACAACATTTTGAAGATCAATCGGATAAAACAGCCGGCAGGTCAGGATCAATTTATCCATGCTTCCTAATGCCCAGATAATTCTACCGTTGATAATTTTGATTTCTGCATGTCCGGGTTTCGGTACGCTTTCAAACCCCAAGAAATTTAAAACACTATCCAAACAATCTTCAAACAGCTCAACCTGTATATAATCTTTGCTCCTGTCCGAAATACTGACTTTATCCATAAAGAAAATACGACTCTTCAGATACTTGAAAGTATTTTCACCGTAACCGTTTAAGGTGAGTATATATATGCTGTTCAAATCGGTTTGCGGATCTGAACTTTGCTCAAATTCTGGGAGTAGAGTCAATAAATCAAGAATATTCGCATTACCAGTTGTCAAGACGGTGTGCAAAACCCCGCTCTCTTTTAACATGTTTAGGTCATTTGTAGTCTGTCTTTGCAGGAAATCAAAACAATCTTCCCCGATTAATTCCAAACAGCCTGGATCTTCAACGATGAAATAATTGGAGCTCAGGTTCACTTTTAATCTATCAAGTATATTAATTTCTAAAAAACGAAAGCGTGAAACGTATGTATTCGTTTCACGCCAGTATCCAAATCCGGAATTGTTTTTTCCTATAAAGCCATGGGTTCCGGGGTTCCGCCTGTTTTAGGGAACGGAGGCGGGAATATTTTTTCAAATTCATCCCGGGTAATCGTCTCAACTTCCAATAATTTCTTTGCAACCGCATCCAGCTTATCCCGGTAATCGATCAAAATCTGTTTCGCCCGTTCATAGGCTTCATTCACCATATTCCGCACTTCGGCATCTATCTGTTCCGCAATCGCTTCTGAATAATCGCGCTGTTCAGATATCTCCCTACCGAGGAATATCAATTCTTCTTTTTGGCCATAAACCATTGGACCTAATTGGCTGCTCATCCCTAGTCGGGTTACCATCGTACGAGCCATTCTTGTTACTCTTTCAAGATCATTGGAAGCACCCGAAGTTATGTCATCGAACACCAGTTCCTCAGCAGCACGTCCACCAAGCAATCCAACCATATCCGCCAGCAGTTTCTTGCGAGGCATTAAAGTCCGGTCTTCTTCAGGTAATGCCAAAGTATATCCACCAGCCATACCTCGGGCAATTATCGAGACTTTGTGGACTGGGTCCGCCTGTGGCAATGCGTTCATTACCACTGCATGTCCAGCTTCATGGTAAGCGACAATCTTTTTCTCGTCTTCACTAATAAGACGGCTCTTCCTTTCAGGTCCGGCAATAACGCGCTCAATCGATTCCTCCAGCTCGGATTGACCGATCAATTTTTTATTTCGCCTGGCAGCCAAAATCGCGGCTTCATTTACCAGATTTTCGATGTCGGCGCCAACAAAACCTGGCGTTGAACGCGACAGAACCCCAAGGTCAACATCCGGCGCGAGTGGTTTCCCCTTTGTATGCACCTTCAATATTGCTTCGCGACCTCTCATATCCGGCCTGTCAAGAACCACTCGTCTATCAAATCGACCTGGCCTTAAGAGGGCTGGGTCAAGGATATCCGGCCGGTTTGTCGCCGCCATAATAATCACATTTGTATCTGTATCAAAGCCATCCATCTCGACGAGCATCTGGTTAAGAGTTTGTTCTCTCTCGTCATGGCTGCCCCCCAATCCAGCGCCTCGATGACGTCCGACTGCGTCAATCTCATCAACAAAGACGATACATGGCGAGTGCCGTTTAGCCTGATCAAAAAGATCTCTAACACGGCTGGCGCCAACGCCAACAAACATCTCAACAAACTCTGAGCCAGAAATTGAGAAAAATGGCACGCCCGCCTCACCGGATACAGCCTTCGCCAGCAAAGTCTTACCTGTCCCGGGTGGACCTACAAGCAATACGCCTTTCGGAATTCGAGCCCCAATTGCAATAAATTTTTCTGGCTCGCGCAGAAATTCAACAACTTCCTGTAGATCTTCTTTCGCTTCTTCTACCCCGGCAACATCCTGGAAAGTGACAGTTGGTTGATCGCCGGTAAACATCCGGGCGCGTGATTTACCGAAGGACAAAGCAGCATTGTTGCTCCCCTGGGCTTGCCTGAATACAAACCAGAACACACCTGCAAGAATAATAAACGGAAGAATATAACCCAGTGCTGTGGCGATGCCTAACCAGGCGCTGGGTGGTTTTATCTCTATCCGGATATTATTCTCAGACTGAAGTTGTTCAGTGGTTACCCCCAATGCCTTTAATTGTTCCACTAATGTGGAATCTCTTTCTTTATAAGATGTCCTTTCGTTCCCTTTTTCATCAATTATCCGCAAACGGTTATCATCTTCAACGATCCTTTCTATCTTCCCGGCTTGAATTTCAGCTGCAAGCTCATTTATTGAAAGGGCTTCCTGGGTAGTTGAAGACTGTTGAAAATTATAAACAACCATCGATATGATAGCGATAAACAACAACAGATATATAATCGATGATCTATTTCTAGTTGGATTCACTCAACCTCCAAAACAGTGAAAATGTTCCGATAACAAAACTGATTATACCAACCTAAATAACAGCTTGGTAGGAGCAATAAGGAATTGGATTGATTTCTAACAACGTTCTAACAAATTTTGGGGTACATCAACAAATGTTCTAATTTTATCTTTAGAAACCCTCCCAAGATAGAATTATGACAGAAAAAGTTAATCGGGAATACTCCCGCATATAGAATTAAAACGAATTATTCTTATTTGCGGGATTCTAATGAGCCCCAGATAACAGCGTCTATTTTTCTGAGAACCCGTTTAACAAACGACCGCAATCGAGCATAAAACCGGAATGCTGGTGGTCTGACCACTCGTAAACCTGGGAAAGGACCACCCCATTTGACTGCCGCAGCACCCCAGGTCAATCCTGCCCCAAACCCAACAAAGACGACATTATCGCCGGGGTTTAATCTTCCTTCAGCAATGGCTTCACACGTAGCGATCGGAATGGAAGCTGTGGAGGTATTTCCAAACCGGTCAATATTTATAGCACAGCGTTCTATCGGGATATTGAGATTCCTGACTGCTGTTTCAATTATGCGTTTATTTGCCTGGTGGGGAATAACCAGATTGATATCATCCAGGGTTAAATTCGCTTTTCGCACAACCTCCTGAGTGGATTGGACCATAACGCGGGTTGCAAACCGAAAAACTTCCCGCCCATTCATTTTTACAAAGTGCATTCCCTGATTGACTGTCTCAACGCTGGTCGGAAAACGGCTCCCGCCTCCCGGCAAACACAATAAATCCATTCCAGAACCATCTGATCTCATCACAGCGGATAATAATCCGGATTCTTCTTCTCCAGCCTGGAGCACAAAGGCACCAGCACCATCTCCAAAAAGGACACAGGTTGCACGGTCATTCCAATCGACTATGCGCGATAAAGTCTCCGATCCAACAACTATTGCATTCTTGATTGAACCAGAACGAATTGCCTGGCTCGCAATATTCAATGCATAGATGAAACCAGTGCAGGCGGCCAATATGTCGAATGCACCCGCCTTGTTTGCACCGAGATTATCCTGAACAAGCGAGGCGGTCGCAGGGAATAAATATTCTGGGGATGATGTAGAAACAATTATTAAATCCACCTCAGCTGGCGCGATATTTGCCACACCCAATGCCTTCAAAGATGCTTTGGTAGCCAGGCTGGCTGTTGTTTCACCATCTGACACTATCCTTCTTTCGCGTATACCAGTTCGAGTTACTATCCACTCATCGCTGGTATCCACCATTTTCTCTAAATCCTGGTTTGTAAGGACGCGTTCTGGGACAGCCATCCCCCAACCGGTTATATGTGCATATGGACTCATTTCTAAACACTCTTTCCTGTATTAACTTTATATCATCTTAAAAATAGCGGTTGTCCAAGTATTATGATCTTTTTATCAGGTTTCGGAATGATTGATGAACTTGCTGATAATTATGGATGCATTATGACCGCCAAAACCAAAGGAATTTGACATTACATGATCGATTTTTTGATTTCGAGCTACATTAGGCACATAATCAAGATCACATTCAGGATCAGGAGTCTCGTAATTGATTGTAGGTGGTAGTACACCTTCCTGTATCGCTTTTATGCATAATACCGCTTCCAACGCACCCGATGCCCCCAGAAGGTGACCAGTCATCGATTTAGTGGAGGACACAGGTAGATTGTACGCCTTCTCACCAAAAACATATTTTATCGCGGCGGTTTCGCTTCTATCATTAAGGGTTGTACTCGTGCCATGAGCATTGATGTAATCAATATCATCGACCCCCAATTGCGCATTTTCAAGACAATTCTGCATACACCTGGCTGCTCCATCACCTTTTTCTGCTGGCGCGGATATATGAAAGGCATCATTGGTTGTACCGTAACCACTGACTTCTGCTAATATGGATGCGCCCCGGCTCTGGGCGTGTTCCAAATCTTCCAAAACCATAATTGCTGAACCTTCTCCAATCACAAAGCCGTCTCTGTCTAAATCAAATGGCCTTGAGGCTGCTTCTGGATCGTCATTTCTTCGGGAAAGTGCGCCCATCACAATTAATCCAGCAACTGCGATTGGGATTATCGCGGCTTCGCTGCCTCCTGCAATCATAATATCAGCAGAGCCCCTCCTGATCATTTCGGCTGCCTCACCAATCGCATTTGTGCCTGTTGCGCAGGCAGTGACAACAGCCATATTCGGCCCCCGAACCCCATATTGAATTGCGATCATCCCAGCGCCAGTGTCCGGAAGCATCATTGGTACCAAGAAAGGGCTTATCCTGCCTGGACCTTTCTCATAATAAACTTGCATTTGCTGATCCAGAGTATTCACACCCCCAATACCAGTTCCTGATACCACACCTATCCGATCACGATTCTGATCGGTAATTTCAAGCTCTGCGTTGTCAATTGCCTGGGATGCAGCAGCCAGTGCAAATTGAGCATATCGATCCAATTTCCTTGCTTCCCGGTTTCCAAATAATTCAGCTCCATCGAATCCTTTCACTTCTGCAGCGAAATTTGTTCTGAACCCATCAGTATCAAAATGGGTGATTTTCGCTGCCCCGGATTTTCCAGCAAGAATGTTTTCCCAAGTAGTATTTACATCATTCCCGAGCGGCGATACACAACCCAAGCCTGTAATGACTACCCGTCTGTGCATTTATTCCTCCTATGGAGACAAATTCAACTCAAATCGTCTGATTAAACACTCTGCCAGGAGATTGGTTGCTGACAAAATTGATTTCAACTTTATCACTCTATAATCAGGAAACTAATTATTACTGAATCGATTATCAGCGAACAACGCCTTAATGATCTTATTTACCTGTCTTAAATGCATCCTATCATGAGATGCAGAGATGCTCAATAATTCTTTGAGGCTTGTTGGACCAAAAATTGCGTGCCTTGCAGGTCTTTCCCAATCTGACCGGTCTAATTTCTCCAAATGTTCGACCAGATTAATCCTGGCTGCGATAAATCCTTTCAAAGCAGATTCACCATCCTGTTCAAAATACTTACGATCGTCCGCCCATCGGTCAGTGTCAATTCCGGGCAGGAATGGATTGTTTTCTTCCAACATTTGAACGACTCTTTGATGGTTAACTTCCATATCAACATCTCTCAGGTGGCACATAATCTCGGTTATGCCCCATTCTCCCTCCAGAGGGTGCAGTGCCCACATTGAATTATCTGAATTTCGGCTAATGGTGTCCAACGCTGCCGGGGTTGACCGTAAGGTTGCCAGAATGGACTCGACGGTTGAATAATTCGGCATAAGCTGTTCCAATGGCGTTCGTTCAATCCATAACATTAAATCTGCCAGGCTGCCTTGGGAGGTAGCTGATATTAACTTGCTTTCAATTTCTTCATCAACCGGATTAACCCAGTATGTTGTCAAGCCCAGTTGGTTTGCTGCGAAGATGTCGTTTTCCAGGTCATCTCCTACCACAAGCACTGCTCCTTGTGGCCACCCGAGCTGTGCCAATAATTCAGCGAAATATGCTGGATCAGGCTTGGCAAAATGAAATGTCTCAAAAGAAGATATTAAATCATACTGGTTTTCTTTCCATGAAAGGTTCGCCCAATCCAACCTTTCTCGAATTTCTACCATTGGGAATATTGGATTGGTGGATATTGAAACTGAAAACCCTTTCTTATTGGCGGCTTGTATCAATTCCGCCGCTCCCGGAATGGGTTTCGTAAGCACTTGCAGTTTTGGATATTCTTCCAAATAAAATTTCTCGGCAAAAATTTGGAAGTCCTCCTTGTTAATATGCATTTTTGGATAAAATGATGACTCAAATACTTCCATCAATGTACAATCGGGTTGGCGATTTTTTATCATTGCCCAGGTTGATTCCATCAATGCTTTTACAAAACTTTCCGGTTCTAATATTGGAGATGCGGACTTAGAAAATGTTTCCAGGTAATATGGAAGAAATTCATCGAAATTATTCTTGAGCAGAGTATCATCAAGATCCAGCAACAGTGTAAAACTCAAGTATTGTCTCCTGTAAAAATTGGGGGTAGGATGTGACAATCGCCACATCCCACTTCTGGATCAAATTTTTTATAACCAGTTTTGGAACAGTTTGTATTTACCTTCACTCTCCTTCTCCCAAGTGGAAATGTTCGCTCAATCCTGGGTTCAAGGATCAAATTTGGGCATGCATTTGCCAGTCCAATTTCGGGTACAGGACAGGAAAAACATAACTCAGCCTTCCAATACACCGGCGGTATAGAAGACGAAAGCAATCGGCATTCTTCAATAGACCTTCCCCGGAAGTAGTCTCCATAAAAGTAACGACATTCTTTACCAGCCGGCGTTTGCATATAAACTCCAGTAATACCAATTCAATTATTTGCTCAATAAGAGAAATAGCAATAGTTATTTAGATTTAGCTCTTTTTTACCGAAAACGGACTTTGAATATTATCAGAGATACTGTTTCTGTTAGGTTTGGTATAAAACTGAACCATTATCTGTAAGATTCTAATCCTAAACACGGGTTATATATGACCCATTCTCGGTGTTTACCCGGATGGTATCTCCTGTATCTATAAAATTGGGAACTTGAACCTGGTAACCAGTTTCTGTAATAACTTTTTTTGTTACTCCCGTAGCAGTGTCACCCCTTACAGCAACGCCAGCATCCATAACTTTTAAATCTACAGTTAATGGAAGTTCAAAATCCAAAGGTTCGCCTTCATAAATGGTCAATTTTACTTCTAAACCTTCTTTGAGATAATTAATAGAATCGCCGATTATTGTTCTTGAAATAGCGGGCTGCTCATATGTTTCCAGGTCCATGAAGTGAAAATATTCACCATCATTATAGAGATACTGCACTTTGTGGTAGTCCAACTGAACATCCTGAACCCGGTCACCGGACTGGAAGGTGGATTCAGTGATAGCACCAGTCCGTAAATTAACCGTCTTTACGCGAATGGTCGCTTTACCTCTCCCAGGTTTATGATGTTGGTATTCCAGAACTTTAAATAAATTCCCATCAGCCTCGAATGTCACCCCTTTGCGCAACGCATTGACATCTTTCATTCACCTTACCTCTTCGAAATGGTTATTTTTAAAAATATTTATTATTTCTGAATCATAAAACGTGAAACGGAAAAACTCGTCTCACGTTTTCCTTTGATAGCAAGATAAAATTATAGCCTGTGACAAATTTACTTGCAAGGTCAACTATTGAGGTTCAATTTTCCGAACCCTGCCCATTTTGAATTATAACAACCCACAAATAATATGCTAAGATTATAGATTATGATGAATTTTATTCATATTATTGCTCTCATTGGACTTGTTTGTTTATTTTTCTCCAATCCAATAGTTGCATACGCACAGGACCAACAACCCGAAGGACCGATCTATATCGTTCAGGAAGGGGATTCATTGTGGGATATTGCTATAAGGTTCGGGGTTTCAATTGACTCACTCACCAGAATCAATAATATCAATGATGCAAGTCAACTTTCGGTTGGGGACAATCTGGTGATCCCCGGGCTTGAGGGGATAAAAGGGTACTTAAACACCGTTGAGGTAAATTTCGGCGAATCAATCCTTAGTCTCAGTAGAAAATACCAATTACCTATTGAAGACTTACTCGAATTGAATCATCTGACAAGCTCAAACGAGTTATATGCCGGAAAGACCATAGTCGTTCTAGAACAAAATTTACAAACCAGGGAAACAGCAAGGTCAGCGATATCAAACAATCAAAGCCTGTATGAGCATGCGATTATGAATGATTCAAATCCCTGGAAATATGTTACGGACAATCAATTAGGGCAAAGCTGGATGGTCATTCCCGGAGATGTAATTCATTTAAAGAATGAAATTCCAAATGAAAATGAAAATCAGGCTGGTAATTCATCAAGCCCAAGCGCATTCCCGGGCGAAATTACTGATATTCGGTTTGAACCTTTTTCCGCTATCCAAGGAAAAACAGAAGTTATCAGGATATCAGGGAGTGAAGGTCTCGAAATCGAAGGTAAGCTTCTTGACAACAACCTGGAATTTTTTTCAGAAAATAATGGTAATTATGTAAGCATCCAGGGTATCCATGCAATGGTTGAGCCAGGTACTCACCCTTTAGAAATTGAAATTTCGTTTCCAGATGACTGGAATGAAGATCAAAAAACAATCATAAATTTTTCACAACCCATATATATAAAAAGTGGAGGCTATGCATTCGATCCGGTGCTGGTAGTCAGCCCGGAAACCATCGATCCTACTGTTACCCGCCCAGAAGATGCGCAGTGGTCTGCATTGGGAACATCAGCATCAACGGAGAAATTCTGGAAAGGAAAGTTTGTGAGTCCCGTCCCCAAGGATTATGAAGACTGCTGGCCGTCACTGTTTGGAAATCGCCGGTCTTATAACGGAAGCCCTTACGAATACTTTCATACTGGCTTGGACTTTTGCGGTGGAGTAGGCACTGAAATATATGCACCGGCACCCGGCAAAGTCGTTTTTGCTGGACCGTTGACGGTTCGGGGAAATGCCACGGTAATCGACCACGGTTGGGGTGTATATACTGCATATATGCACCAATCAAAGATTTTTGTCAAACCCGGTGAGATGGTGGAGCCTGGACAACTGATCGGTCTTGTTGGAGATACTGGTCGCGTCACCGGCCCACACCTTCACTGGGAAGTATGGGCCGGTGGTATTCAAGTGGATCCGATGGATTGGCTCGTAAAATCCTTTCCAGAGATCAATTAGCGGTTTTCGTTTAAGAATCCTGAATTTCGTGACTGCTCATTCCTCAATCTGGTCGTTGTTCCGACTTCGATAATAATCTTCCAGGATTTCTTGTGCCTCGGCTAATTGTTTCTGGGGCACCAGAATCTGGGTTCCTCCCATCGAACCAATGGTCAATCCTATCGCTCTTCCTGCCCCTTCCTGAGACAAGATCACTTTTATGCCCTGCGATTCCAACAATCCGCGAACAATTTCGGCATCGATGGAGCCCGAAACTTCATCCAATATCTCCCATTTTTCTTCACCCATGATCACTCCTTTTCTAATTTCAGTTATTATCAAACCATCTCAATATTCACTCATTCCTGCCGCATAAGGATCTGGAAATAACATTAATCAATTGTTCGATATAACTCATAGAGTATAATATCAGTTGGTAATCTCAGCAAATGCATCAACTACCATCCACATTTTTATAGTGATACTTTTTAATTACAGAAGGTTTGTATGATTGACACATCCCTCTCAATTCGGGAGGACTACTGGGAAACATTTCAGCTTGAAGCTGAAGATATGGAGTTGATTTACAACCATTTGATTGAAATTGAGACTCCACTCACAAGCCAAGAACTGACATTGGCACTTATAAAAGCTCGCATCCATAAAGAAAAACAAAAAATCAAAGACAAAAGGACAGCCGGCAGCGATATATACAAGCCCAATGGCAAATACAAGCTGAATCAAGGTTTGGTATTTCCGATTTTTGGATGGCAGCATGGTAAGGTTGTTAATATTCGTGAAGGGAAAAATCCAGACACCGGTGATTTTCAGGTTATTGAAGTCGATTTTGATGGAGGTGTTAAGAAAGAGTTTGCGGCTGAATTGGAAGAGCATACTCTCAACGAGCCAATAAAAATTTCTGAATCAACCGAAGATCTAAATCCTGATTATGTATATGTAAATTTTGGAAAAACTATCGATAATGCCATTGAAAAAAATTTAGAGGACAATATCGACTTTGTCCGGATTGCAGGTAGATGGTTTCCCAGAGAATTATTAGTAGACATAAACGAAGGGCATTTAAATTTAGCAGAAGCAGCCCTGGATATGGTTGAGGGAGGTCCCCTACCAATTTCCGCTTTGCTGGAACAAATTGAGTTGGATTCAAATTTAAATCCGAAACTGGTGGAATTCTCATTGGACCTAGCTTTACAGGAGGACAAAAGATTTGATGAAGTTGGCCCTGCGGGTGATGTGCTCTGGTTCTTAAAGAGGTTAGAACCCGAATCGGTTCAGAAAGTACCGTTGTACCTGCAATATGAACCGTTTGAATATGATCGTTCAGCACTTAGTCAAGAAATGATATCACTCGAGCGACTCCTGGACGATGAATTGTCCCCTGTTGATGATAATCAGTTATCTCTTGATGAGGCAGAGGTTCGTTTGATTCTCCCTCATTGGATAACCGGCACACTACCCTTGTCAGCCCGTATCAAGCATTTGTTCCCAACAGCATATGAAGCCCCGAGAATTAGATTCATGTTGATCGATGGTGAAACCAAAGACAGTTTTCCGGGTTGGGTGGTTCTAAATGAGAAATATGTATATGGGTTAAAGGAATGGTACCAATCAAAGAATTTGATACCTGGAAGCATATTCCGGATAAAAAAGGGGCTCAATCCTGGTGAAGTGATTGTAAATTCAGACAGTGGACGATCAAATCGAGAATGGATCCGGACACTATTAATTGGTTCAGACGGTGGAATTGTATTGGCGATGTTAAAACAGATAATTTCCACAACAATTGACGACCGGATGGCGATCGCAATTCCAGACGAGGATGCTATACCACTGGTTTGGAAGAAGAGGATTAAAGAAAAGCCAAATATCGAAAATTCAGTAGTGAATATTGTTAATGAACTTGCGAAGTTGAATCCGCAGAATCATGCCCATGCAACCGAGATTTATGCTGCTTTGAATACAATCCTTCGCTGCCCGCCCGGACCGATTCTGGCGTTATTAGCAACTAGCAAACGCTTTACACACGTAGGGGATTTACATTTCCGTTTACGGGATTTAGAGGGAATAAACGAAGAATAATTCATTTCTCGCCTGAATCCTTCTGGAGGGTAAATTGCTGGAAGTAAAACGAATAAGTCTTGTCAAGCCTACTCTGGATACTGAATTCCACATAGATTTTAATTGGTGGGCAAATCATGATAGGAATTGGCGAGTATACTTACGCAATTATTTATGTTCTGAACATAAAGAAACATTTGCTGAGGTAAACCCAGATGAGCTGGTAGACTGGGTAGATCCAGACACTGCTGAAGTTCATAAAGTTGATGGATTACAACATATACTAATCACTCACTGCGCCAAACAAGATATTTTTATCACTCGCCAAACAACCCTGGTCGATTCCATTTTTAGGATTTTCCTATCAAATGGCAATTCTTCCCTAACGCCCGTTGAAATGAGCGAACAATTAGGTCGAGACGCTCAAACAATACTGAAGACAATTTCTGGAACCAGAGTATATCGAGGAATTCGGCCTTGCATTGAATAATAAAAATTGCCCCCGTAGCTCAATGGACAGAGCAGTGGCCTTCTAAGCCATTGGTTGTGGGTTCGATTCCCGCCGGGGGCGCTGCCATTAAGTCCTCCAGCACTTTGTTTAATTCAGGATTTATATGGTTCTGTAACGAATATAACTTTCAAATCAACCGGCGATCCCAACAAAAACAGGAATGCTGATTTGCCATATTTAGGATAAAAATTAAATGGACACAGGTTATTCACAATGGAGTCTGAAAACGAATCGACCTTCCTGGCGACCACCAACTGATATTTATGAATCGCTAAATTCAATTGTTATCATAATGGAAATTGCCGGCATGCATGTGGATGATTTTTCTATCGAAGTAACTGGAAGGGTTTTGTCCATTAACGGAATCCGGCCTCACATTGTTGACAAGCGAGCTTATCATCAGGTGGAGATTCCTTTCGGTGAATTCAGAGCAGATTTTGAAATCCCAGCCAAATTCAACCTGGATACTATCGACGCTAGATACAATAATGGATTTCTAGAAGTGACTATTCAAAAATCACATCCAAAGCAAGTTCAGATCGAATAATATCCTACCTTTTTTGAATAATAATGTCTGCTACAAGATGGAATTCCAGGTTATTCGACATGAATAAACGAATCGAAGATTATTTTGAAGAGCCCAATCCGTCAAAGGATGAAGAAGCGGGAGATCGATTAACGGAAATTGAAATAACTGGGCAAGATGCAAAAGAAAAGGAACAAATTCCGAATTCCTTGCCAGTCCTGCCATTGAGGGGACTTGTGGTATATCCACATACTGCAGTACCTTTAACCATTGGACAAGCCCGTTCAATCAGATTGGTGGATGAAGTAATGTCTGGCGATGATCGCAGGATCGCTTTGGTAGCTTCAAAAACCCCGGAACTCGAAGTTCCGGAACCCAAAGATCTATTTACAATCGGAACGATGGCAATTATTCACCGGATGTTCCGCGCTCAGGATGGAACCATCAGGCTCGTTGTACAGGGATTAAGCCGGATTAGAATCGGTGAATATACTCAACAAAACCCATATTTAAAAGCCGAGATCTACCCTGCTCCAGAAATAATTGAAGAAAACATCGAACTTGAGGCACTAGCTCGAAATGCACGCGATCAATTCGAGCACATTGCCGATTTAATCCCATCAATCCCACGCGAACTTGTGGCTTCTGTTCTGCTGCTGGATGATCCTCTCCAAACAATCTACACAATAACTAATTTTCAACGAATGGATCTTAAGGACGCCCAAACAATCTTGAGCATCGATTCGGTTTCTGAAAAATTTCATAAATTAATTGGCATCCTGACCCACGAGGTCGAAATTCTAGAGATGGGCCAAAAAATCCAGAACGAAGCCCGTTCGGAAATTGATAAAGTCCAAAGGGAGTATTTTCTCAGGGAACAACTCAAAGCGATTCAACGCGAACTGGGAGAGAGTGATGAACAAACAGTTGAGATAGAGGAATTCCGACAGAAGATAGAAGATTCAGGTATGACAGAAGAATCCGCCAAACAGGCACGGCGCGAGTTAGATAGAATGAGCCGGCTGCCTACTGCGGCAGCAGAATATGGAGTCATCCGGACCTATCTCGACTGGTTGGTATCTCTACCATGGTCAATTATTACAGATGACAACCTGGAGATAGACCACGCTCGTAAAGTTCTTGACCAGGATCATTTCGGTTTGGAAGATGTAAAAGAGCGGATACTGGAATTTCTGGCGGTCCGCAAACTCCGCATAGAGAGGGCAGATGAACTTAATGAGGAACCGCCCGATGAAATTCACCGAACAAGAGAGGGTGTAATATTGTGTTTTGTGGGTCCACCCGGAGTAGGAAAAACAAGCTTGGGCAGATCAATCGCACGCGCTTTGGGACGCAAATTCGTACGAATTTCTCTCGGCGGTATGCGGGATGAGGCAGAAATTCGAGGACATCGAAGAACTTATATAGGCGCAATGCCTGGCAGGATTCTGCAGGCATTACGCAGGGTGGAATCCAGAAATCCTGTTTTTATGCTTGACGAGGTAGATAAACTGGTCTTTGATTTTCACGGCGATCCAGCATCTGCGCTTCTGGAAGTATTGGATCCTGAGCAGAATAATGAATTTCGCGATCATTATTTAGAGGTTTCATTTGACCTTTCACAGGTAATGTTTATTACTACCGCGAATTTACTTGAACCAATTCCAAGTCCTCTCCGCGATCGGATGGAAATTATTACACTATCAGGATATACAGATGGGGAAAAGGTTGAAATTGCCCAGGGATATCTGATACCCCGCCAATTAAGGGAAAACGGTTTACGGAGGGACGAAGTCGAATTTTTGGAAGAGGGAATACTGGAAATTATCCATTCGTATACCAGAGAGGCGGGTGTACGAAACCTGGAACGAGAAATTGGGGGAATTTGCAGAAAAATTGTCACAAAAATTGCTGAAGGCAAAAACGAAAAAGTTTTTATGACAACTGAACATGTGCATGAATTTCTTGGCCGGCCAAAATTCTTTAGAGTTGAAGAAATTGAATCCAGAACTTCGATACCCGGAGTCGCAACAGGTTTAGCGTGGACTCCAGTTGGCGGTGATGTGCTTTTTATTGAATCTACCAGGATGCCAGGAAATAAAGGATTTCAAGTAACTGGCTCAATTGGAAATGTAATGCAAGAATCAGCTGAAGCTGCTCTGTCTTATGTGCGCGCAAATGCGAATGCACTGGGGCTTGAAGATGATTTTTTTAAAAATTTTGATATACATTTACATATTCCTGCCGGAGCGCAACCAAAAGATGGGCCATCTGCTGGAGTTGCAATAGCCACCTCCCTGTACTCTCTCGTTTCTGGAAAACCTGTCAGGCCAGATGTCGGTATGACAGGAGAGATAACTTTACGAGGCCAGGTTCTGCCGGTGGGCGGAATTAAAGAAAAGGTGATTGCTGCTCACAGGTCTGGATTGTCAACTGTAATTCTACCCGCTCGAAATGAGGCCGACCTTGAAGAAATTACAGAAGAAGTCCGGAACGCGATAAAATTCCAATTTGTTAAGAAGGTAGACGAAGTTCTAAAATTCGCTGTTGAACCGGATGGAAATAGTAAACCAGGTAAGAAATCTCGAACTCGAAAGTCTGGAAAATAATATTGTTCTGCCAACGGTGACAAAATTATGAGATGGTATTCTATTGATCTACACATCCATTCACCTTCGTCGAATGATTACCAGCAAGCCGGCGTCTCTATGCTCGAGTTGCTTCAACAGGCAGAATTGCGTAAACTCGCAGCAATCGCCATCACCGACCATAATACTGTTGCTGGTTATCGCAAGATGATGGAAGATATTGAGAAATTAAATTTTCTCCACGAGCTTGGACGCTCAACCCCTGATGAGGAGTATCAGCTTCAAGAATATAAACGACTTACAGAAAAAATTTTGGTGTTGCCCGGGTTTGAATTCACCGCAACTTTTGGATTTCATATTCTTGGTATTTTTAGCCGGGAAACACCCATCAGAGAAATTGAACATTTACTTCTTGACTTGAACATCCCAGCTGAACAACTCGATGATGGGTCTGTGACCGTTGGGGCTTCCAGCGATGTATTAACAGCCTACCGTTTGATCGAAGAAGCAGGGGGAATATCTATAGCAGCGCATGCAAATTCAAATAACGGCATTGCTATGGTCGGGTTTCCCCTCGGAGGCCAAACAAAAATTGCTTACACTCAAGATCCGCACCTGCACGCTCTGGAAGTGACAGATCTGGAGTCAAAAAAAGGTCGTAACACTGCAGCATTTTTCAGCGGAAAGAAACCTGAATACCCACGCAGGATGCACTGCATACAGGGTTCAGATGCCCACAGGTTGACAAACGACCCCAATCGGATAAAGAATCTGGGAATCGGAGATCGTGCCACGGATGTTAACCTCCCTGAATTATCGTTTGAAGCCCTGCTGAATCTATTTAAATCGAATGATTTCACCCGTACCCGGTCTCACCAACGGATAGCAGAACCGGCAATTGATCACATTCAGGCTGCCCTGGAAGAAGGCCCAAATATTATCCAGGATTTCCACGAATCAATGACGGTTCGGGGTGGAAAAAGATATGCAATAATTGCAGATGTCTGCGCATTAGCAAATACAAATGGTGGCTCATTGTATATCGGCATCTCAGCAGACCAAAAAAAACCAGTACCAGGAATATCCAATCCAAATCAATCGATTTCTCAGCTTAAAAAAGAAATTGACAACCGTCTCAGCCCACCGTTACCATATACAGTTGATCTACAGCAAACACAAAACAAGAAAGTTATTCGGATACTCGTTCCAAGAGGAGATGATCCGCCTTATGCGATCGACGACAGCAAGATATATGTACGTTCAGAGACTGAGACCGGACTGGCGGTTCGAGACGAAATTGTGGGCTTGGTATCACGTGGTGTGCTCCAAAGAAGTAAAAAGGATGAAATAACTTCAAGGGGAATTGAAGTTTATAAACCAGAAAAGACCAGTACTCCAACATTTGAAGGTTCTACTGATGTTGAAGGTGAAGACGTCACCCCAAAAACTGGAGTTGAAGTGGTATCAGTTGAAGATAGAAATGGAAGGTTCTATTATACAGTACGGGATCTGCGTAATGGGAATGTTGTGAAGAATGTTACGCCGAGTTCAGCCAGAAAATTATGGCATTATGCAATCACCCGCTATTCAACACTCCCAGAAAGACCAGGATCATCAAAAGATATTATTTGGCAGGGGGATTATGGAATAATACATCGCCGGAAACAGGGTAAAAGCGTGCGCTATGATTTTATTCAAAGGGTAGGGAAGGATTACCGTTATTATTTCGGTGTAACAGAAGATGGAATTCACGGCCCATGGAAGAGTCTGGTTGGGATAGATGGGGAATAATTTCCAGAGATTATAACCTTTACCCGAATAATGATGGAAATAAGAATAGGGATAATCACCGTTTCCGATCGCGCTTCACAAGGCCTCCGCCCTGACCTTACAGGTCAAACTCTAATTAAAATCATACAGGAAAATGGATGGAGTATTAAAAACCATGAAATCGTCCCGGATGATGTTTCAACGCTAAGTGGTTTACTATCAAGCTGGTCAGATCAAGGAGAATTCGATATCATATTAACCGCAGGGGGAACCGGTTTTAGCCCACGGGATATCACCCCCGAAGCGACTCTTATGGTTATTGATCGCTCTGCGCCTGGAATCCCGGAAGCGATGAGAGCAATCAGCAGTAAGATAACCCCACATTCAATGCTGTCACGCGGAGTCGCCGGAATCCGTAAAAACACTTTAATTATCAATCTTCCAGGCAGTCCTAAAGGCGCAGAAGAAAACCTTCAGGTAATTATTCCCGTACTCCCGCATGCTGTTCAGCTTCTTTCAGACCACCCTGGATCAGAGCAAGGACATTTGTTCTAGCATTTAAAAATTTAAGTTCTAAAGTTTCCTGGTTATTTCAAAAGCGATATAAAATCCTCTGCAACCCAGCCCTCAATCTCTCCAAAGCCAACATTCCACCAGAAGAATCCTTTGGCATAAATTCCATTCAAGCCATTAGCGTGGTTTAGTATCTCGCCTGGAAGTCCCTGGTCTATTGTTCCGATAATTCCGTAATTTGTTCCCGGTCCAGTTCTGACAGACAACGAATCCGCACCAGATACATAAACTTGCTCGCCAGCCGAGTATTTATTTGATCGCTGCATGGGTTGTATCCGCACCATCAGGATACCATTCGCTACCGCCCTCTCAATATTATCATCATCTGAAAATGCTTCAGTTGCAGGGGTCTTATTCTTGATTTCACCATTTACATACATCGTGGACGAGCCACCGCCATCCAGAGCGATAGCCCATTCAGCCCCTATTGTATTTTTCAAAAAAAACGACAACTCAACTATACTCATCCCCAAATTTCCAAAAACCTCTTTATCCTCCACGACTACAAAATAAACAAAGCTGTCATTGTAAGCTAATACAGTTCTCGCGTTTCGCAACACTGCGCCAAGATCGCCAGATTTCTGGACTACTCCATCTTTCAAGAGAATATAGCTGCCTCCGGTTGAAGCATAGCTTTTAGCCCAATCATTCTCCTGGGGAGTATTACAGTCCTGCTCAAAATGTTTTATCTCTTGGAAAAGCGCAACTTTATCACCTGGATGAAAAATCTCACCCGTTTTAGCGCCAGATGAACCAGATCCTGAAAGGATTACATGATCGAACAGAATGGGTATAGAGCCCGCTCCGCTGTAAACATCCTGGACTGCTCCTTCAATATATTCTGGCGAGTTCAATATCATTGAGGGTTGGGTTAGCTGAATAATTACATCCGTTCGGCTGCCACCTGAATCTATTATTGTGTCAAATTGAGGGGTGTAAAGTATCAGCTCTTCATCTTCTCGTAATGTATTAACGGCATCAAATCTTAACTCTTCCCCGGAAGATAAATTTTTTATATATTGTTTTGCAGGCCGGTGTGCAACGCAACCACCCAGGAATAAACTCCTGTCCAGTTTCCAGGAAAATCCGCTGCCGCTTTCAAGATCATCAAACCTCTTGGCATACCAGCCCGATTGAATCTGACCTCTCCAGGGAATCCCGGATTCCGTGTCAAAAAAATATCCGTTTATACCAGCAACTACTTCATTTCGCCTGCCCCATTCCTCCCCCCAATAATTAATCGCCTCGTTATAACGCTCAGCCATCTGGCTAACAGGTTCCAATCCGCCGCTCAATTTTCCCTGGGCGATACTGGTATCAAGGATAAGATCCGGGTTTGACCGATCCATTCGGGCTACAAATACATGGTTCGGACTGTTTATATAAAACTCTTTAAAATCGATTCCAGGAATTACAGGCTGCCATTGGTCTCCATTCCCATATGCTGTTTTAAGGGGTAGGAATAACAGTAATAGAACCCAAAATACCAGGAAAATATTTCCCTTCTTAACTAATGGCATACGATTTTATTCAGATAAAGAGTTTATCGATGGTTATATTTGGATATTATAAATCGGAATATTTAGTGCTGTAAATTATAGATCATTCAACTCAAAACCCTTGATAGATACATATCTGAAAGTTTAATTATTAGCTCAAACTCTTTCATCAATGGGTTCCAAAAGGTTATTTATCTTCGTGGTAAACTTTCCGATAGAGTCCAACATCTGGTAAATATTCCATTTATGGTTGCCAAAAAAGATAATCACAACCTCAGCATAGCATTCTCAATTATTGTCATCGGTTTAGTCTCAGCAATATGCTATTTACCTCTGATCAATCAGTTCGGGTTTATGCGTGACGATTGGTATTTAATCTGGACAGGCTACACCCAAGGTGCAAATAAAATAATTGATTTGTTCTCAACTGATCGGCCGGCATTGGGATATTTATATTCGTGGACATATTCATTTTTAGGCAGTCAGCCTCTCCACTGGAATATTTTTTCATATGTAATCCGATTGCTCAGCTTTTTGGGGGTTTACTGGATTTTAACTTTAATCTGGCCGCGACAAAACTATAAGAACACATTAGTTACATTGCTGGTAGTTGTTTACCCGGGTTTTCTGCAACAGCCTAACGGAAACACTTTCAGCAATTTATTTATCGCACATACACTTTCTATCCTTTCAATAGGTCTCACACTCCAGGCTGTAATACAAAAAAACAAGCTCCTAAAAGTAGTATTAATCGCCATTTCCACGATTATTTCTTTCTTATATTTGTTGATAGCTGAATACCTTATCGGTATGGAAGTAATT
>Ga0180438_10004580_pt1 | contig 19812 bp, 23 predicted proteins | sample SS_ome_12_FD_132455 | JGI IMG/M metagenome (GOLD analysis project Ga0180438, IMG submission 132455) | Hypersaline lake sediment archaeal communities from the Salton Sea, California, USA - SS_3_D_2 metaG | ecosystem: Environmental > Aquatic > Non-marine Saline and Alkaline > Hypersaline >... | reverse complement strand
GAGAGTCCCTATTTTATATGGACAAATCCAGAAGGGACTAGTGTTGCAGTTGACCAAACAAAACCTGCTGGCTGGATTCAGGCGCATCCAGACCCGTTCTTAAGTTATGATGAAGCTTTTAACAGTTTAGCTTATGAGCAGATTAATAAGGATCTTTCCAAAGGAATATCCTTGGGAGATGTACAGGTGCAAGAACCAACTAGTAAAACCATTCCTACTGCAAGAGGAGAGAGAATAGGTGTTGATAGAGTTAATGTCATTAGTGGAGCAAACTATCTATCTGAGCCTGTTACTGTAGGAGATTTAGAAATTGCTGCTTTTGCACAACACCCAGGCGATGAAAGTTGGTATTATGTGTATGATAGTAAAGGTGTTAGAGAACCAAACCCTGTCAGTAAAAACGTATTGGAGAAAGCTGGAATAGATCTCAAGAAATTACCTTCTAAGGGAACTCAGTTCAGCACTGGATTAAAAGCAGGTGCAAAAAATGCTCTTGCCGCATATTTTGCTGTTCAGCTTCTCGCTCCTTTGCTTGGTGTTGAAGATGAAGAAGCGGTTAGCGCCTTGTCTGCTGCCGCGGCTGCTGGATTTCTTGGAGCAGGCATTGCTGAAGGGTTAGGACAAACAAGCAAAGCTGCAGGATGGATAGGTGTTGCTATCTTTGCCATTACGTTCATTGCTGCATTTGAGAAGAAAATTACAAAGATTGTTACGTTTGAATGTTTGCCTTGGGAGCCTCCTATTGGAGGAGACGATTGTGATTTGTGCAATGCAGATCCTGATAGGCCATGTTCGGAGTATAGATGCAGGTCGCTGGGGCAGGCATGCGAATTGGTGAATGTGGGTACTGAAGCAGAGGCATGCGTGTGGAAATCTCCAAATGATATCGTAAGCCCTATAATTGAGCCATGGGATGGAGTTTTGGGACCTTTGGATGACCTGGGTTATAGTGATGTCAGGACTAGGCCTCCAAGCTTGGGAATGAAAATCGTTAAAGGAGCTGCCGGATGTCTTCCTGCGTTCCTACCTCTTCAGTTTGGTATAACAACAGATGAACCAGCGCAATGTAAGATAGATACTAAACACACAGATAGTTTTGAAGAGATGGCGTTCTACTTTGGTGAATCCAATTATTATCTTGTCAACCATACGCAGGTGATGGCTCTTCCGGGTGCAACTGTTGATTCTGCCACAAATACTGGAATAGGTTCTTCTCCTATACTCGAAAATGATGGAGTTATGACTTTGTTTGTGAGATGCTCTGACGCGAACGGAAACTATAATGTTGATGAGTTTGCGGTAGAATTTTGCGTGGATCCCTCTCCAGATACAACTCCTCCAGTAGTTGTGGGAAGTTCTATACCTGACGGAAGTCCGGTACAGTTTGGCGTGGACAACATGTCTCTTGATATCTATGTCAATGAAATCGCGGAATGTAGATGGAGCAAGAGCGATACTATTTATGAAAACATGGAAAATGATTTGATATGTGATTCTCAGAACATTAACGCAGACAGGCAATATGTTTGTAATGCCCAGTTGACTGGAATAGTGGATAGGCAGGACAATAAGTTCTACTTTAGGTGCAAAGATCAGCCGCTTGCTGACGATATAAATAGAAATGTTATGGTGCAAAGCAAACTATTAACATTTAGAGGAACACAGCCTTTGAACATAATTGATGTTAAACCAAATGGAACGATGGTGGGGAGCACTACTACGGTGGATGTTGAGATAGAAGTTGAAACAGATGATGGTGCTGACGAAGGTATTGCTATATGTACTTTCTCTGAAAGCGGTGAAGAAGGAACGTTTATAGAGATGTTTGAAACCAGAGACTTTAAACATAGACAGACAGTAAGTTTGGATAGTGGAATTTATGATTACTTCATTAGATGCACGGATGCAGGAGGGAACAGCGCTGATGCTAATGTTACATTCAGTGTGTTTGTTGATAAGCAGCCTCCTATTGTCACGAGATTCTACAAGCAAGTGCCTGATTCATTGAAGATAGTAACTCATGAGGATGCGCAATGCACTTACTCATTTGATAGCTGTAATTTTGTTTTTGATGAAGGACTCCAATTGATTTACTCCAATCCAAGCATTATGAATGTTCATTTTGTTGAATGGGCTCCCGGTTCTATATATTATATCAAATGTAAAGATGAATTTGGAAACGAACCAAGTCCAAACGAATGCAGCGCCATTGTCAGCGCTGTGGAAGTTTCTGATTAATTTTCGAAGAATTGACTGAATTTTAGGCCTTTCTCTTCTGCTGTTTTCAAAGATGCCACCCAGTTTTTTCCTGAATCTCTAAGATGTTTTGGGTCAAGAAATAGCCAGCCTTTGTAGTTGAAACGAAGTGCTATTACTGGCTTTAAGCCAAGAACTGTTGAGAATAAAATAAAATCTTCTATTTGCTGTTTTGTGATGTATATTGATGATTTTTTGGATGATTTTGCTTCTATGGTGAACCCTTTTCTTCCGGACTTTGCGGCAATTATATCACAAGGGGAATCGTCGTTAACCCCAGAGCCTGCTACTCTGGCCGCCCTCCATCCATTTTCAGTGAAAAGTTTGACTAATTCACGCTCTGATTTTGAGCCTTTTGCCTTGTTACTCATTTTAAATTAAAGATCTCTTGCTTGCAACGTTCTTCTTCCGTTTGCTTTTGCTCTTTCGGCAGCGTCCTCAAGAAGTGATGCCACTTTCTTGTTTAGAGCTTCTGCGACGTCACCTGAAACGTTAAGACCTTTAACGGCCTCTTTTATTTTACTTTTTACTATTAAATCTGTCATTTTCGCCTCCTTTTTATTTTTCGGGTTTCATTAAGGGAAAGATCACTGTTTCTCTGATTGGTTTTCCTTCCAAATAGGAGAATAATCTCTCCGAGAATCCAAATCCGCAGGTTGGAGGCATTCCATACTTTAATGCTTCTATGAACGCCTCGTCATGTTCCATACTTTCTGTATCCCCCTTTTCTTTCATCTTCCTTTGCTCAATAAATCTTTCTTCCTGGTCAATAGGGTCGTTTAACTCTGAGTAGCCGTTTCCCACTTCACTTCCTGCTAAAATAACCTGGAATTGTTCAACTTTTCTTGGATCTTTTGAACTTCTTTTTGCTAAGGGGGAAACTTCTACTGGCTGGCCAGTCAAAAACGCAGGGCCAGAGATTTTTCTTCTGCAATATTTCCAAAGAATATCAACAAGGCGAGGTTTCTCAAGACCTTTTGCATATTCTTGTTTTAGTTCATTCAATTTTTTTTCTATCTGCTGCTTTTGAGCCTTGAAAATATCTATCTTGGTTTGTTTTTTAATTTCTGTTGCGTAATCGATGACTTTCCATTCTTTGCCCAGGTCAAATTTTAATCCGTTCCTTTCAAACTTAGTTGTATTAAAGACTTTTTTTGCTATTTCTTTGTAAAGTTCTTTAACTATTTTCATTCCATCTTTATAATCTGCGTATGCCCAATAGAACTCCATTTGGGAATAATCTTGAAGATGTTCTGCGTCCATTCCCTCATTTCTAAATTGTCTTCCTATTTCAAATGTTTTAGGATATCCTGCAACCATCAATTTTTTCTGCCATAGTTCTCCCATTGAAATTCTTAGATAAACGTCCATATCAAGTGCGTTATGATGTGTTTTGAAAGGTGTTGCCGCTGCTCCTCCAGCGGTAGTCTCCAAAACAGGAGTTTCTACTTCAAGAAATCCTCTTTCTGTCAGAAAATTACGGACTGTCTGCCAGAATTTTGCTTTTTTAATAAAGAGATCTTTTATTTCAGAGTTCATCAATATGTCTAAATATCTCTTTCTGAGTTTTTCCTCTTCGTCTTGGAGACCGTGCCATTTTTCTGGCAGAGGGAGAATAGATTTAGATAAAATCTGAAGATTTTTGGCAAGAACAGAGAGTTCTCCTCGTTTTGTTCTAAAAATTAGGCCTTCGACCCCTACAAAGTCTCCCGTATCTATATAGTTTTTAATAAAATCCATTACTTTCCTTGGAGTTTCTTTATCCTGAAATGTTATTTGTATCCCTCCATATCCATCCTGAAGTACAGCAAACGCTATCTTTCCTAGATTTCTTATTGACATTAGCCTTCCAGCTATCTTTACTTTGTCTTTTGTCTTCTTCTCTGGCTTGAGAGACTTGTATTTTTTCTGGAGATCTGAAGAATAGTTTTTAACTTCATAACCATTTGGATAAGGATTGATTCCTTGTTCTCTTAGCTCCTCAAGCTTTCTCAGCCTCTCTTTGATTATCTGCTCTCTTCTTCCCATCTTTTGAAAAATAGAACGACATTTATATATTTATTGAAAACAAAGAATATTGATTGCTTTTGTTACCACTTTGGGCACAGAATGAAAAACTTAAGTTTTATATAGGGTATTTTTTACCTTTTTTTATCAAAGGAGGTAAAAATGGAAACTTGTAAGATGTGCGGAGCAGAGGTCGAGAAAGTCTGTCCAACTTGTGGCGGATGTGACAAATGCTGCACTTGTGAGAAGCCAGAAGCTCCAGCCGAAGAAGCTGTGCCTGCAGAAGAGGCAGCCCCTAGTGAAGAGGCTCCTAAGACAGAAGAGGAAGCAGCTGAAAAAGCTGCGCCTGCAGAAGAAGTCCCGGCTGAAGAAGCTCCAGCTGAATAAAGCTGAAGTTTAAATAATATTTTTATTTTTTAGAATCTTAAAATCTTGAATTCCTTGAAACCTTGGAACTTTTCTTTTTTTTCCTCGGTATTTCTTATTTGTGAGTGTTGAGGCCCTCTTTTGCATATCGCAATTAGTCTGTCGACTGAATCTATATCTCCTTCTAAAAAGACTTCTACACGGCCGTCTTCCAGATTTCTTACATATCCTTTTATGCTATGTTTATCCGCATGTTCTTTGACAAATTGCCTAAAAAAGACACCTTGTACAGACCCTGTAATATATAATCTCACCGACTTTTTCATAGTTATATGTGTAAAATTGAATTAATATACTTTACTCCTATTTATTCTGAATATGATTCGTCAATGAATTTAAGATAGGGCACTTCCTTCCAGTCCTTATCTAAAAGCTTTGCTGCCTGCTTGTCTATCTCAAGAGGCTGGCCTGCTAAAAGAACTCCTTTTTTTGAAGCGTCTATTATCGCAAATTCAGGCATTTTACATTTGAGGATATCAAAAATTGAATATTTGATAGACCATTTTCTTATTTTATTCTTTTTTAATGAAAAGAATCCGCTGTAGTGGCTTGAAGGATACGCTCCCAGCATGTTTGATAGTGATCCTGCTACTATTGTTTCTGGGTCTTCTGCTAATGGAGGAAGAGAAATAACAAAACTATCCAAGAGGATTTTAGGATATTTTACCTTCTCAAACTTTGAAAACTCATCTTCTATTTCTACTAGTACAGTATCGTTCAGATCGATGAGACCTATTGAGTATTTTTCAGCTAACTTTTGATATCCCATAGCGTCAAAAAGGTCTGTTGTTTCTTCGCCGTCAGAGCCCTCAACTATGTATATTTCTGCTGCAGGGTTCTTGTTTTGCAGGCAAAATTTTAAAATCTCTTCAACGAACTCTGAAGAAGTGCTCTTTTCAGGGTTGCCTTCTAAATGTGGTTTTAAGATTATTCTTGGATGCTTTTTAAGCTCTGATTTTAGATTTATTACATCAAGAAGTTTGGGAATTGTTTCTTCATACGACTTGAACCTTATAGAAATTCCTTTCACCATGTAGATTTTAGATATTTAGTAGTTTTTAACTATTATTATGCTCTGAATTATACATTAAAGTATGCCCTTGTTTTCTCTTCTGTCCACTTCGTTGTTGACTATTGCTGTTGTCTGCGAGGCAAAATATGTCTTTTTTCCTATTGTGACAGGAACACAGATTTTCTTTAGTCTTTTGAGCTCTTTTTTGGGCAGGCCTTGATGATCTCCGAGTATGAAAATGGGGTCTTTTCCTAATTTTGCTTCTCTTATGTCTTCTCCTTTTGGGTCTAATATGTAAAGATTCCTTCCTTGTTTTGATAGTTCTTCTACGAGTTTAAGGAGACTCTTCTTTTCTATCCAATATCCTGGAAATACCTCGTTTTTCTTTCCTTCTTTGTATTTATAGAGCATTTTTCTTATTATTGAAGAAACGTCTCTCTTGTTGAGGTAGATTTTATCCTCTCCTGTCTGTCCTTCCAGAACGGGCTTGATTTCGAGATGTTTGGGAGGATCTGGAGGTCCGGAGAATACGAAATGGAGTTTGACGTCATCCCTTATTTTGTGACTTAGAAAAAGGGCAGCTATCACTGTATGGATTGCTATGTCCAACCTTCCTGCTTTCATTAAGTCCGTGCCGAAGTTGCCTTTTGTCGGCGCTGTTCTTGAGTAATATATGAATTCTCTCATGCCTTATGCAGGAAACGAGGATTTTTAATTATTCCTTATTGCAATAATCCTTAAATAAGTAATATGTGTGAGAGGAAAATGATGGCGACTGCGCAGACAACGGGAGAACGACAAGAAAAACCTCTGCTTACAGATAAAGAAATTGGAATGAGAACCTTGCGTTGTGAATATGCAAAATTTGGATATTTTAATGGGATTCAAACATTAGGAAAACGTTTCTTTAATGCGGAAGGCATAAAAACAGCTGTACGTCATCTTATTGCTATGGAGGGTTATGGTGAAAGAAAGAGCGTTTTCATGGACGAAATGTCGCAAGCCCCTGGCCAATGGAGTCCAAGAGTTCATCTAGGTGATAAAAGGATAGGAAGAAAATTTGAAGAGAGACTAAGTGATGAAGTTTCTGTTTATTTCTTAGATGTGAGATTTGAGATGCAAGGACAAACAAGATCGAGGAGAAAACCATGGCATGGTTTAGTGAGAAAGTTTTTGCCTGGGCTTGAAAAAACTCCGGGATCTGTTGAAACTAAATGGTATTATGGTTCTGGATCTAAGAAATATTCCTCGCCTGATTTTAAGCAAGGAAAAGACTCCATTCATCCCTATCAGATTCATGCAAGATTCTTTGGTGGAGCATTGACTGCGTTTTCTTGTTTTGTTGGAACAGATCATATAGAAATCAGCTCTCCCAGATTCTATGACGATGATCCAAAGAACTATTTTAAATATCCAAGCAATAGCGGGATCTGGAAAGGCAGATTAGGAGATTTTCTGGAGTCAGCTGCAGCTTTAGAGGAAGCCATAAGAGGAATAGAACCAGAAATAGATTTTGCTAAACACACAAATACAGGAAAAGGATTTTCCAGAGGAGAAGTAAAACTATTTCATCCAAAACTGGGGATGGTAGCTATGAGGCCTGAGCATGTTGAATATACGGCAACTCATCGAGATTTTAGAGTTGAAAGTAAAACAGTGACTGATCCCGCGACGCTCATAGTAAATAGCTTAGCTTTAGAGAAATTGCGTGAGAACTTAAGCAAGGGAGCTGTATTCTAGTTATAGACAAATAAAGCCTTAGCTACAATATCTCCGTCTTTTGATTTTTTGCTAACTGAAATAAATTTGTCTTTATGAAAAACTGCGAAGATTTCTTCTTTTGGTAATTTACCGTCGATGTCTTGTTTCATCAAAGGCTTTCCTGCAAGGATCTGTTTGATATTGTCTGATTTTAGCTTGACAGTTGGGAGAACTTCTTTTATTGCTTCGTCTGCTGGAATTAGTATTTTTCTTAGTAGTTTTTCATTTCCTCTTTTGTATTCTTCAACTGCTTTTTCGAAATCGTAAAGAGTAACGGAATCTTTTTCTTCGAATATGCTGGCTCTGGTTCTTCTTAGTTCAAGCATATGCGCCCCTCCAACTTCTTCGCCAACATTGTGGACAAGTTTTCTTATGTATGTTCCTGCCTGAACATCAGCGAGAAACAAGACATCTTTTCCTTTTCTTTCGAGAATTTCAAATTTTTTTATCTCCCTGACACGCTCTGCTCTTTTAACTCTGCTTCTTAATGGGGGAAGTTGAGTTATTTTCCCTGTGAATTTTTTCATTACTTTTTTTAGGTCTGAATCTGTAACGTCTGAGTGAAGTCTCATTATTCCAATATACAATTTGTCCCTATGCATGAAAAAATCGTTTAAACGACAAGCTCTTCCAAGAGCTATGGGGAGAACTCCAGAAACTTGGGGATCGAGGGTTCCAAGATGAGACGTTTTTTTGAGTTCCAGGGCTTTTTTAACGAACTGTGATACTGTGAAAGAAGTTGGGCCTGAGGGCTTGTCTATATTTATTATTGAAAAATTCAGCAGTTCAGATATTGGTTTTTCTTTTGCCATGAAACTATATAGAACCTAGAATTATAAAACTATTTCTTAAGTGCTTTTCTGAATTCTGTTGGCTGTTTTCCTTTTGTGGCTGGCTTTTTAAGAACGTGTTTTTGCTGCTTTTCCATTGCCTTAAATTCTTTTTCGTGCTGAACTTCTACTGCCTTTCCTTTCTCTTCTTCTTCCTTTTTCTCTTCTTCTGTCTTTTCTTCTGGCTTTTCCTCTGCTGATTTGACTTCAGGTTTCTTTTCTGACTTTTTATGCCTCTTTTCGTGCTTTGCCTTCAGGAATTTGACGGTTTCTGGAACTTCTACAAAATCAACCTTAACTATATCCCCATCTTTTACTGCTTTTACTTTTACTTTAGCAGGAGGTTTTCTTCTTCCTTTAAACCATAGGTCATTGTTGAAATAAATATCGAGCTTGACTTTCTTTTCATCACGGTCAGGAACTTTCATGTGTTTTGCTATGAATTTCTTGACAGTCTTTGTCGCTCTCCCTGCCCTCCTGTATTTAGGAACTTTAAGCCATTCTTTCCTTAAAGGAATTACAAATATTCTTTCGTTTGCTTGTGCCATTTTATACTCTAGCTTCCTCTGCTTTAACTTGAAAAAGAGGAACTTTTGTCAACCTTGTTATTCTTCTTCTTGCTTCTTCTCTTGCCTCTAGATTTCCTCGAATTTCCACAGCGTGGAAAACAGGGTCGTCTGTGATTGCTACTTTTGCGTCCCCAATCATATAAAATTCTTTTCCTGGGTAATTTGGATCTTCATAACTAGTTACTTCGCTTCCTTTTTCTCCTAATTCTCTCATTCTTCTAGCTAACAATTCTTGATGTTGTGCTGTTCTTGCGTCATAAAAATCTGTTTCAAATAACATTTTATCCGAAGTGGCTCTTCTTCAGCTTTCTTGGTTTAATTTTTAGCTTTGTTCTTCTCCATTGTCTTCTGTGCTTTGTGATTTGAGAAGGATGAATTCTTTTGCCCATTCCAAACTTTCTTAGAACTGCCCAGAACGGCGCCCATTTTGTTCTTCTTTCATGCACTCCAAGTTTTATTTTTTTCTGATGATGTTTTGTCATTATGCTGCCTCCTTTTTCTTCTCATGTTTATCATATTCTCTTAATTTTTTTCCTCTTGTGAAGCCTGAAACTTTTTTCCAACCATCTTCACATTCTCTGTATATTTCACTTCTCCCAAAATCCAAATGTCCGCGGTCATTGAATATCGGCACAATGTAAAACGGCTCTTTTTCCCTCCAGTCATTTGGTGTGACTCTCTTTAAATCTTCCCTCTCAAAAACTTCATTTTCTCCAATTGGCCTGCAATCCTGTTGTGTTCTATCGATTACCATGGGATCATCAATTCCCGAAAATCCTATCATCATTTTGTTATCCCCTCCATGAATTGTTTACCTTTATCGCTGAGTTTTCTCCCCGCTTTTTTTCCTACTGCCTTTTCGACTAATCCTGCAGACTCTGCCTGCTGGAGAATTGTTCTGATAATTTTCCCCCCTCCTTTCCTGAATTCTGATGGTTTGGCCCCTCTGTTTTTCCTTCCGCCATATCTTGTTCTTAATCTTCCGACTCCGACAACCCCCTTAACGTAAAGCTGTCTCAGGATGCTGGCTGCCCTTTTATACCAAAAATCTTCATCTGAGATAGGTCTTTTCTTTTGAGCGCCTGATTTAACAAAACTGATCCATTCAGGAGCTTCAAATTCTTTCATCTTCTTTAGAGCTTCTGCTAAAGTTTTATTGTATTTTTCCGGTTCTATTGTTCTTATATCCATCTTAATATCATGGGCCGTACCTTTCGGCACTAGAGCGGCTCAAAGCCGTATAACCAAAAATAGAGCGGAAAGAAGGTTTATAAAGATTTCCTAAACAAAAATCTTTAACTCTCGTTTGGTAAAACTTCGAGTATAAAACTATTCCTTGAATCTTGATTTTCTTAGAAGTATTGTGAAGCCAATTATTTTTGTTTTCGTTCCGGATAGGCTTTTTTCTAATTCTTGAGCCATTTTCTTTACTTTAGTTCTATCATGCCCTGCCGATTTAAGAACTGAGATTTTTATTTCTCTGTGTGTTTTGAAAGCTAATTTTAACGATTGGAGAAATCCTTTTGTAATCCCTGATTTTCCTATCTGAAACTTTGGCGTTGGAAGCAATTTCATTGTTCTTGTTCTTTTTCAAACTGAGCTATGTCTTTCTTTTTTACTTTTATTATTTTAACTTTTTTGACGCCGAACGTTCCTTTTTTCATAATCTTAGTTTTATAGATGTTTTTTCCCTTGAACCTGTGAACTTCAACATCTTTTCTGTTTTTTTTCCAGTCTCTGCTGTATCTTGCACAAAAAATTGCAGCCTGTTTTATATCTCCTCTTTTTGGTTTTCCCTTTATGTTAACAAATGGGCTGCCTGGCGATTTTGTATGGAAGACTTCTTCTTCTGGTTTGACTTGATTAACTAGGGCTTCGTTACTTCCGGCATCTCTTCCTGCAAGAATTTTTGTTCCTGCGTTAGTTTTGAATTCTCTAAGTTTTAGTTTTTTCATGTTTCATTAAGTAAATTAAAGATTAAAAACGTTTAGAATTTGAGAGAATAGCCAAATTCATCAAGCATTTCCTTTAGTTCTTTATGTGTTTTGGCATATTGTCTTAATGTTTTCTTTTTCATCACAGCTTCTACTGCCTGCCTCATTGCTGTTGCTCCTGCCTTGCTGCCCTCTGGATGCCCATGAACGCCACCACCTGCCTGTATAAAAATATCGTTTCCGAAGTGTTTGATTAGATAAGGAATGTGTCCTGGGTAGAGTCCTCCCGAACAAACAGCAAAAACTGGCTTTATTTTTCCCCAGTTTTCCGCAAGCCTATATTTTGTTTCTTTAACTGTTTTTAACTCTGCTTCTTCCCTAATATCTTCTACTTCTTCCACTCCTCCTTTCATTTTCCCGATGCCTGTTCCTATATGCAAAGAGTCCACACCGCATAAACGGGCGAAGTCCGCTATAACCATCATAGATATTCCATGGTTTGGATCTTCTGTAAATGCACCATGCATTGCTCTGTGTGCGTGAATCGCAAGAGTCGTGTTTTCACGAAGAGTCTGCAATGAAGCAAAACCTGCTGTGATTATGTCATGCATAACAAACTTTCCGCCGAGAGACTTTACTATGTCTGCCCTCTTCAACATATCTTTTGTTTCTGCCGTTACGTTGCACAAATAAGCTTTCTTTTCTCCTGTTTCACTTTCCGCCTTGTCTTTCATTTCTAAAGTCTTGACTGCTCTTTTTTCAAACTTATTGAATTTTTGGCTGCTGAGGTTTTCATCGTCTTTGACTAAATCACATCCGCCTACCCATGATTCATAAGCAACCTGCGCATGATCTTTTGTCTTTAACCCTAATTTTGGTTTTACTATTGTTCCGACTAAGGGTCTTGATTTCACTTTCAAAATTTTTCTTATCCCTTTTACCCCATATCTTGGTCCTGGAAATGACTTAATAAGTTTAGAAGGAAAATTAATGTCTTCTAACCTGAGACCTTTAACTGCTTTCATGCCAAAAACATTTCCTGCTATTGATGATAAAATGTTTGGCGCGTTGTTTTCTTCAAATAAATCTTGAGGGTAAGCGATTTTTACTACCTTGCCTTTGATAGAAAAAACTTTTGCTGCGAGTTTGTTGACATATGCTTTCTTTGTTCCAACTTTTGTCCATGTTCCGACGCTACTTTCTAAAGCAACTGTATTCGCTGCTTTTTTTATAGATATCCTGTTGGGAGTAATTCTGAATAAACAAATTAAATCAGAATTCTTTGGTTTGTATTTAAGATTTACAAAATCGAGTGCCATCTTAATTAACAGATTGTACTTCTTATAATTCCTGTTCTGCTAATCTGGAGGTCAATAGCCTGTGTTGAAATGAGACTTCCATCCCTTGTTACATCAATATCCAAGAAGACTAGTGCTTCTGGTGCTTCTTCTGGTATTCTTATTCTTATTACTTTTTTGGGATCTCTGTCTGCTGGGGAAATATTCCCTGACCAACTTTCTGCAAGAATCCATTGATTAATTTCGCTTTCTGTAAGGGATGCTGAATCGGAACCCGCCCCTGTTACCGATACTGTGTATTGTGCTGCTTCTTTCGCCTTGAAAGAGCAATATATTATGTTTGTTTGCCCTGGAGTAACTCTAACAGGTTCTCCTCCTGCTCCTATGCATTGAACTTCTCCGCCAGAAGCGCCAAATAATCTATTTAGTTCGCCCTCAACTTTTTCGTTAACTTCTCCTGTTAACCCGATAGCTCCGCACATTATGCTTCTTATTAAAATTATCCCAAAGATTAACATAGATACGGATAAAACTATTACTACTATTGTCCCGACAGACATTTCTAATGCTGCTTTTTTGTTTTTATTAAACATTTGAAAATTGTTCAAGAGCTCCTGTTTGTTGAAGTTCTCTTATTGAGTTTAACATTTCTATAAATACTTTGATTATCCAAATCGCAAACAAAGCGCCAAGCACTAACCCAATTATAGACAATGTCCGCCCTGCCTTTACCCATTTGTTATTTTTAATCCTTTTTTGCTTTTGTGCAAAAACTATCCCTATTATTCCCAATACTATTCCTACAAACGGCCCATAAACAAATGCTAAGACTGCGCCCGGAGCCATCGCTATGCTTAAAATTCCAAGAATAACTGACGCTACTCCAAAGCTGTTGTCTACCTCTTTTTTAGCCATGTTAGTAAGTATCCTCTATCTTTTTTAAAGATTGCTATCTCGATCTTAGACCCTCTATTGAAGTATAAATCTTCAGGTATAAAGATTTCTGAAGAAATCTTTAACTCTCGGTTAAAGGATAAAACTTCGAGTAAAAAAGTTTGCCTTGCAATAACTTTTCTACAGTAGATTAATTAAGTAAAAAATAAAAATAAAATTGAGAGATTTTTATCTTCTCTTTTTCTTTTTAGCCTTTTTCTTTGCTTTCTTCTTAGGTTTCTTTTTTGCAGCTTTCTTCTTTGCTTTTGCGAGCTTTGTTATCTGCTTCTTAAGAGACCTTATTTTTGCAGCAATTTGCTTTGGTGTTTTTGCTTTTGCCATTTTTTAACCTCCTTTTTACTATTTTTATTAGGTAAAAGCACAATATAAAGTTTTTTGTTTTAAATTTTTGTTAAAAATGAATTTAATTTCAAAAAAATTTTAGAAAATGGGTCCTCGGGGAATCGAACCCCGACGTCACGAGCTTCAGTCGTGTGTTCTCCCATTGAACTAAGGACCCAATAATATTAACAGAATTGATTGACTTTTAAATGTTTTTAGTCAAAAATAAAATTGTGAGTCAGACGTAGGCCGAGTTCTGTCATACTTCGTTTCCAATGGACAAACAGTATATGCTGACATCCGTCTTAGCGAGCGGCTATGGCTCTTGCATCAGCGAAGACGCCCGTGCTCAGAGAACAAATTCCCTGGCACGCCTCATTCTTACGAATTCGGCGTTTCATCAAATCCTTATCTTCGAAGCTCCCCTCAAGGTTCAATGCTCAAATAAGGCTGTGTCGTTTCTGTTGCGGAGCTCTGCCTCACGACAGTCCGTTTTCACGAATCGCCCGACTCTGCATACGCAGAGGATGCCCGGACCTTCCTCAGAACTAGCGTTCATTTTTACAACACTTTCCAATTTAATGGTAAGTTCCGAAGTCAGCTATCCGACTCACAATAATTCAGATTGAAAGGGGTTTAAAAATCTTACTAATCGATAACATTATAAAAGGATTTAACCTTTAGTTTTTTATTAAATCAAGATGATAAAAAAAGAGGATATTGTTAATTGGTTAAAGGAAGGTCAGAAAAGAGGATACACTCTTGATATGTTAAGGGATAGACTTCTTGAGAGAAACATAGACGCGGGACTAATTAATGCGGCGGTTAGAGAAATTTCCTCTGAGAAAAAAATATTGAGACCAGACATCTCTCCCGGTTTTAAAAAGATGGGCAAAACAAGATGGATGAGAGTTGCAGCGATTATTGGATTGATATTTTTTATTTTGGGTATTCTTGGAGAGATTAGTGGATTTATTTTTGGTGAACAAGCTGCAGGAGTAAGTTATCAACTTACAGGCGCGTGGAGTATTGTTGGCATTTTGATTATGTTAGTTGTTATTGTGCTGATTGAATTATATTTATTTGGATTTGTTAAAATGGGTCAAAGAACCGAGTCGAGAGCACTTACGTTTTCATCATGGACAATGATAATTCTTGTTCCGTTATTTATTATTGTTACGATTGTTGGAGGCATCTTGACTATTGCAGCTTTAAGAACAGGATTTAATACATTTAGCTATGTTATGGTAGGACTTATAGGCTTGTTATTAATATTGGGGTTAATTATGAAATTCGTTTTCTCTCTCGGTTTGATTAAAGCAGGAGGGAGAGTCAAATTTGCTAAAGCTGCAGGGATATTTGGTGTGATTGCAGTTATATTATCAGTTATATCAATAGGATTTGCGATTTATTTTGTGATGAATCCTAGTGTGTTCCTTGCGTTTGTGTTTAGTGAAAGTATGCCAATGGTTAATTTAGTTTATCAGATAGTAACGTATTTGGTTATGGACTTCGTATTTTTGTTTGAAATTTTAGCTTTGTTTGATGCTTCTAAAAAATTTGAGTAGAATTCTAAACAATTAAACAAGTAGAAAGGTTTATGGCAAATTTGAAATGTGGCTATTAGTAGATGCGTGCTTAAATTCTCGTTGCCTCGAATCTTACACACCATCTCTATCAACGTTATCTTCTTTAACGGCCTAAATTGTCTCGTCTTGCGGATGGCTTCGTACTTAGATGCTTTCAGTACTTATCCATCAGTGCGTAGCTGCCCGGCCTGCTCATAACAACCGGTAAACAAGAGGCACCCGAGTACCGTTCCTCTCGTACTAAATACTCGTTCCACTCTGACAATAACGCGCCTAGTAGATATCATACAAACTGTCTCGCGACGTTCTTAACCCAGCTAACGATCCCTTTTAATGCGTGAACTCCGACACCCTTGGTTGCTTGTGCACAACCAGGATAGGAAGAGCCGACAGCGATGTACCAAACCGCCCCGTCAATATGGACTATCGGGGGCGACCAGCCTGTTATCCTTGGAGTACCTTTTCTGTCACACACGAGCCCTATTAAAAAGCTACGTGGGTTCGCTGAGCCAGACTTTCATCTCTGCGTTTCTTGCTTTTCAAAACACAGTCAGGTAAGCTTTTGCCTCTACACTCAACTCCAGATTTCCAACCTGGATGAGCTTACCTTTGGGCCCTACAGATATCTTTTCTGCAGGGTGCCGCCCCAGCCAAACTACCCGCCTGCTGGTGTCCCCTCTCGGGTGAGCAACTTCAAAAGAAATGAGTAGTATTACAAGGTCGCTCCGCCTTCGCCTAAGCTAGGCATCGATGCTCCTACTTATTCTATGCACTCCTCTTAAAGCTACAACAACAAGTTGTAGTAAAGGTTCACAAGGTCTCCGCTTCCCACTAGGCAACACAGGCATTTTCACCTGTAAGTGAGTTCAGGAAGTTCTAATTAGGGACAGCGACTACCTCGTTAAACCATTCATGCACGTCGCCATTCAGACGACAAGGCATTACGCTACCTTAAGAGCCTCATAGTTAGGCCCGCCGTTTAGTGGGTCTTAGCCCTCTTGAAAGAGAGTTTGAAACACCACCACTGGGCAGGTCTCACCGGTTATACCAGTCCTTTCGGATTTGCAACCAGCTACGTTTTTGGTAAACAGTCGGGCAGTCCTTGTCACTGCGATCTACAAACGCCCTTTACATATCAAGGACGAACATAGACACCCCTTATACCTAAGGTACGGGGCTAGATTGCCGAATTCCCTTAATCAGTTTATACTTCTCACGCCTTAGTCTTCTAAACCAGAGCACCAGTGCCGGTTCTGGGTACGGCTAACTAAATTCTGTACATAAATCTTTCACGGACTCCTGGATTCAGTAGTTCTCGTCATACTCTTCGTTAGCGTCTTAGCATTACGCTCGACTAACTTTAAGTACAAAAGTCCTCTCGGACTCCTACCTATCCTGAAGTAAATTAATGCATAAACAAATTCAGTCAGTTCCGGAATATTAACCGGATTTCCATTCGCCATACGCAGTTAAGATATGACTTAGGTACCGACTAACCCTTGGTTAAACGATATTGCCAAGGAAACCTTGCTCTTGCGGCGCTATCCATTCTCAGGATAATTTGATCTTACTAACACCAAGATTCTCGATACTTCCCGCTCCATCATTCCTTCCGGAAAAACTTCTGCGCAGAAAGCACGCCTGCCTACCAGAACTTTCTTAACGAAAGCCTCTGGAGTATCGGTAGTATGCTTAGCCCCGTCCATTTTCGGGGCCTCGAACCTCAATAGGTGAGCTGTTACGCTTTCTTTAAATGTTGGCTGCTTCTGGGCCTACATCCCCACTGTCTCAGGCTCAAGACACCCTTTGATACACTTAGCATACATTTTGGGACCTTAACTCCAGTCTCCCTTGTTCGGGTTTCGGAACAGTACCTTACGCACTGCCCCCCATTCCTGTGCAACGCAGTGAACAAGTTCTGAGTTGGAAAAAGTTTCGTAACCATAAGGTCCTGCAAACTTTATCCGTACTTTACCTCGCTCACAAACTACACAAGACTATACTGAGGCATATTTCGACAGGAACCAGCCATCGCCGAATTAGATAGGCTTTTCACCCCTAATCGCAAGTCATCCAAGTACATGCACGTAACACTGGTTCGAGCCTCCATTCTCCTTTCGGAAAACTTCGCTCTGCTCACGATTAGATCATCCGGCTTCGGGTCTTACCCAAGTGACTAACGCCTTTTCAGACTCGCTTTCGCTATGGCTTCAATTTAACCTCGCCACTTTGGCAAACTCCTTGGTCCATTTTTCCAAACGTACGTTACAACTCCGAAGAGCCGTAACCATCATGTAACTGATAGATTTCAGGTCTTTTAACCCTCGATTAAGAGTGCTTTTCAGCTTTCCCTCGCGGTACTAAGTTCGCTATCGGACTTGAATCAATGTTTAGGGTTAGCTGTTAATCCAGCTATATTCAGACCTCTGATCCAAGAGGCCCTACTCTTTTGAAGAGCAACATATTATCTTAGGTACGGGACTATCACCCTCTAAGGTTTCTCTTTCCAGAGAAATTCTCCTCGATAACTTAGTCACTTATCTTCACCACATCTCTAACTCTCTTTCAAGAGCAGATTCGGTTTGCCCTGATCCCATTTCGCTCGCCGCTACTCCGGGAATCACAATTGTTTTCTTTTCCTGCAGGTACTAAGATGTTTCAATTCCCTGCGTATATTTCCCTCTCGGGATTTTCGAAAAAAAGTTATCTCGTTAGGAAATCTCGGGTTCAAAGGCCGCATGCACCTACCCCGAGCTTATCGCAGCTTGCCACGTCCTTCAAAACGATTCAAGCCAAGACATCCATCTAACAGTTTAGTTGATCAAATTGCCTTTACTCACTATTAAAAAATAGTGGGATAAACCTTTCTACTTGCTTCATTGAATATTATCTCTGCGTGATATTGCATCGATGATGCGACACCACTCAATATTTTAATTCCTCTCGGAATTTCACGTGAGTGAATATAATTTGTGACACAGAAAGAATGGACCCACCGTGAATCGAACACGGGACTCCTCGGTGCAAACGAGGTGTTTTACCACTAGACTATGGGCCCTTACAACTTTCTTTAGAAAAGAAAGTTCTAAGAGTCAAAGAAACTACAATTGTAGCTCTGCTCTTATAAGACCGTTCGTCTTTTTGGTTTATAAAGATTCTTATCGAATCTTTATCCCTTCAACTTTCGCTGAAGATTTAATCCTTTCTGTGGACTAAAATGTTAACGGCATGCAAACAAAAACATTATTCTAAAAAATTTATAGGAGGTGATCCATCCGCAGGTTCCCCTACGGATACCTTGTGACGACTTAACCTACCTTGTCTTACAAAGGTTCGTCCCTTGCGGTCCTCGCCAAAGCAAAACTCGGTTGGTTTGACGGGCGGTGAGTGCACGGGGCATTGACTTATTCACTGGACTCTGATAAAGTCCAATTACTACGAATTCCAGCGTCATGAGGATGAGTTGCAATCCTCAATCTGAACTAAGCTGCAGTTTATGAGATTAGCTCCTCCTTTCAGAGTTGCGGCCCTTTGAATGCAGCATTGCCGCGCGCGTGTAGCCCAGGGTATTCGGGATGTACTCACCTAACGTAGCCCGCACCTTCCTCCTGGTTACCCAGGCAGTCTATATATTGTTCAAATGCAAATATACATACGGGTCTCGCCTGTTACCTGATTTAACAGGTCATCTCACGACACAGGCTGAAGTTGGCCATGCATCTCCTCTCAGCGTGTCAGGTAAGCCCTTTAGACTGACCTTCATTCTGCTGTCGATCCTGGTGAGGTTCACGGTGTAGAATCTAATTGAACCGCACGCGTCACTCGTTGTAGTACCCCGCCGCCTATTCCTTTAAGTTTCGGTCTTGCGACTATACTTCCCAGGTAGCACACTCTCCGGCTTCCCTACAGCACTGAAAACTCTCGAGGAGATTCCAATGTTTAGTGTGCAGTGTTTACTGCTAGGACTACACGGGTATCTAATCCGTTTTGCGCCCCTAGCCTTCATCCCTCACTGTCAGATCCGTTCTCGTAAGGTGCCTTCGCTATTGTTAGTCCAGAAAGGATCAACGCATTTTACCGCTACCCTAACCGTACTCCTTACGTCTCCCGGTCTCAAGCTATGTAGTATCCCCTGCAAGCCTGACCCTTAAGAGGCCAGATTTCACAAAGGACTTGCATAACAAGCTACGGATGTTTTAGACCCAATAAACGTGGCTGCAACTTGGACCGCTGGTATTACCGCGGCGGCTGGCACCAGTCTTGCCCAGTCCTTATTCGTGAGACTTTTTGCATCTCACAAAAGCTTTTCCAATACGGAAAAGCACTCTGGCTTGCTTTATCACACTTGCGTGCATTGTAAAAGTTTCCTAGCTGCTGCACCCCGTAAGGCTGGGAATAGTGTCTCAGATTCCCTCTCAGGGCTCCTTCGCTAAAAGCCCTTACGGATCATCGGCTTGGTGGGCCATTACCCCGCCAACAACCTAATCCACCGCAGCCCCATCCTAAAGCGTTGCCTTTGGAAGATTAATCATTCCAGAAAAAATCTTCTATCCGGTATTAGCCTCAGTTTCCCGAGGTTATCCCAGACTTTAGGGTAGATTAGCTACGTGTTACTGAGCAGTTTGCCCTTTACTTTCGAAAAAACAAAAGACTTGCATGCCTAAGTGCAAACCAGATAGCTGCAGCCGCCAGCAGGATCAACTGGAGTTAGATTATAGAGAATAAAATCCTCTTCGCACTCGCCTCCTGACGACTTATATAATATAATGAATCTTAAAAGAATAACAACTTTGCTTGCATACCTCATACCTTAACATGCAAGTGTCGGCTAACTTTTCCGACGGTAAACATTAAG
>Ga0180438_10004579_pt1 | contig 19816 bp, 34 predicted proteins | sample SS_ome_12_FD_132455 | JGI IMG/M metagenome (GOLD analysis project Ga0180438, IMG submission 132455) | Hypersaline lake sediment archaeal communities from the Salton Sea, California, USA - SS_3_D_2 metaG | ecosystem: Environmental > Aquatic > Non-marine Saline and Alkaline > Hypersaline >... | reverse complement strand
CCGCCTTCCGATCCACCGCTGGAAGCCTCCGAACATGCCAGGCACCGGCCCGTCGAAGGTCACTTCCTCTTCGGAGTCGTGCCCGACGACCCAGCAGATAGGACGACGCCACCACATCAGAACACCCCAGACACCAACACAGCACGTTCGCACTCAGGACATTCGATCCACGGCCACCCGTGAAAGACGCCCGTGCTCGTCGCAAGCATGTGGAAGGGAGGCGGCGACCGACGCACGTTGTCCTTCGTGTAGCGCAACAACGCGGAGCACTCGCACCGCACCGTCTTTCTGGCTCTCTCGAGAACCTCGACGCCTACGGGTTCTACTTGGAGCGGAAAGCCGGACATTACTTCGCCTTCTTCTTTCGTCTGATCGGCGATTCGTTGACCCACCCCCTGCCTTCGCAGGTCGGGCAGATCTGAACCGTGGACAGCACCCACCGGTTCTTGATGACCTTCAGCACTCCCCGGCGTCGCAGCCTCTGAAGCGTGCGGGTAAGCGTCTTGTCCTCTACCCCCAGCTCCGTCCGCAGCTCCTTGTTGGACCGAGGTCCCTTCGTCAGCGCGCGTTCGATGCTGGCCTCCGAAGGCGCTTGCGATGTGGCTTTCTTCTTCGCAATCTTCTTCTTCGGCGCTGCTGCCTTCTTCTTTGCCTTAGTAGTCGCCTTCTTCTTCGGCGCTACCTTCCGCTTCGTCTTCTTTTTGACCACTGTGCTTTCCTCTCGCAATGCGACCGCGCGGTCGCATCAGAACAAGCCCTCCACGTCGTTGCCCTCGTCCTCCGTAACGCTCTCTTGGACCTTAGGCATATCCAATGGAGTGCTTTTGATCAATCCGATGTTCTTTGGCGTCGCCTGAATGTAATAGACAGGCAAGTCCGCGGGAGCCCCCTGCTGATTCTCGAGCTTCCTATGGAAGCCGCGAAAACACATAGAGCAGAAAGGACCGAAGAGCCCCGCGTCCGGGTTAACTCCGGGCTCCGCCTCGCTCGACACCCACATCAGCCTAGCGGGGTTGCGGTTGGCGCAGGCCGGGCATAGCAGCACCTCGACGTCCCGCACCTCGTCTCGCTGAAGCCCCTTACGCACGTCCCTGTAGAGCGTGGTTACCAGCTCGGACTGAGCTGTCCACTTTCGATCCTTGCGCATTACTCCCACTATCGATCCCATCCGCACGATAAGCGGCTGGCCGCAATCCTCGCACAACCCCTGCGGCCCGGTATAGAGCGACACAGGCATTAGCGCCTCCTCAGAAAGTCAATGAACGAGGTCGATACAAGGTGAACTAGATCGTGACCAATACGATTGGGGTCCATTAAAGACCAGCACCGCTTAGGCCCGAACATGAATGCCAGCTGCTTCGGACCCACATCATAGTGCACGCCGTCGACAGTAGAAGTCTTGGCCCAACGCCAGTGGCTCTTGGTCCTTGTGCCTATGAACACCCCCGTGACGTTGACGCCTCGCAAGCGAGCGCGCCTCACCTCATCGCGCACGAAGCCCATGAGCTGCTTGGTACTGAACTCGCGGCCGTCGCGGCGTACGTGGATCGGAAACCCATCCGTCAGCACGAACAGCTGCTTGCATTCGGTTCCCCTATCCAGCTCCTTCGCGCCCAAGCGGCAGGCCACGTGGAGCGGCGTCATCCCGCCCGTGCCTCGCTCGCCCACCTTCAGCTCGATGTCCCGCTTAGGGTCGTGGCGCGTTAGGGTTATCTCCCCCGCTTCCTTAGCGGTGAAGCCCCAGACAGACACCTCGACGAAGGGGAAGCGCAGCGCTCGGTTGATGATTCGGCAAGCTCGTTCGCACTGCTCGGTTTTGGTAGACCCCATGGAGCCAGATCGGTCCACGAGTATCATGGCCTTGAACCCCTGCCCTCGACCCTCGCCCTTGAACACCGGCATAGGTATGCCCGTGGTCATCTGTTCGATGCGAGCCTGTACGTCGATCTCCGTGCCGTACTCCTCCAGCACAGACTTGCGCTTGCCCATGACCCGATGAAACATCGCCCGCAGCCGTTCCACTGTGGCTCGATCTTCGAACGACATGTCCGCCCGCGCAGGACCGTCTGTCTTGTCGACGAACGTCACTTTGGCCATGGCATCCTTCTGCAGCCACTCATCGTGGTGGAGCTTCTGGCGCATCTCCTGCTGCGCTCGATCCACCAGCTCGTCCATCTCCTTTGCGGAGTCCTCCAAGGACTGCTCGAAGCTATCCGCGTTGTTGACGGGAGCCTTGAGCGCTTGCGTCGCCACCGCTTGCGCCTTCGGGGAGTGTCTGGACTTCGTATACTTCGATTCCTTGACGGGGTCCTTGACCTGCTTGGGAGCGTCACCGAACTGGGAGATCAGCTGCTGCAAGGCCTTGGTTCGGTCCTCCCCCGACACCTGCGGGGACGGCGGATTCCATGGCTCGCGGTCGTCTTCTTCTTCATCCCAAGGGTTGTCGCCCTGCTGCTGATCCGAGTCCCCTTCGGAATCATCGCTTTCCTCGTCCTCAGAGGGGTCTTGCGGCTCGTTTCCTCCGCCGTCTGGGTTGTCGTCCTCCTCTTCGTCAGGAGCATCCTGAGAGCCTCCTGCGGCCCCCGCACCGTCTCCTGAATCTCCTCCGGCTCCGCCGGAAGCCTGGTCTTGGTCGCCTTGGTCGCTGTCGCTGCTGTCGCCCATCCCGCCCATCGGCGGAGGCTGAGGCGGATCGATCCCTTCGAGGTCGCGTAGTATCTGGTTGACGAGCTGCATCACCAACCACTTCGACACCGATAGCGTCGCCGAGAAGCCCCGCCGGTTGACCTTCCGGAGCGCTTCCTCGATGTAGGGTCGGAACCTATCAAGCTCGCCCGGCCGGACACCTTCTGGATCTCCCTCCAGACAGGTGATGTACGGGAGCAGCGCTCCGTGAGCCACAGACATCAAAGGCTCGACCGCTTCCCGATCCATGTCGCGCATGAGTGCGTAGCTGCCCGGGTAGAGCAAGCGCCACAACGACACCACGCGTCGCTTCTCCAGCACAGTGATGATGTGATCCAGAGACTCCTTCAGCCCCGCCCCGTCCAGGGTTACACCCATCTTGCGAGCGACCGCCGCGACCTTGTCCGAGTAGTCGTTGACGAACGCCTTCTTTGCCTTGGCGTCCGACCGAAACAGGATGTGCGCCAGCTGCCGCTCGACCAACCGGTACAGCTCGGGGTGCTGGAACGGTACCACGATCTCGTGGCCGTCTGTGTGTACGCTGCTACCGTTCTTCAGCCACAGGCGCTTGCGACAGATCCCAGCGAAGATGTCCACGGTCTTGTAGGCCACGGACTTGACGTTGTGGAACCGAGCAATAGCCTCGAGCTGGAGTAGCTCATCGTCCTCTGTCTCGAAGTCGTCGTCCTCGTCCTCCAAGCCATCGTCGTCCAAGTCGTCGCTCATCGCTTGCTTCCGTTCTTCTTGGGAGGCGAGAAGTCGATCTTGAATAGCGAGTTGATGCGCTCGATGACCGTGTCTCGATCGGTGTCATCGAACTTCCCCAGCACGATGCGAAGAGCGCGCTTGAGGTCCAACGCCGCGATGTCCTCCAGCAGCTGCACGACGTCCCGCGTCGAGAGCGAGTAGTCGAGGGTCTTCTGTCGAGTCTCGTGGGCCAAGGTGATAGCGAGGTTGATGACGCTCCTGCTCAGCTGCGTGCCGTTGAGGACGTGATCGATTACTTCCTTCTCCTTGTTCGGTTGCGGATAGTCCAGCGAGATGATCCTGAATCGCGACTTCAGATCCTCGTTGAGCTGGTAGGTGCCGCCGTACACCGCGCTGTTCATCGTCCCTGTGATCCACAGCTTGCAGTCCTTTTTCAGTCTAAACACCCGCCGCGCCTCCGGAACCTCTATCCGCTGCCGCCAGTCGGCCGGCGCGTTGATGATCTTCTGGCACTGCGGCGTGAGCGCGTTGCACTCCTCCAAGCACAGGATGGCCTGCCCCACTTCGTTGGCCACCTCGAATGCGGTAGTCAGCGGCCCGAGCACGAACGGCGTCCGGTCGCCTTGTAGAGTGAACATGCCTAATAGGTGCGGCCGGCGGACGTCCTCGCTGCAATCGAACGTGATGATAGGACAGGAGATCTTCGACGCATACGCTTGGACCGATAGCGTCTTTCCGATCCCCTTCGGACCTACAATGATTGTCGGCGCACGAAAGGCCAAGCCCTCGTATAGGTCGTGCAGATCGAATACATCGACGTAAGCAACGTCGGACTTAGGCGCGAAGTCACTCGCCCCCATATGCTGGATTGTCAACTCGTCCATCTCTCCTCCAGGGTATACTGCTACGAACGTAACAGATGCGCTCGCGATTGTCTAGTTGAAGAACTCGAGGAAGCCGTCGAACGCTGGCGTCGGGTCCTCGGTTTCTTCGAAGACCCCCAAAGACAAGCCATCGTCGCCCATGTCGAAAACAGGCGCGTACCAAACACGGGTAGAGGGGTTGAAGCGGAGGTGCTCGAATTCGACTACAACCCTCCGCTCGATACCGGCAAAGACCTCGTCCTCTTCTACACCGTCCCGGCAATCCGCAAGCAGCTGGCCAAGCTCGTCGCTTTCGATTATCTCGTCCTCGGTCGAGCACGCCCAAGCTTCAAAGATCGTAAGCACGCCGACAGCTCGGTAGCGCTCCGCATAGAGACGCACCTTGGCCTCGTGCTCGAGGATAGACGAGTCGCTACCATCCAGAACGCTCACCGCCGGACCGTCAGGAAACTCGTCTCCCGTCTTGGGGTTGACCGTCAGGAACAGGAAGGAAGAAGAGCCCACCGCGCCGCGAAGGTCGAACTTCTCCTTGGCGCTCGAGAATACGATCTGCAGAAACTCTTCTGCCCCTTGTCGCGTGTGTAGGTTGTCAGGTAGGCCGTTCATCGTGCTCCCGAAAGTGAGTGATGCAGAAGATCCTACAACACCGATGACAAAAGCAATACTCAGCCTTGACGATCTGCCCGCAAACGAAGCACGGTTGCCGGTTAGGACCCTCCAGCATGGCTTGCTGCTTCGCCGCGTAATCCGGCTCGTCGAAGCATCGAACCTTGGACACGCTTACTCCTCCAGTGAGGGAGGAATGCCGTACTGCAGAGCCTCGTCCAGGGACTTGCTGGCCGTAACCTTCAACGCCCAAGTCGGCTTGGTTAGCTCCTCGATCTCCGACTCCTCGACCTTGCCCACGTCGATCAGGTGCTTCACTTTGGACGGGTTATACACCAGCGTCCGCACCTCGTCGAAAGCGTCCAGAGCCTTCAGGTCCTTGTCGGCAAGCAGGTCCTTCACCCCCTCGGGATTGGGCTTGCTCTTGCGCGTCTCCCGCAAGATCTTATGGCCCCCGACCGACATGGTGTAGTGACCCTTCGGCGTCTTCCTGCCGTGCTTCGCTACGTGGTCCAAGAGCTTCGGCCGCAGCGCCTTCTTTCGCCGCTGCGCCATCTTCTCCACGAGGTCTAAGATCTTGTACGTGGCCACCATCCCCTCCGCGCTCAGCTCGCCCGGAGCGCCTAGGAATAGCTTGCTGGCTAGCAGCTTGTGAACCGCATCGATAAGCTCGTCAGTCATGACTCCTCCGCACGTACGAGGCTAGTACGTGACGAAGGTATTGTCAAGCTAGCTATACCACCAGAGCGGAGGCTCGTAAGGCCACGCTCCATGCCCTCATCCGGTAGCCCGCAACTTGACTCTGGTCGGGTGCACCTTCGGGCGGAAGTAGGGGCACTGAGATGCAGCGTTGGGCGCCCAGAAGCACGGGCGTCCGCGCTGTCCCGGCGCGTGGCAGAGCCCCGAGCACTGCTCCCGCGTGAAGTTGGGAGGCATCTGGTCCGATAGGTGGTTGCAAGGATGCATTAGGGCTTCGATCTTTCCGGGCACTTCCTTCTCCTCGATCTCTCTACTAGCCGGCTCGGGCGGGAAGCCCAAAACGTTGTCTGGTACCTGCATCTCTTCGGATACGTCCAAGGCAGCAAAGGCCGCATCCAACGCGCTATGCCCCGCTGTAGCTCGCCGCGCGCGCTTCCGGACGGCTTCGGGAACAGACGACACCACGGCCCGAGATGCCCACTCCGTCAACGGCAGCCCGCTCGTATCGGCCCAGTCCGAGACCATGTCGTAGTTGTCGCCCAGCTCTACCTGCAACGCGCGTCTCTTCTTCAGCCGCCGCGCCAGCGATTCGAGCTTCTTTGTGCGGCGACTCTGCCGCCACCGCTCGACCACCAACCCTAAAGCGAAAGCCGAGATCCCGATCAAAACGTATGCGGTGGTGACATCCATAGCTATGACCAACAGCGCGAATCCCCCTCTACGCGCAGAAAGATCTTCCTACCCTCGACGGCCGCGATGCGCCCAAACAGCACGCGCAGCGCCTTCACCGTCGTACCGTTGCGCCCGATCACCTTGCCCCGGTCGTTCCGGTGCACGCTGATTAGCATGTGCGATTCGGTGCCGTTCTTCTGCTTCTCGGACACGCTGACGGCGTGGGGATGATCCACGAGCGCGCGAACCAGCTCGGTAAGCAGCTCACTGTTCTCTAGCGGATCCATCGTCATCTACTCCGTAGTTCAAGTCCCTAAGATGATGCTTCAGTAGCTCACAGGAAAAGTATGCCGGACAGGAGTTGCAGCTAGCCAGTCCTTTCATCTCAACGCAGGTCTCTACCTTTCGTTGTCTCAGCAGAGCTTCGAACTTGGGAGTTCCAGGAACGTGACCCTCTAGCTCCAGAGCTAGCACCAGCTCTGCGAGTTTTCCGCTTCTCATTTGCTGCGTCTCTTGCGCCCTTTTCTGGCGATTCGACGAACCTCCTCCAACACAGACTGCGGCGAGGCCACGGTGCGCCGAAAGCACGGAGCGTGTAGGTCTCCAAACGCACTCTTCTCGAGAAAACTCCCGTCTCGATAACCGCCCTCGATGATGCGAAAGACGGGACCTCCATTGATCGGCTTACCGCAACTTATGCACCTCGTGACTTCTGGTTCTGCTCGTGCTGCCGATCCCATTGCTCACCCATCCTCCATCAGTTCTTGACTATCCCTAACTTTAGCATAACGGCCTGGAGATCTTCCCAGGTAACACTCTTCTGCGATGGTTCTCTCAGCAAGTACGCCGGGTGATAGGTAGCCCTAACAGGCACACCCTCCCACTCGTGCCACTTCCCCAGCAGCGAGCTTATCTTCTGGACCTTAGCTCCCAACAAACCTCGCGCCGCAAAAGCACCGAGAACCACAACGCACTGAGGGCGAACCGCGCGGAGCTGTCCGAACAAGAACCCCTGACACGCCGCCACCTCATGGGAGTGCGGCTTGCGGATCGTCATCCTGCCATCCGGTTGCTTCTCTTCGGGAGGCATGCAGTTTATGGCGTTGCAGATGTACACGTCGTCCCGTGCGAGCCCGATGGCGCGGATCATCCTGTTGAGCAGCCGACCTGACGGACCGACGAAGGGCTCCCCTCGTTGATCCTCCGTCCGACCGGGACCCTCCCCAACGAAAGCCAGCTTAGGTTGGTCCGCGTTCCCCACCCCGAACACAACCCTGTTACGCGACTGAGACAAGCGACACTGCTTGCACTCCAGCGCTCGTTCGCGCAGGCGGCTGACCTCTTCTTCTCCGATCGGGCCACGGAGGACATCGTCGGAGAATAACGAAACCTGTTGTCCCATGTGCTCTACCAGCATACCTCCTAGAGACGCGATTGTCTATTGGAGGTCTCGCCAACCCCCGCCGGTCTGGTGTATGCTTCCCGCGTTGGGAGGATCGAAGAATGGAGACTCTGGAACAACTCTGGAAGGACCACAACTACTGGCTCATCCCGCTGGCGTGGATGATCTTGTCGTCCATTATCAACGTGGCCTTTCGCAAAAAGACCCCCGAACAATGGGTCGAGTACACAAAAAAGAACCCCCGCGGAGCTGCGCTGGTTCGACTGTGCAGGTCGCTGGGAATCGATCCCGTGAAGGCGCTAGTGTCGTTCAAACACTTCGTCAACGGCAAAGCCCAACAGACCGCGATTCCGAAGCTGGAGCCCGCGGAAGCCGTCGTCGAGAAAGTCGTCGAGGCTGCCGCGGACAAGGTCGAGGAAGAGATCGAGGAAGAAGAAAAAGCGGACGAGGAAAAGTCCAAGGACGAAAAGGAGACCGAGAAGTGAAGAAGCTAACCCCCCTGATCCTGTTCATCGCGGCCCTGTTCATGGCAGGCTGCACCAACTGCGCCGCCATCAAGCCCTTCGCGCGCACCGCGCTCGAGGCTGCCCGACACGCTTGCGCCGTCTACGCTGAACAGACCGGCGTCACCTTCGAGGACGTGTGCAAGACGGAGAAGCAGCTGCAGCCATTCATCGATTCGATCCTCGCGGCCCAGCAAGCCGCCGCTGCCCAGCAGGCCGGCGCTATGGGGGCTCCTGAGTGCCCCAAGCCCGATCCGACCCCCGAGGTCAAGCCCGAGCCGAAAGCGCCTCCTACGCCCCCCGCAGAGCCAGCAAAGCCTGCTCCGGAGAAGCCCGAAGCTCCCGCCCCCAAGCCGGAGGCCAAACAGTGAGCGAGCCCGGCCTGGGTTACATCCCATCGCCGATCGACGATCGGGACTACAAGCTGGTCGGAGACGATAACGCCCTGTTCGGCGCGTCGCTGCCCGATGTGCCGTCCGAGTTCCTGGATCTGATCCAGTACGTCGACCAGGTCAACGATCAGAAGAACACGAACAGCTGCGTCTGGCAGAGCATCCAACAGCAGCACTACATCGCTTCCGAATTCCACGGCATGTCCGACGTGCTGCCGCTGTCCGTCATGTTCGGCTACTACCACACGCGCAAGCGTGGCGGCACAGAAGCATTGGACATGGGGTGCTTCCCGCGCCTCGCATGGCAGGCCGCCGCCACGATGGGCTTCTGCAAGGAGTCCCTGTGGCCGTTCAACCCGAAGAACATCAACCGGCCGCCCAGCCTCGACGCCACCTCGGGAGCCATAGACCAGCAGTGGATCAAAGGCTACTACAACATCTGGGGGCTCAAAGGCCGTGACGCAGAGGTCCGGGCGGCGCTCTCTAAAGGCCATCCGGTCGTCTTCGGCACCGTCGTGGACGACGCCTTCAAGCGCTACAAGTACATCAAGAACCCCGAGCCGCTAAAGCCTCCAACGGGCTTCGGTGGCCGGCACATGATGTGCGCCGTGGGCTACGATCAAGACGGCTTGTGGGTCGTCAACAGCTGGGGCGAGGACTTCGGATCGGCCGACCCGCTCGGCAACCATGCGGGTGGGTGGTTTCGCATGAGCTGGGAATGGGTAAGATGGCATCAGGCCTCAGACTGGTGGGCTGTTGACTACCCGAAAAAATACGCCTCGAAAGTAGACATCTACGAGGACTAGGAGTTTTCGATGAAGCGCTTCATTCCCTTGCTATTCGTACTGCTGGCAGCGCCTGGCTGCCCTGGCTGCCCTGACCCGGTTATCCCCGGCCCCACCGATGGAGGAGTCGAGCCCGACCCGGTGCTCGATGCCGGCGTTGACCCGGCCGAGGCTGCCTGCGAGCGGCTCGAGGAGCTGAAGTGCAAGTCGACGGACGGCCGCAACCTCTGGGAGCCCACTCCCGGCGGCGTGAGCTGCCCCGACGTCTTCCGCAACGCGGAGAAGAACGGGGTTGACCTTCATCCCGCCTGCATTGCCAAAATGGAGAAGTGCGAGGACCGCCACAAGTGTACGGACAAGGGCTAGAGCCTGTGGCCGCGTGTCGTGAGATCACAACCGAGCCGGTGGCGCCGGCAGGAAGGATCTCACATGGCACACTACAAGAACCGCAAGCCCAAGTCGTTCAAGGGCTGCTGCACGATGTGCGCCTACCGCTCGACGGACGGTAGGCGCAACGGACGCATCCGCACAAAGCAAGAGAAGATCGCCCGGCTCCGCGAGCGTGAGCAGAGGCGGGAGGCAGGCGTGCGCTAGAAACTGATGTAGAAGCGCATCGGCCGCGCGTCCTCGCTCTTCGCTGGGACGGTGACCCGCACAGAGGGATAGCCTTCTACCGCGTGCAGCTCGCAGCCGGGAAACGTCTCCAATAGACTCGTGCGCAGAGCATTGGCGTACGAGCCGAGCGGATCTTTCCCCGCGATACTGTCGCGAGACAGCGCTACCAAACGATCTATGACGACCCACTCGTTAAAGGTCGGCCGCCGATACTTCTTGCTCTTCGGACCGTCCATCAGTGCCCCCCTATTTGGCATGAAGACGCTTTCCATCACCTGCTGAAAAGCTCGTTTCTGCGGACGCGCTGCAAAGCTCTTGCGGAGCTTATTCCAAGCCGCCTCGTCGGTGACGTCCACTCCGTTCGCCGCGGCCCGCTGGACCCATGTGAGGAAGTCCTCGGCTTCCTGGCACGAGCCGAAGCTGCGCGCCGCCCGAAGGCAGCGCATTCGATGCAGCTTCGTGATCGAGCACAGCTCGTCAGCTATCTGCTCGCGCTCTCGTGCCATGGTCATTCCTCACATACAGCGTAGCTGATCTGCGCTGTTCATGCTCCGAGGGATTGGTAGGGCATCCAGTCGGCAGCCTTACGGGCGCGCGCCACCCGCCGCAGCTCGAGCGCGAGGTCAAACAGCTCGTTGCTCTTCTCGACGTTCCGAGCCCAGTCCTCTGGAATGGCCTCTACGCCCAGCAGACAGCCCACCAGAGCGCCGACGATGCATCCCACGGAGTCGCGGTCGCCTGAGTAGTTAACGGCCACCAGGACCGCCTTACGGAAGTCCGTGGCGTATCGGAAGGCCACGAACACAGCGAGCGCGAGGGCCTCGTCGCCGACCCAACCCGCGCCCAGCTTGCGCATAGCTAGCTCGTCAGTCCACCTGTCGGCCTGCGCCGCAAGGTCTTTGGCTTGCACCATGAGCGCCGCAAAGTGGTCGCGCTTGCCGCACTTGGGGGCCTGCTCGAGGTAGGCCATCCCGCGGTTGTACGCCTCGTGCAGCGTCGCCTGCGGACTGCGGCTGTCCCCCTCGTCAAGGATGGTGCGGATCATAACAGCCATGAAGCCGCCCGGCAGGTAGCCGCCCGGGTGCCCGTGAGTGAGCGCCGAACTCTCGTTGCCTACTCGCCAAGCCTCACGCTCGCGGTAGACTAAGCCGACCGGCGCCACTCTCATGACACCGCCGCAGCCCTTGCTGTCGTTGATCGGATTGCCAACGCTGCCGGCGATCCCCGACCTCAGCGAGCCAAGGCAAGTCCCGCCCGGCCCGCGCCTCTCGGACTGAAGCCGCTGTGTGTGCAGCCACTCCAAATACTCATCGTAGATGAAGGGGGTTGCATCTACGGCGGACCCCAGCTTGGCTTCCTTGTCCCTCGCGCGGACAACGCCGCGCGCCGTCGCGATACCCATCTGGGTGTCGTCCGTATACGCACCGAAGAGACCGTACGCCTCTTCCATCTCGGAGATCCCTTCCTCACCATACTTGGCGACGAGGGTGCTTTGGTTCATGAACTCTACCGGGGCGCCGATGGCGTCCCCTACGGCCATCCCCACGATGGTCCCGGCGAATCGGTCTACGGTCTTGGTGCTGGTCTTCTCGATCTTGCTCACTCTCTCGTCCCTTCGGCCAACCCTGCTGCCCGCCGTCCATTACAGCGCGGAGCGTTGGCTTTCTAGAACAACGTACTACATGGTTACGTGATTGTCAAGAGCGAGCGATCTTTTTTCTGATCTTTTTTTTTCAGAGCTTCTCGGCCACCGCCACGCCGACGTTCGTGTGCACGCCCGGCGCCGCAGTCCACTCGATGCCGGAGCCGGCTTCAAACAGCACGATGATGTCGCTGCCGCCGAACATGAAGTAGCCGAACTCGTCGCCCTTGCGGAGGTAGGCGCCCTCTTGAGCAATCATGTTCACTGAAGAGACCTGAGCCATGCCGATGGGCAGCACCGCCACGAGCCCCACAGGGCTGTCAAAGATGATGAGCCCGCGGGCCTGCTTGAACTCGTAGCCGTCTCGAGCCTTGTCCGGCGCATCGAACTCGCCATCCTCGTTGATGACCACATCGAGGTAGACGCGGCCGACGATGGATCGACACTCGAGCACGGTCCCGCGTACAGGCGCATGGAAGCGATGGTAGTCGGACGGTCCGAGGAAGCTATGAGTGAAGAGACCGCCGTGGAATCGATCCTTGTAAGGCGAGCCCTCGAGCAGCTCGAGAATCGAGTACGTGTGAGTGTACTTGAACGTGACCTTGTTGGTGTCGCTGATCTTCGTCTTGCTCTTGAACGTGCAGTCAGCTGGCGAGGTGACGATGGTGTCGCACTTGATGCCGGCCACCGGTCGAAGCCCCGGCTTCATCTGCCGAGCGAAGAACTCGTTGAAGCACTTCCAGCCCCCGGGAGGCTCGACATACTGCCAGACGGCATAGGCCGGATCCTGCTTGAACGTGTCGATGCCGGCGGCCGACTCAGGCGTGTTGAGAAAACTCCCCCACGCGGCGGCGAAGTCGTTCATCCACTGGTTGAACTCATTGCTCTGCTGCAGCTGGCGTCCGGTCGGCTGGTCGATAAGCCAGTAGAACGTGGCGAGTGTGTTGAAGGTCTCGCGCGGGTAATCTTGAAAGGGAATCAAGCGCGCCGACCGGTCGATGTAGTCGCAGTAGGAGTCCAAATCTACCGGCCAGGTTTCAGCTCGCTCCATGCCAGCAGCCAAGGCAGTTTTCCTTGCCTGGTTGATGGAAGTGACTAGTAGATCTTCCCACCCCTGATGCGCGTCCAGGAGTTTCCTCAGCTCTTCTGACGGCCTTTTCATGGCGCCGACTTTATCATAGGACGCCAAGTATGCGCAGAGCCTCGTCCACCTGTTCGGGCTGCAGCCCCTTGTCTACGGAGGTCCAGATGAAGTGGCCCGGAAGGTCCAGCTTCCAGTCGTCCAGCGCCACGTAGTGCTCCACACGAACGCGCGAAAGCCAATACAGGATCGAGCCCGTCCGGTCTAACCGAACACGGCCCGGAGGCGGAGCAAACATCGGGTTGATCTTCAGGCTCTCCATGCACGTCGACCCGATGATGCGCTGAGGCTCGCTCAGCCCCTGCAAGTGCAACATGGTGGCGATGTACGATACCGACCTGTCCCAAGCCCAACTGGTGCTGAGAACCACGTTAGCGTCCGCGCGCTTCACGAGGTCCTCCAGTAGAGCAACCTTGGACGGATCTATACAGGCAATGTCCTCCGCAAAGCCTCCCAACGTGTTTACGCCTGGCCGCCTCAGCCACTCGTCTCGGCGCTTTGGAAAGTCGTCGCAGTATTCCGGCGTGTTGAGCACGCCGTCGATATCAAGAAAGACTACGCGCACGGTCGATCCGTTCTTCAACAAGAGCTAGCAGCCGCTCGCGTACTTCGACCATAGCTTCGCCCACAAAAGGATGTGCCCACAGTCGAACAGAACGGGCCTCTGCGTCGCGTTCGTCCTTGGACAGGGTAGCCCAACCCTCCCGAGCCTCGCGGGCCGCCTGGACCGCTTTCTCGACGATAGCGAGGGCATCCATCAGATGGTTTTCGATCTCCTCGGCGTGCCTCGCCTTGGACGCCCCCAGTTCGTTCCGCGCTTCCTTGAGCCGGTGCTCCGCCTCCTCGGCGCGAGAGCGCAGCGCGCGCTCGGTCTTCGTCCAAGCCACCTGGTCTTCGTGATAGCGACGCTTCAGCTCGTCCAGCGCCTCTGCAATCTTCTTCTCAGATAATCGGGACACCGCGCATCTCCCAGAAAGCGTAGTAGAGAAACCAACCAAGTATGATCAGAAGGGCTGTGCCTAACGTGATTCCAACGAACATCAGGACCTGTTTCACAGGCTTGTTGTACCACGCCCGCGCGGTCACCGACGCCCCTCCATCTCAGGAAAGCAACGCCGGCAGGGGTCGCCAAAGTTGTCCCCGATGTCGGTTTCGTATTCGAGCGCGCACACGTCGACACGCGTACCGCACGCCGGGATCCCATTGCGGTTGCGATGCATCTTGGGGTCCTTGACCGCGCCCTTGTAGATCCAACAGTAGGGGAGAGTACTCAGGTGCTCCTTCTCCTTGAACCACTCCGGCACCCAGCTCGGCCAGCTTACGCCGCTCACGACTGCGCCTCCGCATCGTGGACGATCATCGACAGCGCATCCAGCGCCAAGCGCTCCTCGTACCAACCCGACGCCTTCCCCTTGCGCGCCGCGGTCAAGTACTCCCGCGCCTTGTCGGTGTTCTTGGGGTTAGTCCACCACAGCAGCGCCCGGCGCCAGACCTCTACCAGCGGAGAGTCGGCCGGCTTAGGCTCCGGCTCTTCGGGCCGGCTCATAGCGACGACGGCAGCAAGCTGATCGATGTCCTGCCGGCTCAGCTTCTTGGCTAAGCTGGCGACCAGCTCTCCCCGCAGCCCGCTTTCGCGTGTGTACGCGCTGTTTAGGTCGTCGAAGATGCTGTTGATTGCGTCCGCCTTGTTCACGATCAAACCTCCGTCCAGTCGCCAGCGAGCCGCCGAGCGTAGTTGTGGACGAAGCGCACCTGACCCTTCGTCTCGACCGCGCGCTTGCGATCCTTACGCACCTCGCGAATGGCCGTCCTCGCGGTGGCGCCCAGAGTAGCCAGAACACAGGCTACGATCAGACCGGTCCTACCCAGACCGCCGCGGCAATGCACGACGATGTTCTCGCCGCGCTTCAGCTTGGTGATGATCTCACACACAAGGAGGTCAACGTCCGGCCGTCGCTGCGGCACGTCGCAATCGCGGAAGGGGAACCAAAGGCTCTCCATCCCGTGCTCGCCCACGCGCTCGAGCAAGTCGGGGATGTCCAGCAAGCTGAACTCGTCGCACTCGAAGGTGCCGTCCTCGATGAGCGTTACCACTACATCGATGTTCCAGTGGTTACGTAGACGCTCGAGATCGGCGTCAACGTCACGGTCCCAGATGCCCGAGCGGGAATTAGGGTCGTACTTGCCAGGGGCGAAAGTAAGCCCGAGGCGCCCCGCTGTTCCGGTCTCCACGTAGTGGACCAGAATGGGGTCAGTCTCCGAGGTCTTAGGCTCGGGCGGGGTAGGCGCCGCGTACGGCGCGAAGTCATCGTGACTTGCGAAGAAGTTAAGTTGCTTGCTGTTGTCGGCCTTTTTACTCATCCAAACCTCCTAGGTATAAGAACACCGTACCACATGGTTTGATGATTGTCAAGGACCCTAGATCGTTTTTTGATCGGTTTTTCTGTTTTGTGCTCGCACCCACTTCAACGTGCGGGGGAAGTCGTTCCCCGGAGTCCCCTCCTCGTCCTCTCCAGACCAGTCCGAGCCGGCTTGCTCGGCGAGCTGGCGGAAGCCCTCAAACGTCAGCCCTGGCGGCCCTGCAGCGTCCGAGTAGCTGACGGCCACGACGCCCTCGGCTTCCAGCTCGAGCAGCGTCTGCAGGCTGTAGAGAACGTTCCTCGGACCGACCGCTACGTCCTCGCCCCAAACGTGATACAGCTTGCCGTCCTCGTCGATGCCTGCGAGCACTTCTTCTCGCGAGGAGCACACGTAATCAGGCACGGCTCTCCGCCCTCGCTGCTCGAGCCTCGCGCTCGCGCTCCTCGACCTCTCGTGAGCTGCACGCCGGCCGGTCAGTTAAGTGGCCGATCAGCTCAGCTATCGGAACGGCGTCGCCCTGCCCGAACTCTCGGATTGTGGGGCTCATCTTCTCCATCACGTAGCTGAAGTGCAACATACAGCCGTTGTCCTGCACAACCATCGCGCGGCCCATGTCCGGAATGGAAACGATCCAGCAAGGCCCGCGCATGTACGCGGTGCCCTCGCCCTCAGGCACGTGCGTTATCACCACGCCGTAGCGCGTGCCGTTCCCCGGCTGATACTCGCACATGATGGTGCGCAGCGGCTTGTCCCGGCACTCGTGAATGGCATCTTCCCAGCTTCTCTCTCGGTAACTCATGCAGCCAATGTACTACATGGCTACGAGATTGTCAAGCGAGAGGTTCCTGCTCTGGTAGGCGCGCCGCGGAAACTTCCTTCTGCGAGCTGAAGGCGACGAAGGCCGGCGGCTTTCTCGTACAGGAGCGGCACTTCTGCGGCTTCCCCGTGCCGACGAACACTCTTCCGCAGCACTTCGACACGAAAACTTCCTCGGCGCCCTGCTCAAAGTAGGGTCGCGTCAGCCGCTCTAAGATCTCCTGAAGGTCTCCCCTTATCTCGCTCACTGTCACACCTCCCAGTCGCAAACGCTAAGGCGACGGCTGCCAGAATGGCCACCACCGTGAGAACGTAGGCAAGGCCCGGCATCCGCTCCGGTCGATCGTCATCGTCGCGGTCCATGTGGATGTGAGTCCGAAGGTTAACCACGTAAGCTGGGGGATCTCTCCGTAACATGACTGCAAGCCTACCCGCGAATAGCTCGCCCGTAAACGCCTCTCTAACGCACGATAGTATCAGGTAGGGTAAGGATAGTCCAGAGACGCGAAAGGCCCGGGAGATGCCTCCCGAGCCTTCGCAATTGTCTGTCTATCGAGCAGCCAGAGGATCGGCCCGACGCTCCGATACGCTTACTCGCCGTTGGTGGGCGTGCCGTTGCCGGAGCCGTTGGCTCCTGCTTTCTTGTCGATCGACAGCGTCGTGCTGCCGAGCCTCGACATGGCGTCCTTCAGGTAGCTCCCGTACTTCTCCATGACCGCGTCAGGAACGAGGTTCCCCACGAAGCCCAGACCACCGCCGGGCTTGTCGACAGGGCCGAGGTCTTCGAAGCCGATCACCAGGAAGCGCCCGAAGCGCCGGCCGCGTGCTGGGGAGATGCCGCGTAAGGGCATCAGTCCGCCGAGGATCATGAACGCCTCCCACAGCTCGGCTGTCATAGCGCCCGTAGTCGGAGCCATGAAGTTGATCTCGATCTCCTCTCCGGCTCGGATGCACTCGTGGCTCTTGGGCGGCGCCGGGCCGGCGTGCTTGTTGTTCACCGGCAGCACGAGCTGGATCGGCTGCTGCTTCGGGTGAATGTGGACAGGCTGCACTGACACGTACGTACTGGTCGCGTCGCCGAGCCCGAGATAGCGGAGGTTGGTACCGAACCAGCCCTGCATCATGTCTTGCGGTAGGACGTAGGCGCCAGTCAGCTCGTCGATAACGAAGATTCCCTCCATCGGGATCTCGAGCGCCTTCTTCTTTTTCTTCTTGTCGTCATCCTTGTCGTCGGACAGGTCGAGCACCACAGAAGGCGTAGCGATCCCCCACTTCTTGCGCACCTCGTCGGTCCGCGGGCACCTGATCTGCGAGCCGATAATGTCGGTCAACAGCACCGCCTTCACCCGAAACGTGTGGTAGTCCCTGATCCTTGGGCCGCTTCGCGTCTTGACCTCGCCCGCCTTGGCCTCCATGTCGAGCATGGCCTTGATGACCATACCCTCCTCGCTGCTCACCAGCTTGGGCCACAAGGCCTTGATGTGTGCGTACTCGGGCGGCGCCTTCCACCTGATCTTTTTCATCGAGTAGACCTTGCGGACCACGCCGTCTTCCATCGAGTCCTGGTTGATGGACACCAGCTCGCGGCGCTTGGCCGCCTCCAGCGCGCGCTCTAGTGTCTTCGGATGGATGGTGCAGAACAGCTTCTCCGAAGCCGCGGTGCGGATCTCCTCCAGCGTAGGCTTGCCTAGCATCTGTGTGAGGTACACCGCGATGATTCCGACCCGAACTAGATCGGTCTCACGCTCCTTCTTCGGACGCACTCTCTGCTTCTTCGGCTGTGCTTGTGTCTGTGGCATCTTCTCTTCCTTCTCTCCTGTGCCTCTGAGGGTTCAATCTCCCTCTAGCCCGAGGAACCGCTGAAGCTTCACCTGCTCCAAGACGTTCTCCTCGAGTTGAGTCTCAAGCGTGCGCTGACGTCGCCGGAGCTTCAGTAGCTTCTTGTAGGCTTCCTGCTGCTCGGGCGACGCGTCACGGAGCGCGGCGGCTTCGGGGTTGTAGCGAGCGCCGCACGTCTTGCACTTCTTCTTTGCGGTCACGGCACGGACCTCGTGATCCGCGACAGGAGCGCTAGGACGCTCTCGGCCAAGATCTCCTTGTGGTCGAAGGCCAGGGGTAGGCTCTTGAGCTGGGAGATCGGAAACCACCGCGCTTCCTTGGCATCGTCCTGCCCCTTCACAGAAGGCATGTCCGAAACGACTGTGTAGTGCGCCGTGCTGACGACACGCCCTCGCGGATCTCGGTCTGGCCGGCTGAACACGCCGACCTGCTTGACGCGCTCGATTGGAACGTCGAGCCCCGTCTCCTCCCGCAGCTCGCGAGCCGCAGCAGCCTCGACACTCTCGTCCGCCATGTCGAAGTAGCCGCCAGGGATAGCCCAGTGGTTCTTGAACGGGTCTTTGCCGCGCCGAATCAGTAGCGCGTGGTCCGGGTCGCCGCCGTTGCTGCTACCGAACACAACCAGGTCGACCGTTAGCGACGGCCGCGGGAATTTGTATGTGTGACTCATTGACACCAGTGTATCACATGCCTAGGTGATTGTCAAGGACAGGCTTCCAGACAGTTTTTAGGGAGTTCTCACGGTGGCTCCCTTTTACCAGCTGCGTAGCAGTCGTTGCAGTCTGGGGAGTCAGCCGCGCCGTAGCAGTAGCCAAAGAAGCCGCCGCACGTGGGACACTGAAACACCCCGTCACAGTCCCCCGCGCACTCGCCCTCCGCATGCTTCACCGTAAGGTGCTGCGGCATCGCCGCCCACTCCCTGCGGGTCCACGTCTTGTCTGATCCCCAGTAACTCACGCCGCTGCCGCTCCCTTGATCCTTCGCTCCAGCTCCTCCAACGCTTCCTCCGGCGTTTCATGAGGGCCGGGCTCGCTGTTGAAACGCCCCATGTGAGCGCTCCACGTGATGCCCCAGTTCGACCTACCCTTCTGGATCGTGCAGTACAAGTTGACGGTGTTTCCTCCGCCTAACTTGCTCAACGCCTCCGCTTTGTCTCTCAGGTACTTGTTCATGTGAGCACCTCCTTTCATCACCTTCAACGTATCACGTGGAAAAGCGATTGTCAAGTGTGCGACCGCACGGTCGTATCAGAGAACTTGTTCTAGCCAGACTTCGAACGCCATCTGCAAGCGTTTCGCGAGCGCTATTCCCTTCTCGTTCGGGCGTAGGGTAAGCGTCACCAGCTCCTCTCCAGGCTCGTCGGGAGACCCTCGCTCCTTGCTCGCCATGAGTGTCAGAAAGCACGTGTTGTGTACGTTCATCTCGACCATGACCGAGACGCCCTCATCATCTTCGCCGTCGTCCAACAGATCTGCGCTCATCCCCTACAACCTCCTACCTTTTTCTCGCCCGCACTTCCAAACTTGCGGGCTCGCCCCCCATACATGACATGAAGAACGAAATTCACGAAGCCGCCATCGACATTCTCTCTGTGTTCGCATCTCCGGGAGAGGTGTTGCTGGCTTACACATCCAGTCCGCTAGACGACGGCAACGACACTTTACGCCGGGTGCCCTATGACGAGCTGCTGGCTGCCATCGAAGGAAGGCTCGAGCGCCTTGTCGCTCTCAGCCAACCTCCGAGAACTCGGCCGCCTTGCCCGCAAGCATCCGACCCTGCTCCAAAGCCATCTTCTTCGCCGCCTGCTGGCACGTAGAAGCGTCGCAGCAGCGAATGGTGGCACTGGTAGACCCCTGAACCCAAACAGCCATCAGCGTAGCGTCTCGGCGGCAGAATAGGCAGTCGGCAGGAAGCCACTCAGCCTTGGGTTGTATCTCGGGGTCGGCCATGAGCCTATTCTACGGGCAGCTCCGGATCTTTGCGAGAGGTCTTGATGATCTTACCCGCCGTCGCTCTTCTTCGGATAGGGCTCGAAGCGGTCTCGCACCCTCTCGGTTGTGATCCTG
>Ga0180438_10004578_pt1 | contig 19819 bp, 19 predicted proteins | sample SS_ome_12_FD_132455 | JGI IMG/M metagenome (GOLD analysis project Ga0180438, IMG submission 132455) | Hypersaline lake sediment archaeal communities from the Salton Sea, California, USA - SS_3_D_2 metaG | ecosystem: Environmental > Aquatic > Non-marine Saline and Alkaline > Hypersaline >... | reverse complement strand
GAGCCTGCATTGGTCGAGTATTATGACAGGATGCGTCGTTCGCGTAATCCCGTTCAAGATGTCTTTGACCTTTGGGAACCCAAGAATCCCGAGGACAAACAGTTGGTATTTCAAGAAAAGGCTGCGATTGTCAAGAAAGCAGTGGCTTTTTTGAGAGAATACCTTGAGATACAAGACTTTATAGTCGCAGATAGTCAAAACATGTTGAAGGTTGTTGAAACTGCTTCGAAGTATGAAATCCTTCGTCGTTGGATGCAGTATCAGGAATCAGGGGTATACGGCTGGGCGGCCAAGGCCCTCTTGGAGATGATTAAGACCGAATTGGAGTTCGCGGAATACCTACAAAACAACGAAGAAACCAAGCTTTCGATTCTTCAGTCCATGAAGTCCTGGGTCAGTGGCTTGACAGAGGATCTTAACCCGGAGAGCGATTTATGACGGATACTTGGCTCCAAAAAATGGCTAAAGTCAAGCCGATGCCGCTCAGTCCGGACGCTTATAGTTCTGATACACAACCGCATCGTTTGCAAAGACATCAAGAAACGACTCCTATGCCATGGGGCATGGGCCGGATACGGCAACCACAAAATGCCGACCAGATTAAGGACTTGTACAGTGGTGTACATGCATCAGAAGATTTTGACTTGGCGGCTGTCTATGCGAATAATAAAGCGACGGCCGGAGATCCGCCTGTAGTTATTGAATTTGCCACTCAGCAAAGGTGGCGAAATGATGTGGATGCCAGCCATGTTATGATTGACGACATAAATGATAGGGTCATGGAGATAGATGGCCTCGCAGAAGCAATGCAGCAGTATGAAGAAACCGGGGAAATAGATGAGGAGTTCATAAGTGATACCTTCGAAGATATCGAAAATCAGCAGTACGACGATATGTTCGGAGATAACGATTACGGTCAGGACTATGATCTCACAGATGAACTATCAAGTAGAGCCAGGAGAATTCATCCTTCTCAGTTAGCTGAGTACTACAATAAGTATTATTCTGAGAATCCTGCGAGGGCATTCTTCAGGAACTATCTAGTTCCTCTATTCAAAAGAGAGGGGATAGAAGCAAATATTTTTGGCTTCATGGTTAACCAGATGAGATTCATGGAGCCTATTGAAGACGAACAGATCGTTGCGGTTTATCGGGTCGATCGGTTTAATCCTGAGATTTTTGACCCGATGAAGCACGACTTTGAAAACGACGAGCAACCAGAATTAGACGAAGAAGGTAGACAGTGGGTTGGTATGGATGAAGCTTACTATTTCTCGCCCCAGTCTGGGGCACAACTGATTTACGAATCGCCTATTGCAGAGGATTTAAGAACAAATGGAAACATCTTCTTTCATGGCACTACCCTTGCTCGGGCGAAGAAAGCTTTAACCACATTAGAAATGGGTGATACAGTGACTGCTAGTTCAAAAATTGCCGGTGTTTATGAAGAAGAGGCGGATGACTATTTCGATGAAAGAATCCGCCAGGATCTAGATGTACCAGAAGATCGCTCCAAAGTTCACCACCGCAATGATGAAGGTTTTGTCGAAGATGCTAGCGGGCATGCTTTCTGGGGGAGTCGTGCGAGTGGTATCCTATTTGTACGCAAGAATCCCAAATACGGTTTCCAGGTCATGCTTACCTTACGTTCTATGGACGTAGAGGAACCGGGGACCTGGGGAGTTCCCGGTGGGGCTATTCCGAAAGGCGATGATCCCCTTCGATCGGCTTTGCGTGAAACTGCTGAAGAGATTGGTGGATTACCCAGAGGCAATCTAAAACCTCTGGGTCATATTATTTGGAAGGCTCCGGGCGGGACATTCACTTTCACTACATTCATCATAGAAGTTAGACAAGAATGGACCCCTGACTCATTCAATTGGGAGGCAGATGCCGCCGATTGGTTTACATTAGAAGATGCCGAAACCCTGGACTTGCATCCAGGGGTTCGGGATGTTTTCAATCAAATCCAGGGTTTAGCCTCTAGGGATTACAAAGGTTACTCAAGATAGGGACTAATTTGTTGCAGCCAGTTGCCCTCTTTTTGGAACCGAATTCCAGAACTGGCTGCGACCATACGACGCTGGTCTCTCCAGTAGTGCTGAACCTCGATTTCCGCTAGGATCTGCTCTTCGACCAATGCCCAATGTTTTTCTTGGACATTGAGAAGCTGTTCATCGATGCTTTCGTTGTTCCTAATCCTATCGGTATACTCTTCGTCAATCTGCTGGATGGTATCCGCCAAGTGGCGTTTCTTCTGGACGGTCTTGTACATCACTTCATCGGGCGTCGAGTTAAGGGTGATGTAGTGGGTTGTTACGTCTTGTTCGCTATTGAGACGATAGGCCCGGCCTTCTAACTGGTCTAGGTCTTTTGGGACCCAAGTAATGTCATTGGCAATGACATGGCGGACTACGTTCGGCATGTCAAGACCTTCGGCCGAGGATTCAATCATTAAAACATAGGCTTTGATTGATTCATCCTCTTTGAATTTCTTTACCTTATTACCTTTCTCTGGGTCTCCACCCATAGACATGAAGCAAGACACACCTGCTTCTTGCAACTGATCGTACAAAAGCTGGGCCGCTTCTCTCCATTTAGTGAACAGAAGTACTCTTTCACCCTTCCCTATCAGTTGGCGAGCCAGATTCACACTCATCGGAACTTTGTAGGCAGCCATGGCTTCCATGTACTTCTGGTGAATCGTGATCGCTTGAAACGGCTCATCTGGATTGACTGTCTCGCCGTTTTCTCGCTTGCGAGCTAGAAGTTGTTGCAGCCTCTGATCGACATCGGTGGTTAAAAAGTTCCTGATCTCATCATTCGTATTGATGAAATGGTCTTCCGTATGCTGCTGGACCATTTCTTCCCCACGGCTTTCCTTAACCTGTTTCTTGGTCTTGCGTTGGTAGACCTGAGTGAGCGTTAGCATAGCTGACAGGTCAGTAATCCGAGCGATCTGACTGAAAATAATGTCCCGTAATGTCTGATGCCCATCCGCTTCTGGGTGGGGCGTATTCCGGGCGATTTCAACAGCCACAGCCTTTTTCTGATCTAGGGGTAACCCATCGAAATCAGATCGCAATGAACGAACTACATCTAGGAAAGCCCTCGCACTGGAAGGATCACCTCGCACCGTCGCTCCTCGAATGTCTTTGTAACTAGCTCCAGTATACTGCATCCTGAAATGCCGGTTATCCATAGAGCCCAGCGGATGACCAGCCGCATATAGCTGATGGTGAATGTCGGCCGGTTCATTAGCGGAGACAGTAGCGGAAGCTTCCCATTTGAACGGGACATTGCTTCCTAGTTGAGCTATGTTACGCGATGTATTCGCATTGGCGTTTTTGACTTTATGTGATTCGTCCAAGATCATGACATCGAAATTCAATTGCCTTAAGGTCTGCATACGCTCATCAACGATTTGCTGCCGACGACGATTGCTGCGAACGCTGTCCATCATAGGATCAACCATCTCGTCGGATTCGAGATAGTCTTCCTCGCTATTGTTGCTGCGTGCCATTGCCGCCTCTGCTTGGGCAGTAGTCATAGCATTCAGCAGGCCATAAGAGAGGACGGCCCATTTTGTATCAGGTCCTATTTGTTCGAACCGAGTGGCTATTTGCTCGCGTGGATAGCCAGTGACCTGAGAAATGCGATCGGCAAATTGATCCACCACGGTTCGAATGGTGAAAATAAGGACGCGACCAGTGGCATAACCTTCTCGCCAGTGATTCTTATCTTTGGTTCGCATATCAGCAGCAGCTACAAGCTGCTCGGTTTTACCAACGCCGGTCTCGTCTCCAAGCATGGCTGAAGTTCTGGAGTAGAGCCAGCGGACATCTGTAACTTGGAGCGGATAAAGCTGATAGGGATCTTGTCCAGGTTTCTGGACATGGTATTCATAGACCTCCCCATCAAACTTTTCAGTATCAGCCTGGTAGATTGCGGCTGTCCAGCCGCTTTCTAGCTTATAATGACCACGTCGCTTACCGCCTTTGCCCGTAGTAACAATGTAGTAACCATCAACGATGCCATTGCCAACCGGACGCTGAACGGTTCCTAACCGTTCTAGATGGTTGGATTTGAATAGTTCGGAACCCCTCATAAAGACCTTGCCATGCAAATTGGTTGGATCGAAATTTCGAGTAATCATGAGGCCTTTTAAGTTGATGTAGTTGTTGTATGTCCCTTTGATATAGAGAGTATCCTTGCCCTTGTCGTAATACATCGAGCCTGCCGGGGCAAGTAACTTCTCACGAATCTGGGCCAACTTTTCGGGATTATTGTCTCTGTACTTGGCTGCTTGCGTAGCAGACACACTAACTTTTCGTCCTTTTGCTGGCTGGCCCAGTCCCCTCTCCTGGAGGGGAAATGCCATTTCCACGGTCTCTAAGAACAGATCATGCAAATCGGGACGATTTTTGAATTGATCCATCTGAACAGCTAGTTGAAAGCTGCTGTACTCTGTTGCGTTCTCGAAGACAACGGTCGTTCCCACTCCCCGGTTGGTAGCCTCGGCTTCTCCTTTGCGGATTCGTTCGCGTTCTGCATCAATCGCCTGAGTATCATAGCCGTTATTGGCGAAGATGGTTTTTAGTAGTTCAAAGTTCTGGTCGGTTGCTTCGAACTGTACTAGGAGCCAGTGGTCTGGGAAATTCTGTTTGTCTCTTACAAGAGACTGTGGGCCGAAGGCGGCAAGGATCTGGTTTCGGATGACGTTGTCGTCCGTGGTCCTGAAATAACCGCGTGGGACCTCAGGAAGATGACTCGACCAACTGATTGCAAAGTTCTTTTGATGAGTGGTTTCGTGGACGAGTTTGAAATGAGTAACTTTAAGATTGCTAATATAGGATTGCTGTTCTTTCTCTTTGGTTTGTTGGACAACTTGCATCAGGTTGTCACGCATTTTGTTTATCTTGGCCACGTCGGGGGACTGTCGGGACCGGTAATACTGTTGGAGGTAACCGACCACATCTTCGATTACACCGGCTCGAATACGACCCGATACGTGGCCTAAAATCTGTTGGATGGATGGGTCAGCCCCGGTCACGATCTGGCGAGCCAGATAGTCCGAGGGCTGATTGTCCTGGTACTGACTCTGTATATTCAGTATCGTCTGTTGCAGGAACTTGATGCCCGGTCCGAAGAAAACGAGGATATCTCGGTCACTCAAGTTCAAAGCGACCTTACTGATTGCATATGGCATAAACGCACTCTGTCCTAGGTTCTGGAGCCAGTTCATAACGTCTTAAGATTATACAGAATGCGGAACAAGACCTGCTAGTTTTCAAGTATCGGGCCTATGAATTGCTGCTTTAATGAGTTTTTCTCACAACTGCTTGAAATATAGAAGCTTATAGCTTCTAGGGTGGAAGGGGATGCGTGAATCGTATAAGTTTTGGGACTAACAGGACTTATGTCTGGTCGGGGTGGGGGCCTCCCTTTGACACGACTTATCATTTGACGTGCTTGAAATCGGGTGGTATAATCTACTGTAGCGTGGTCGTTTATCGACCAGGCTGTGATTAGCCTTCCTTAGTAGGGAAGGTGAGTTCACCCAAGGTCCTGAACACTTACCCATTCGGCCACGGCGTGATTAGCCTTTCTGAGTAGGGAAGGTAAGTTCACACTCAGGATCGTGAAATGCCATGCATCCCCGCTTTCGTGATTAGCCTTCCTTAGTAGGGAAGGTGAGTTCACCAAGGCGAGCTAGACGAGCTAGACTTGTCCGCGACGAGTGATTAGCCTTCCTTAGTAGGGAAGGTGAGTTCACTGGTGGTATCTTGTTAGAGACGGATGGAAGTAGGAGGTGATTAGCCTTCCTTAGCAGGGAAGGTGAGTTCACGGGCCGGGGGGTCCGCACCATTGCCGGTAAACCAGTGATTAGCCTTCCTTAGCAGGGAAGGTAAGTTCACGACGATTGGCCGTGGTGTAACTGGAACTAATGACTGTGATTAGCCTTCCTTAGTAGGGAAGGTAAGTTCACAGATCGATACTGCTTGGGCCTCGGGCGGGGTATATTCCTGTGATTAGCCTTCCTTAGGAAGGAAGGTAAGTTCACGAATTCCCCGGACTTGAAATTGAATTGCTTTGACAGTGATTAGCCTTCCTTAGTAGGGAAGGTAAGTTCACGTGGCACGGGTTGTACGCCTGGGCGAAGATCCTGCGTGATTAGCCTTCCTTGGGAAGGAAGGTTCACGTGGACAAGCTTCCGGCAAATTGACGGAAGCTTGATGGTGATTAGTCTTCCTTAGCCGGGAAGACGAGTACACTACCCTCAGCAGACGGAGGACGAGTACGCCAAGATGTGATTAACTTTCCTGAGTAGGGAAGGTGAATTCACAAGCCCTGAGTTGCGGGTTATCTTTTTCTTTAATAATTGCTTATTAAGCAATTATCGCAATATGGGCTGTCGGCCCCGACACCACCCCCATGCCTTTTCAAGGCATCTTATGCCCTTTTCGTTTATTTGAAACTTCAAATCCCCACGATCTGTCATCAGGCCATGTTGGCTCAGGGTCCTTAACCCAACGCTAGAATTGTAACCTGGAGTGACACAGTTGTTTACAACCTGAAAGTAGTACATTTTATGGTGGTAAACGAACCGGTAGAACTCCAGGTGGTCAAACTCACTCCACGCTCCCAGATGTTCACAGAAAATTTGAACCCAAACAAGAGTTAGAGCATGACGACTCTCGGCTTCTATGAAGCCGAAATCATGTATTGCGTCTAGAATATAGGCTAAATCCACTTCGCTAGGAGCGGGCGGAGAGAATGCAATGTCGGCTGGTTGGGTTGTGATTATGTTCATAGAACCGCTCCTGCCTTGAATATAGCACACATCTTACCACTTGTCAAATGGCGGGGCTTTAATCCAAGGAAATACGAGGTATGATCTGAACGAACTGGTACTTTATAGTGGACAGTTACTAACGAGGGTCAGGGTATGCGTACTTTTAAGAGTAAATTAGTAACCAATTCAAAAGAAGGGCAAGCCCTTCGACAATACATGCCTGGGCGTTCTGGCGAGATGGTCCGCAAGACGCCCCAGCTAACGGGTGGTGGCGAATATGGTAATGTACCCCGTAGTGGCCTGGACATAGCTGATGAGGGTCTTAAGACGATCTATGAACGTGATAGAGAAGCTCGACGCGGCCGATTAAGAGACGCAATGCCGCGTGGGACTAATCAAATGAATGCCAAGATGTGGGCAACCAACATTCGTCGTGACGGTAGGTTGCGTGGAGAGGGGGAAGTTTTGGCTTTCTTAGAAAGCCCAGAGGCCCAGAACATGCGATGGGATCGCATTGTGGCCCGCGTTAATGAGATCGTTAATAGGGGCATGCAGAGAAGGCGATAATGAATTGGTTGCAGAAAATATCTCAGGAAATGGGGATACCCGTTTATCACGGTTCTGACAGGGCTGGTCTTAAACAATTGGAGTCAGGAGCCGCCTCATATCGTTATGGCGGAGGTTTGGGGGCCGGAGTATATGTTGGAACAGAAGTTGAGACGGCCCAGTTTTACGGGCAACACGTTTACGAGTTAAGAACTAACTTTGGGTGGGATCAAGTACTGGCCATCTCGCCCGAAGACAATTACACATCTATTGGAAGTGGCTACGATTCCATTTTGGTGGGTGAGCAGGTCCCTCCATTTGCTTTTATGGTTGGCGACAAGAAATATGCTGTTACTAGTGGCGAGGGTGGTTACGACGATGATGAACGATACGAGAAGGAGGCTCAATGGAAAGCTCTTTATGAATTGGTAGAAGATGAGGAATATTATCCGCTGGTCAAGACATTCTTGGAGAAGATGGAAAGTGGTGACGACTGGCCACCTGATGAGTATGAACAAGACGATATTGAAAACCATGTTTTCGCCATTCTTGATAACCAGCTAACTACGGAGAGGGGAGTCGCCCCAGAGGAGCGGGAAGTTTTAGATCGAGCCCAAGCGATAGCTCAAGATGTCGTTTCTAAATCGGCCATAGCTACCCAGCAGAAAGCCGACATTGGTGAACAAATTGGTCTGGATGATGTTGGGTCAGTGGTTGAACAGGCTGGATACAAGGCTGTCTATGTAGAAGGAATAAGGCTAAACTCCTCGGTGAATGAGGAAATGCTTGTCTTCAATGAAAGTGACCTAATTATGGTTGGAGAATTGTCTTGAACTGGTTACAGAAACTATGTCAAGTAAATGCTTCCGACTTGCCTTTCCACAGGTGGTTCCACGGCATTGACACAGCTTCTCTATATCAGTTCATCAATGAGATGGTTCTGAAGCCGCGTAGTGAAACAGGCGTTAGCCAGTATACTGGCCACCTTTCTTCTCTTCCTGATGCAGTTTATCTGACTCCGGATGTAGGAATGGCCATTCGTTATGCGTTTGAGAGAACCAAAGGAAAGCATAGATATAGTTCGCCAGTGATAGTAGTTGTGAATAATTCAGACTTAAGTCTATTACAGATAGATGAAGACTTTATTCATCAGGTTTTGTTAGGAGAAGAGCAAGCAGAGATACCGAACAAGCTACGGAAGCAGATATTTGAGATGGCTGCTGAAATCATGGGAATATGGGAGGGCGATGCCGAACGTCAGGTGAGTCAGCAGGTCGCCCAATACCAGCAGTATGGTGGTAATGAGGATTTCACTGATGAAGATATGGAAGAAATGGGTATAGTTCCTGATGAAGAAGGATTATATGGCTATGACGCAATTATGGACATCTCGAAGTACATTGCCAATGAACTAGGCCCATTTGCCCAGGGTATGGCCATTGCAGCCTTTCAGGCTGCGGCTCATTTGGGTCCGGCTTCGATCAGTGAGGTATACCGGTTGCCATTGACGATCAAGAAGCAGGGTTTAGACGGACCATATGAAGTTGATGTTAGAGATGGCATATCTTCTTACGATGAGTTAAAGAAGTATTGTGAGCGTATTGATCCTCGGCAGTTGTTAATGTCATTCCTTAAACAGGTGCCAGAAGAATGAACTGGCTACAGAAACTAGCTGATGTTAGATTGTTGTACCATGGCACGAATGATGCTCGCTGGCTAACCATTCAGTCCGAAGGACTGAATGAGGAGCATGAGAGGGTCTGGGATGCCGACTGGGGAGAAGCCAGTCGAATGCAATCAATTGAAGCTTTTAATGGAATTTATTTCACAAGCAACTACACAACAGCTAATTCTTCTGCCAGAAATGCGGTTAAGAAAGATCATGAACAGGGAGGGGATTCTGAGCCACTTATCATCATGGCCCAAATCGAAACGGGTACTCCTACGGTGACTTTCGATGAGGATTATCTTCGTGAGCCCGATGGAGTTATTGCAACTGTGATAGGTTTTTTGACAGAAGCTTACAAGTTCGTGGTCGAGTGGATGTATGAAGGCTTTCCAAATCTTGATAGAGCCGTCGAGTTATATATTCAAGAGTTGGAAGGAATGTGGCAAGTCACACTCGATCATAGAGTCAAACAGTATATAAGACAAGATGTAGCAGAGATGATTAAGGCATGGGCTTTTAAGCATGTGGGTAGGGCCGTCGAGTTGCGACGCTTTGAACCGCTATATAGCCTTCCGCCTGAACAAAAGGAATTCGTTGACACAATTGACGCCAATCAGGCTAACGCAGAATATCGCTCTCATGCTTCTGATATTATCGACAAGCTTAAGGGACTTGTGAATACTGGTCAGGACAATCATCGTCGTGAAAATATCAGAATTCGTGAGCCAGTGGGTTTTCGTGGTAGAAATAAGATCGTTTTAGCCGTACAAGTGATTAGGGACTATGAGCCGTATTACCGGCTCTTGTTGGTGAGGTATCAACATCCAGACAAGCAGGTTGTTCGGCAGGCCATTAGCCAACTAATTCGAGATGTATCGACGCGAGAAGGACCGGAGTTTAAGTTAGAAGACCGTAGGACCGGTGAGGTTTTTCATGACCAACCCAAGAAACCGAGGTAAAAAGAAAGCACCAGGTGCCCGAAGGGCGTTCCCGATGCTTTCCGGAGGGGAAAGAGGCCAAACTTAGTGGTGGGATAAATCCCACCGGCTCTGTAATTATACAGAAGCCTAACACAATAATGGCAAAGCGTCAAGGGAAACTGTAATAATTTTCCTACTTTCTTTGGAAAAATGGGCCTATTAGCCCAGATTAACATTGAGGAGTGAAACATGGCAAAAGATTTTCGTAAGATCGTGTTAGGATGGGTACCCGACCTGCCGGATGCCAGAGACCATAAATACGCCGAGAAGTATCCACTCAAAGCTGCTAGGCTGCCTGTTATTGTAGACAAGAGAAAGTACTTCCCGTCAGTCAACGATCAGGGAGATTTGGGGAGTTGTACAGCCCAGGCCGGAACTGATGGCCTAGAGTTCTTAGAACTCTATGCTGGACAAGTTTTGAGGAACTTGAGCAGGTTGCAGCTTTATTACGACTCACGTACCAATAAAGATCGAGATGAAGGGGCATCAATTCGTGACATGTTCAAATGCATGAATTCGATTGGGGTAGGTCAGGAAACTCTGTGGCCTTACGATATTGAGAAATGGGCTATTAAGCCCAGTGACGCCTGTTATGAAAACGCCAAAGAGAACGCTGCTATCGAATATCTGTCGGTCGATCAAGGAGAACAGGTTAGAGCAGTTCTCGCAGAAGGTTTTCCGGTCGTCTTTGGGATGAATATCTATGATTCATTCTATGATGTCGGCCCGGATGGGAAGGTCCCCATTCCTGGTCCTAGTGAGTCCGCTAATGGCGGACATGCGATGTTGATTGTCGGTTACAACATGAACGAGCGGTATTACATCGTTCGTAATAGTTGGGGAACTGATTGGGGTGACAAAGGCTATCTGTATATTCCATTTGAGATGATTGATAGTTCGTCGTATGCACGTGATTTTTGGGTCGTAAAAACTCGCGGCTCTGCCCCGCCGACTACAAGACCAACCTCAGTTTGTGGTTGCTTCACTGTGAGTAGTCGCAAGCTCCGGGCTGCTTTAGCAGCATGGCGAAAGGCTTAGAGCGGCATATGGAATAACCAGACTAACTTCCTCCCCTTTTCAGCGTACTCGAAAAGGGGAGTTTTTTCTGGGTTGATATACATATTCCAATAGCCTCTTTCACAAAGACTGCGGAAGCATCTGAACTCCATGAATGACATATCATAAATTGGAGTTTCTTGTCCTAAAACGCCTGGGGTTCGATAAGTATGCAGTCGGTGTCCTCGGCGGGTTGCGGTAAAATCTATAAGAAACTTCATCAATTCGCCTCGGGTGAATTTCACCCAGGTACCAATCACTGAGCAGTAAATCCATGCCCAGTAGAGTAGGTATGCCTCATCCTTTGGACGAACGTCTAACGCAGGCAGTCCGAGAGTATCTCTTCCTGCCATGAATTCCTGGAATACAGAACCATCGTCGAAACCAATTTCTTCAAAGTCTAAATCCTGTGGTTGTATATCGGCAATGAGATTTACCATGATGCTGGCCACGCTTTCAAAAGAAGATCGGCTAGTTTTTGGGTTACTTGGAATTGACGTTTCTTTCTTTGGAAGAGTTTATGCTCAAGTAACCAGGGTAAATTCCGTTTGATGACTGGTCCAGTTGGTTCAACTATTCTCTCATCATAGAACTCGCCTTTTCGTCGCTGGGCCGTGATCGGGTGATCGCGACGAAATTCCACTATTTCATCAGGTACAAATGGTGTCCAGCATCCGATTTCTTGGCAGAAAAGAACGACCCATTGGATACTATCTGCCAAGACGACGCCCTGCCCCAGTTCAACTGAACCGGGTTTGAACTGGTTCAGTTGTTCTGTGAACTGATCAGCGTATTTCTCATGTTCCAGAGGGTTAATTTCATCCGGCTGTATTTCTATCATGACTGCATCAACGATTCGGCAAGGGAATCAATAAGTTCTGGCTGAAGCGTAATATACCCTTTGGTGTCCTCCTTCACCCATCCCCTCAAGAGGATATTGGCGTATGCCTTACGCAACGCTAAGCGTTGCCGAGTTGTTTCAGATATTTTATCTGGCAAATCAGTTGGCATATCTAGTTTTTCTGGGTAGTCTGATTGCTCGATCCACTCCTCTAAATTCATCCAACTGAATGGTAGCCAACCACCTATCATCTGGCAGTATCTAATCGCTGCTCGCAACCAAAAGTTCTCGATAGAGGTTAGGGAATGTATAACCTTGTATCCTTCCCACTTGGATAGGTCAAAATCTTCGGGTTGTGGCTGGCTAAGGTGGAGCATGGCGGATAGGTTCCTCGTTCACATCTATATAATACACCTACCAATGTCTAGATTCCAACAGAAAGTTACCGATATGGCAGAAGAAGAAGTTAAAGATGCCGTTCTTGAGAAGATAGAAGAATGGGTTGCTTATCACGAGAAAGAGGGTAGGTGGTTCCGAAAACATTGGAAGCGACCTGATGACTTCTTCTATACAGATAATGGCGGCGAATCCTATGCTGATGTATCCGATGTTTTCGGTCCTTGTAGTGAATTTGAAATCTCTTCAGACCAAACAGAGATTAGTTTTCGTCAAGGTGATTATTTAGTACGTTTAATGGTACAAAAACCAGTTTTCGATAAGTTTGGTCAACATTGTGATCACCATACATATAGACCTAAATGTTGGTTATATCGTGGTACAATGCAAGACATGAACATCGTTCACGATACCTTCGCGAGTCCTTTTAGTTTACCAAAAGAATTCACTGACGCAGGCCTTGAGTTCAGTCCATATGCTTTTATGGATTGGGTTGAATCTGAGTATCCAAATACATTGGATCACGTTGAAGATACTCCAATCCCACCCGCAAAAACCGACTGGTATTGGTATTACATTACGTATAACCCAGAAAAGACTATTAAAGAGATGCAGGAGCATATCACCGAATGGGCTTTGGCTCGTGTGAGGGAGGCAAAACAAAGTGATGATAACCGAAAAATCGATACTGTTGATGAATGGATAATGGATGGGCTAGAAAAAGAGTTCTGGTTCAGGACCTGGATCAAAAATCCCAGTTCAGGAGAATGGGATTTTTGGGGTTCAGACCCCAGCCCGAATCCGACTTTCGGGCTAGAAATAGAAGGTCCATTCATCCAATCTATGGATGAGGATCATGTGATATACAAGTTCCGAAATTCTGATGGCGAATTGAGTATGGAGTTGGTGAAAACACTACCAATTAAGGATAGATTCGACCAGTATTGTACTTATGCTAGTGATCCTTGCGACATTTGGCCTGGGGCCTATTGGATCTTTCACTTGGACACAATACAAGCCCGTGGCTTGTCAGCAGGATTCCACGTTTCGCTAGGTATTCGGGAACAGGCCGTTGTGGAATACTTTCGGACTTATATGAATGAGTTTTACCTATGGGCTCGAAATAATGCTAGCATAGAGGTTGACTGGATAGAAGATCTGGATGAGTCATCTGGTACTTTTATACAGTTTGTGACTTGTCGTCCGGAAACGAAGATTTCAGAAGTTAAAGAGGCTGTCAGTGCCTGGTTAGAGGCTGTTAATCAGCCTGAGTTAGCCCTGCTCGTTACTGCCCCAGACGATCTGGAAGAGGTTAGTTAGTTTTGGGGTGACGCAATAATGGGGATCACTGAATAGAAGTAATTCAGCTTCAGCCAGTTCTTTTAGGCAAGTCGTCAAGTTCGCTTCGAGTTTTTGACTATATTTAATCTCTCCCCCAACGGCTGTCAGTGAGTGGAATCGAAAGTCTGCTATGTCTTCAACGGAGAATGGCAACCAGCAGCCAGTAGATTGGCTAAATTCGAGTAGCCAACGCAGGGTAAAAACGATATGTGAGGGAGTGTCCGACTGAAACCTGTGCGTTTCTATGTTAACGTCCACCAAAGCATCTATCATTTTAATGTTCCAGTTGTCACGCAAAGGTGATTGATGAGGGAAGAGCGTGGCATCTGAAATATCGTTAGGTTGGATCTCACAGTAGGGATTGAGATTCGCGTGCTCTTTAGTGACCCCCGGCTTTTGTTGTCGCAGTGGGATCTGGCATATTTTCGTAGAGACCGTTTTCCATAATGTACTTAAGAACGATTTCATCAAGGACCCTCTTTGGATAGTCATAGCCTTGCCGAGCCAAATCTCGTCGTATATCAGTTGAAGAGCAATCTACCAATTGCTGTCGTATCTGGCCATCTGGCTGGATGAACATATGAGGGGCCTTTAGATACCATTGAACTCGTTTATCACCCCTTTCGCCGGGTCTGGGCACTACAACGAATGGAATCTTGCGTCTTAGTTCTTCGGAGTAGGGCCACTTCAGAATTCCTCGGGCGTTATCAAGCCCGATAATGAAAGCAAATCGATATTCTTCTGTGTATTTATCATCGTCCAGTAGTTTGGTGATGAAACGCGAGGTTTCTCCTCGCAATTTATGCTTACCTTCATAATCGAAGACTTTGATCCGACCATCGATTGCTGCGGCTAGTCGGCACATCGCAATGCGATGTTTGAACGGTTCCAGTTGTTTACCGTACATATGCCGGTAGCAAGGAACGAGCCATACCTCGTCGAAAAAGCGACTGGTGTCAAGAACCAGTTGGGCAACAGCAATGTGGCCGATATGGACTGGGTCGAATGCTCCCCCGAGCAGGGCCACGTTTAGCTTTCGACCCAGGGTCTGATACTGCTGCTTGCGTCGTTTGATTTTCTGGTGGGCAGCTACGACCAACTCTTCGAATTGAAAACCGTTTTCCTCACAGGCGGTGAGTAGAGAAGCCCCTAAATCACCCAATTCACTGCCCAAAGATTCGTGATCTAAGGCATCGGCTACTTCTTGGGCTTCTTTTAGTATATCGTCTTGACGCCCACGTAGGGAAGTCCTACCAAAGCTCCCACGGAAGAGTCGATATGTTCTTTTTTGAAGTTGTCGTATTGTCATTGACATCCTCAGTTTAGTGGCCTAGCTTTAGTGTAACCTACGATCCTTGGATTGTCAAGCTGGTACAATCTAAACGGAGGTTAGTATGCCAACTTATGAGTACGAATGTCAGAATTGTGGACATCGAATGGAAAAGTTCCAATCTATAACTGCCAGGGCCATACGCAAATGTCCGGAATGTAAGAAACATAAATTACAAAGACTTCTAGGTACCGGTGGTGGATTGATATTCAAAGGCCCAGGATTTTATGCCACTGATTACCGCAGTCCGGCGGCTAGAGCCGCTCATGCGGAGGAACAATCAGCAAAGTCATCTACTGAAGACAAACCAGCCCCTGAACCAGCTAAATAAGAAGTCAACGCTCGTACATACGAGCGATGCAAGTGATGGTATCATCTGTAAACCGATAGTTCGCCTCGTCTTGGTCGGTTTCTAGAATACCCAATCTGACTAAGGATGGTATGAATAATCTGATCTTCTTCATCTCTTCCTCAAACATTGATTTTAGCTCAAATGTGGTCATCCTTTCCATTTGCTGTACAGTTATCTTTCTCCTCCATAGGGTTTCCATAAATCCCATGTTGCTCATTTCATCTATGTTGACCCATGTCCAACAACCGGCTACCTTGCTACATTGAAAAACCATATAAACAATATCAGCATGCTCGTAAGTTAGGCCAGCATTCGGAACTCTTAGTTCTTCTTTAACCTCTTTTATAGCATTAAAAAATGCGATATGGGACCATTCGAGAGGAAAATCTGATGGCTGGGGCGGAGCTATCATGGAATTTATTATAATTCACGTTGATTCTCGTGTCAAGCTGAGTTATACTAAAGGCGGTGAAACCGAACCCTTTCCCTGGAGAAAACCGATGCGACGAGTAGCTTTCTGTATCATGAGTACCTGTTTTGTGATTTCTCTGGTCAGTGGTTGTCAGAAACCGACTTATGGTGGTCTGTATGTCGTCGAACGCCATCAGCCCGAACTGAAGATTGGATATTATGTCGGCAATGTTGCTACAGGCGACTTGAAGTTGCCCGGTACGCCTGAGGGGCAGTTGCTACCCATTGATACATCGACTTTTCCTCAGCAACTGAAGGAGCTAGTTGAACCATGGAACGAACATCTAGTTGAGTTTAATGCTGAGTTGAACCAATTTTTCCCGGATCAAGTCATGGTTTCTCATCCGCCATTGCCGATTGATACGATACGCGAAAAACCGGGATATGGCCTGGTTAAGGTGGCTAATCCACAAGACCCTTATCAAAAGTACTTCCAGGGTGGTTCGACGGGTAATCGCTTTGTGGCTTTTGCTCTAGGTACTCCACAAACGAATTTGCCGACCATGTCGGGCTTAGTTGGTGGTAGTGCCATTTATGGCGTTTGGGATGGACAAAAAACTATTGAAGGTTTTTGGTTCGTAGCTACAACGCTCGTGAGTGAAGAGGGTATGGTAGTTTTGGGGGTGAAAATACCGTACACAGCCACTATGCTCATTCCTGAAGATCAGGTTTCACAAGGGAAGTAGCTTCTACTTCTCGTTGTCCCTAATCGCTTTCCAGAGCAATTCGGCGGCTCGTGGGGTTACTTTGTAACCCTCCGAGCCTTCTTCTAATAGGCCAACCGTTGTTAGCTTTGCAAGACGTTTCTTGATGGCAGCTATCGAGGATTCGTCTGGTTCTTTGGAGGGAAGGCCGTTGGCCTTTCTAGAGCGATGGTAGTGCTCTATAAGCTCGTCTAAACTACAGTAAACCCACATACCTAAGTATTGGCATAGACTTACAACCCAGGCGAAGATTTTAATCGCATCTGCATCTATTTGGTCAGGATTACTGACATCTGTCTCGATACCTGCCTCCGAGAAATACCGAGCTACGGTTTCCTTGGTGACCTTTTGGATGTCGAAGTCAGTCGGTTGGAGACTCGTAAGCATAAAGAACTCACAGGGGAGCTTTTAGCCCCACATTTGTCCCACCAATTGCAGACCTACTCGGGTGAAGCAGTATCGTCCAGTAGACAATCTCTGGATAACGCCGTATTGCCTCAACATATCCAGCCGTTCTTTCATCATAGTCTGTAGGTTCATGGCGGCGTTTTCGCCGATTATGAGTAATGGGTTAAGCTTATTATCAAATTCTCTGAGATCAGCAAAGCCGTAATCAACCCATGCCCCTAAAAAGCGGCAGTAATTAACACAGACTACCAAAGCATCCATTACATTGTAAAAGTCGTTTATGTAGCCTATGCCGAGTCTGTTTTTGAGATACGCCCTGAATGCGTCCGCTGCCCAACGATCTTCATCGTGTTCGATGTTAATAGTCCTAGCCCGAACGTATAGATCACCAGGCTGGAGTTCTGCTATCATAGTGTTTATATTCTACCTGATCTTCTGAAGGATGTCAAGCTCATCAGATAAGTTTTTTAGGTTTAACCAGTAAATCTATACATCTTTTAGTGAAATTATAGTCGTCGCTTACTTTAGAGACAAACCCTGCCATCGTTAATAGTTCAAGAGCCTCTCGTATTTGCATATCATTGAAGCGTAAATAGCGACTTGAGAATTGTAGGGCCTTGCCTGCTTTGGATTGTTTTCGAAGTTTCTCCTCCATAACTCGTTGGTGCATTGCCAAGTCATCGCGGGAAAAACTGGTCCAGCAACCGAATTGTTTACAAAAGTCCGCCGCAATGATGAGCATACATCCTTGGGCGGATTCTTCTTCGTCCATTCCTGATACACTTATTGGGATAACGTCCCGATATGCATTGACAGCAGAAGTGAGTTTTTCTGGATCTATATCCAGATCTAAATCATCAGGTTGGACTGTTAGGTTTAGTAATGACGCCATCGGGGTCCCAAACTGGACTAGCCTGCAACTTAATTACAGGCTCACCAAACAATTTTAATCCTGAATCTATTATAGCTTGGTGCATCTGCTGATTACAGGCCAGGGCTTCAGGAGTGAGTTTGACGAACCAAAGTCGGCGTAGATTTGCTTCGTATAGGCTGACCTTGCCCCCATACTGATCTGCCATAAGCTGGGCCGTTACTTCGTTGGGCCACGTAGTACGGCCGTTGTTGTAGATTCTGAAAAAACCTGGCTTCTTTATCTCTTTTTTCACCCTTTCTAGAGTTTCGGTACATTCTTGAACGATCTGTTCGTTAGCGAAAACATGACCGTCCATAATGTTCCATTCAGCAATTCCCCCTTTTTCTATCACAGTCTTCGATATTTCAATCGCTGTATCGAGAGAAGCATTCTTGTTCAAGATATCCATGCCAGTTTGTGATAATACCTCGACCCCTAGTGAGCAAATGGTATTTTTAGCATCCCATTTGCTTTCCCTAAAAGTCCGCAGGATCGCCTTGTCCGGTCGGGCGAAAAAACGCAATCGTAATTTGCGTCGGGTGGGGGACCGCAAGACTTCACGAAGAGATCGGACCGTTATGGCACTTGTACATAAGTGGACATTGGCTGTAGGGCAATGGAGATTCGGCTGAAGCTGGGCCAACAGTAACCCTACGTTTCGCCGTCGAACCTGCTCTGGGTTGGCTTCGCTGTAGTTGCAAAACTTGCATCGATTCCAATAACAACCCATTTCGATAGTACATGCATAATGGAGTCGATTGAATTGAGAAGAGGGGAACTCTTCCATCCGGTCACGCCAATAGTCAGTAAATCGAGAACTTTGAGGAATACCCAGATATTCCTCAAAGGTGCCTTCGATTAGTTCACAGGGCAATTCATGCCCTATGTTATGCTTTACGATTGGTAACGACGGACCTCCGAGGACCCACCTTGAGCTTAGAAGCGGTTCAATGATTTTGAATTGATAAGAAAAACTGATAGTACAGAATACTCTTTTGTATCCTCTTAGCTTTTCTGTTAGTTGTCTCCTGGCCACTTTAGCATCTCTATCATCGACAAAGACGTTGTCAGCATCGGCAATATGTTGGACGAAGGAGAAGCCATTGAAGATTTTGAGTAGTTTTTTGTCTACCCTGAAAAATGTTACTAAAGCTGCTTCTTTCATTTCCAATGTTTCCTATTCATCCTGGCACTAGTCTTGTTGAGTAGCAAGGCTTTCATTCGGCCTCGTATACGAGGCACGACTGTAGCAACAAAGCGATAGAGACGAGGACCGGCATTTATGGGCCCGTTAAACTCTTGAAACCAAGCTCTAGGTTCGAAGTCCGAACACAAAGCTGTAGAAACCGCATCTATTACATCATTTTCGTCTTTGAAAAAGACGCCGGTCCTTCTGTTAATATACTTCCACCCTCCATAGATCTGTCGATTAACGACGACAGGAATGTCCATACAGAGACATTCGGCTAGCAGGCGTGGTGAAGCGTCGATAACGCTCGGGATAAAAGCGACTCGGCAAGAATCTACAAAGCTGAGAAAGTTCTGATGTGACATTTTCGGGTAACAAGTTAATATATCAGAAAATTCGTCAGCGATTTCGCGGTCAGTTACTCCAACCATTGCCACCTTGAGCTTCATCTTTCTGAAGAGGGGTAGACATTTTTTGAATAGTGGCAGATTTTTACATCTGCGATAATCTGCCCGGTCTGGGCAGGAATATATCAAATCATATCTCTTTTCTCGCCCTTTGGGTTTTACATGTTTGGGGTCAACGAAATCTGATTTGCTGATCATTGCTTTGGGGATGTTATTAGGTATGAATTTTTCTGGTCGTCTAAATCCATGAATCCAACCCTGGCAAAAATCTGGTTTATTCGTTTTTCTGGGAAAGCCACAGTTGCTGCTGCTTCCGATGATGTCATATTTGCCCACTATCTGCTCCCAGGGGTCGTTTTTGCCTGGATCTCGTCGCAGAAGGATTATATTGGTAAAATCTCCTTCTTCGCTGTATAACGG
>Ga0180438_10004577_pt1 | contig 19824 bp, 14 predicted proteins | sample SS_ome_12_FD_132455 | JGI IMG/M metagenome (GOLD analysis project Ga0180438, IMG submission 132455) | Hypersaline lake sediment archaeal communities from the Salton Sea, California, USA - SS_3_D_2 metaG | ecosystem: Environmental > Aquatic > Non-marine Saline and Alkaline > Hypersaline >... | reverse complement strand
GAATGCCCTCTTACATACCTTTGAACCTTGCTCCGACTGTGGTATAATGCCCTCGTGCTGGGAAAGGCAGGGCGGTTTTGGCAAATGCACCGCCAATCCCAGGTGCATACTGGTGAGACCTGGTCGCAGGGCGATCCGCCAGGGGCCTGCCTCTGTGTCCTGGGGATTCGCCAACGAACACACTGGGTGAGGGTTCTCTATGTCCAATTCGATCTATCTGGCCACCACCGACCCGCGGAGCGGCAAGTCCCTGGTCTCTCTGGGGGTCATGGAACTGTTGCTCCGCAGGACGACCCGCGTGGGCGTGTTTCGCCCCGTCATCAGCGTTCGCTCGCCGGCTACGAGGGACAAGAACATCGAGCTGCTCCTGTCCTATTTTGACCTGGACCTGGACTATGACGACACCTACGCCTTCCTACAGGAGGAAGCCGCTGATCTGATCGGGCATGGCCGCTATGACGACGTGCTGGACCGCATCATCGAGAAATACAAGGCCCTGGAGAGCCGATGCGACTTCATCCTCTGTATCGGCTCCGATCTTGAGGGCGATGGGGTTGCGCTAGAGTTCGACTTTAACGCCGACATGGCCAAGAATCTGGGTTGCCCTGTCCTCATCGTCAGCAGTGGTGTGCGCCGTGATGTCCGGACGATCATTCGCACGGTCCGGGCCAGCCTCGACGCCTTCTTGGAGCGCGGTTGCCATGTGTTCGGTGCGGTGGTGAATCGTGCGGACCTGGAGGATGTGCCTGCTATCCGGACAGCGCTCGCAGAAGAGTTCACTGTGAACGATGTCGTCCTGGCGGTCATCCCCGCCAACCAGATCCTCAGCAGTCCCACCCTCCGGGAGATCGTCGACCATTTGGAAGCCGAGGTCCTCTACGGCAAGGACCAACTCGACAAGCTGGCCTACCGTCCCCTGGTCATCGCCATGCAGCTTCAGAACTATTTGCCGCACCTGACCGAGAACGCGCTCTTGATCACGCCTGGCGATCGCAGTGACGTGATCCTCAGCGCTTTGCAGGCGCACCAGTCGCATCACTACCCGCAGATCGCCGGCCTTGTACTGAGCGGCGACATCGAACCGGCTCCGTCTGTCGTTCGCCTGCTGGATGGCCTGCCCGGGATGGTGCCCATCCTGTCGGTTACGACCGATACCTACGACACAGCAGCCCAGGTGGGCATGGTCCGGTCCTACATCACCGCCGTCAGCCAGGCCAAGATTGACCTCAGTCTGGAGCTTTTCGAGGAGTTTGTCGACACGGAGATTTTGGAAGCGCACATCGCTGACATCCAGCCACGGGGCATCACCCCCAGGATGTTCATCTATAACCTGGTGCATCAAGCAAAAGCAGACAGGCGGCACATTGTCCTGCCAGAGGGCAACGACGAACGGATCCTGCGAGCTGCAGAGGTACTGCTCAACCGTGAGATCGTAGACCTGACGCTCCTTGGAGACCCCCAGGAGGTCCGCGGTCACATCCAGAAACTGGGGCTCCAGATCGACCTCGACCGGGTGCCCATCATCCGGCCTCGACACTCGCCCCGCTTCCAGGAGTACGCCGAGACCCTCGTCGAACTCAGAAAACACAAGGGCATGACCCTGGACCAGGCCACCGACCTGATGCGGGATGTATCCTATTTTGGCACAATGATGGTCTACAAAGGTGAGGCCGATGGCATGGTTTCCGGGGCAGCCCACACCACACTGCACACCATCCGACCAGCCCTGCAATTCGTCAAGACCAGGCCCGGCTTTTCCGTCGTGTCTTCTGTCTTTTTCATGTGCCTCGACGACCGGGTGTTGGTCTATGGCGACTGTGCCGTCAATCCCAATCCCACGGCCGAGCAACTGGCTGAAATCGCCATCACTTCAGCCGATACTGCCCAAACCTTTGGCGTCGAGCCCAGGGTGGCGATGCTGTCCTACTCGTCAGGCGAGTCCGGTGTCGGGGAGGACGTCGAGCGAGTGCGCACGGCGACCCAACTCGCCCGGGAGAGAAGGCCTGACCTCAGGCTGGACGGTCCCATCCAGTATGACGCTGCCGTCGATGTGGACGTGGCTGCCAAAAAGATGCCTGGCTCCGAGGTGGCGGGGCAGGCCACCGTGTTGATCTTTCCCGACCTGAACACAGGCAACAACACCTACAAGGCCGTCCAGCGGGAAACCGGGGCCATCGCCATCGGCCCGGTGCTCCAGGGACTGAAAAAGCCGGTTAACGATCTCAGTCGGGGTTGCACCGTAAAAGACGTCATCAACACCGTGGCCATTACGGCCATCCAGGCGCAGAACGCGTAGAACCCATGATACCCCCAAATGAAAAAGCCGCTGTCTGATGACAGCGGCCTGTTTTGCCCATCGACTTTCCTAGTTCACGCTTGTCCACTCGCCAGGGTGCAACACCCGTACCTCGGTCTCTGGAGCCAGGTGCGAGGCGTGGTTGACAAAGGCGTAGGGTGGTGCGCTCAGGTGGTCTGCCCACTTCCAAAGATCATGGGGGCCAGGGAAACGCAAAGATCCCCAATGGATGGGCACGGCCATGCGGGGGCGAAGGCGAGTCAGTGCCTGCGCCGCCGTCAGTGGTGTGAGGTGCCCGGTGCCCACCCGGTGGCTATAGCCCCACACGGGCAACAGTGCCGCGTCCAGATCGAATTCCTGGCCTACTTCTTTCATCCCGTCGAACAGGTCGGTGTCGCCAGCAAAATATACTGTCCGGTGGTTCTCCATGACATAGCTCAGACAGGAAGTCATTGGGCGGGGTATCGAAAAGGCGTTTCCGTGCTCGGCCGGCAACACATGGAAGACCACATCGGCAACCTCCACCTTGTCCCCTTCGGAGACTTCGTGAACCTGCACACCGGCCCACCGCTCGAGGTAGCTACCGCTGCCCTTGGGTGTAATGATCGTAGTCGTGGGGGGCAACTTTCGCAGCGAGGGCAGGTCCGTGTGGTCGTAATGCAGATGAGATATCAGTACAATGTCGGGTGGGCGGTCTGCCAAAAGATCCGGCCCAGGATTCTGCCCGTGGCGCTGCAAAAAGAGAACTCGATCCCGCAGGACCGGGTCGGTCAGCACGCGAATCTGGCCGATGTCTACCAACACGGTAGCGTGTCCGATATAATTTAGCCTCAGCAAAGCACTTCTCTTTCTAGACGTTTGCCTCTAGTGAGCAGAGGCCTGGTCACAGTTGGCCTTTTGAACAGCGGGCATTATACCCGCTACCGGTTCTCCTGTCAATACCCTTCTGGTACCAGACGGCCCATCGCCCTTTCAGTTTTCCCTGGGTTCAAGAGGCGGGTGGACGTTGCCCCTTTCCTACTCGTCTGGCTCGCTGAGATGATAGCCCACATCCATTAGGCTAGCATTAGAAAAGTGTTAGAAATGCATAAGAATGCCCACTGCGTGGGAAGCAGATCACCAGTTGCCAAACAGGGGGAGTATGGTATAATAGATGCTGCGGCCACCGCTTTGCGCCTTGAAAAAGGAGAGGCAGGGGGCGGTGGTTTTTGTGCGACCAAAGGAGAACATCGATGTCCAGTCACAACCAAGGACAAGGTGAGATCACGTTGGCCCGGACCTTGGGCCTTTTTGACGCCATCATGATCGGCGTGGGCGCCATGATCGGTGCCGGTGTCTTCGTTCTGACTGGCATCGCCACTGGCGAAGCTGGACCGGCAGCCATCGTCGCCTTTGCCCTCAATGGCGTGGTGACCACCTTCACGGCCTTTAGCTACGCAGAATTGGCCTCTGCCATCCCCGAAGCAGGCGGAGGCTATTCCTTTGTCAAGCGGGCCATGCCCTCGGGCATCGGGTTTCTGGCCGGGTGGATGCTGTGGTTTGCCTATACCGTGGCCTGTGCCCTCTATGCGGCGGGTTTTGGTGGCTACTTTGTCGAACTGCTGGGCGGCTACTGGCCCGCGGCTCATCAGGCGCTGCTGGGGGCTCTGGGACATCAGGGGGCCGTGGCCCTGGTCACCTTTATGATCTGCTCCTTTTTCATTACCCTGAATGTCCTCGGCGCAGAGGTTACGGGCAAGGCCGAGAACGTAGTGACGATGGCCAAGATCATCATCCTGGGTGTGTTCATCGCCTTTGGCCTGGTGGCCTTGTTCCAGCGACCCAACGCCTTTGCCGAGTTCACGCCCATGTTCCCCAAGGGGTTCAGCGGCGTCCTCGTCGCTATGGGCCTGACCTTCATCGCCTTTGAGGGATATGACCTCATCGCCACCGTCAGCGAGGAGGTAAAGGAGCCGACCAAAAACATCCCCAAAGCGACCTTTATGTCGCTGGTGATCGCCGTGACGATTTATCTCCTGATCCTGTTGGTCTCTATCGGCGCGGTGGATTCCTCCAAGTTCGAAGTCTATGGCAAAACGGTCGACCAGCTCCCGCCAGAGATGGGGATTAGCGAAGCCCTGGATCCCAACGACCCCGAGATCAACACCTCGTGGGAGATCCTGGGCGTATTTAAGGAAACGGGCATCGTCCGTGCCGCCGAGAACTTTATGCCGGAGTTCGGCGTGGCCCTCATCGTCTTTGGCGGGCTCTTTTCCACCATGTCTGCCCTGAACGCCAGTGTCCTTGCCTCCTCCCGCGTGAGCTTTAGTATGGGGCGCGAGCGGATGTTGCCTTCAGCACTGGGGATTATCCATCGCCAACGCCGGACGCCCTACATTGCTGTTCTGATCACCGGCGCCATCATCCTGGTGATTGCTCTCGGCCTGCCCCTGGAGGTGGTGGGCTCGGGAGCAAGCTTGATGTTCCTGCTTTCCTTTGCCCTGACCAATGCGGCCATGATCTTGATCCGCCTGCGCGAACCCGATCTGCCCCGGCGCTACAAGGCGCCCCTGTTTCCCTGGTTGCCCATCCTGGGCATCGTCTGCAACCTGGGGCTCGCCTTTTTCCAGTTCACCTTCCAGCCGATGGCCTGGTACGTCGGTCTCGCCTGGATCGGCATCGGTGTGGTTGTCTACCTGGCCTACACGAGAAAGGCAGAGGAGGAAGAGGAGCGCCTGCCGGTCAAGATCCTCCACGAAGAGCGTTTGGTTCCCAAAGAATACCAGGTCCTCATCCCCCTGGCCAACGAGGAGCAGGCGCGCATGCTGGGCATCCTGGGCGCTGCCATTGCCAAAGAGCACGATGGTGAATTGCTGGCCTTGCACGTGGTGCGCGTACCGGTGCAACTATCCATCTCCGACGGGCGCATGTTTTTGCGGGAGGGCAAGCCGATCCTGGAATCGGCCATCCGCCAGGCCCGGGAGGTGGATGTGCCTGTGCACACCATGATCCGGCTGGATCGCCGCATCGACCGCGCGATCCTCGATACGGCCCAGGAGCGACGGGTGGACTTGATGATCCTGGGCTGGCCGGGCCATACAGCAAGCCCGCACCACGCCTTTGGCAGTGTGATCGACCTGGTGGCCGGGAATCCCCCCTGCGACGTGGCCGTGGTCCGGTTCCGGAAACGGCAGGAGCCGAAGCGCATTCTGGTTCCCACCTCCGGCGGCACAAACACCGAGTTGGCCATCAGCCTGGCCATAGACCAGGCTCGCCGCTTCGCCGAGCGGACCGGCGAGTCGCCGACGGTTACGCTGCTATACATCTGCGTTCCGGCCGACGCGTGCCCCGAAGTGCGGGCACAGGGGTTCGAGTTGCTGCGGAGCCTGTCCTCCGGTTTTGACTATCCCCTGGAGGTCATGGTAACATCCGCTGACGACGTTGTCGACGGCATCGTGGAGGAGGCCGCCAGACACGAATTGGTGGTGATCGGGGCCACGGGCGAGCGGCTATTCGAACAGGTCCTGTTTGGCACCATCCCCGAGCGCGTAGCACTCCGCGCGCCGGTGACAGTCATGATGGTCAAAGGATACAAGGGACCGGTTCGATTTCGCATCCGGCGGGCCTTTTCCTGGCTCTTTTCGCTGGGTGAGCGGCGGCGTGCCAGGCGGCGGGGGTGAGGGACACCGGGAAATTCTAATTTTGCCAAATCAGCTTGGATATGCTACAATTGCCGCCATGCTCGATACATTAGAGCGATGAAGGCGACAAAAGTGCTTCGTGCAAGCGACTGATAGGAACCCCGGGCTGAGCTGGCGTTGCGGCAGCTCGATGACGGGGTGTTTTCGCGCCAAAAACCGGGCACGTTGCACGGTGGGTGATTGACTGAATCTTGAGATTCTATGGTCCGCGGAATCTGGTAAGTCAGGAGTTGCGGGATGGAAAACGGTGGAGGAGAGTCTATGGCAAAGGAACCGAGTCCAACGGCAGGTGGTCTGAACGGGATACTAGAAGGCAAGTCAGGTGGCTGGATACTCAATGTACTGATCGTTTTGCTGCTTGTCGCAGTCCTGCTCTTGCCCCCAGTTTCGGCCCAGGAACGTATCTTTGAAGCAGGCTATGAAACGATTGAGCAGGAAGAAGGTGGATCTGTGCTGGACCCCGGAGGCGACGGGATGCAGATGACCTTGTTGCCGGAGGGTCTGGAAAAGGACGTCAAACTAAAGGTGGAGTCGGTGCCCAACCAGGCCTTTGTGAGCGGGAAGGCCGGCAACGAGTTGAAGGAAGCCGCTGCCGCCATCCCCTCTCACCTACAGGTCAAGAGCCCCATCTATCTGTTTAGCGTCAAAGGGGCCATGCCGACTGATGTGGTCCTGACGGTCCCGATCCCCAATGCTGCCGAGCCCTACGAGACGATGTCCCTGTACAACTGGACCGGTGAGGAATGGGAATTCGTGCCCAGCCGGGCCATTGTCGAAGATGACGTCGTCGAGGCCCGGCTGGACTATGTGCCCGAGACCGTGGCCGTGGTCCAGAGCGCTGCGCTTCCTCCGCAAGTGAGTGCAGAACTGCCCGAGTATGTATCCCTTCCCGATCTGGGTGGTCAGGCCCTGGCAGAATTGAATCCCTTGGGCTACTACCTGGGGGAGAAGAACAGCATAGAAGGACAGCTCGCCAGCTTGCCCGAGAGCGAGGGCCAAGAATCGTACCGCGTGTTGCCCACCCTGCGCAACTGGTCCGACGACGGCGTCGTGCGCAGTGACCTGGTGGACAACATGTTGGTAGTCCCTGAATCCCGGCAGGAACACATCCAGAAAATCGTGGATCTGGCTGTAGGTGAGCTGTACGCTGGCATTGACCTGGACTACCGGGGTATCAATCCCGACCTGCGCAGCGAGTACACCGCCTTTGTCCAGGAACTGGCCGAGCAACTGCATGCCAACGGCAAGCGGCTAACCCTTCACGTCGAAGCCCCGGTGCAGATAGCTGAGGATCGCTGGGATTCGGACGCCTACGACTGGGCGGCTCTGGGCCGGGTTGTGGATGGCTTCAAGTTCCCGGCCATGCCGGACCCGGCGGCCTACACGGCGGGCGGTCAGATGGAGGCCCTTCTGTGGTGGGCAGTGAGTGAGGTGGAGCGCTACAAGCTCCAGCCCGTGTTCACTGCGCGCAGCGTGGAGAATGCCGGGGGCGTTTTGCTGGAGCGCACCTATCGTGATTCCCTGGCCGAGTTGAGCAGCCTGACCATGGATGCGCAAGGGGATATCCTTGTGCCCGGCGACCAGGTGACGGTCAACCTGGATACGGTCGGCGTCCAATTCGACCCGACGCTTGGGCGCTACTGGTTCTCCTACGTCGACGACACCAGTGGTGAGACGCGCACCGTCTGGCTGGAGGATGCCAGCAGCCTGAGCCGCAAGCTGGCCTTGCTGTACCAATTCAACCTGGGTGGCGTGGCCGTGCGTGCCATGTGGGACGACGGGAACGATCCGCGCATGTGGGAAGTGGTGCGCGAGTACCAGGCCTCGGCCCAAAACGCCGTAGCGCCGATGGATAGCAGTTTCTCGTTGGTATGGAATGTGGAGAGTCCTACCGGGGGCCAGCTTTCCGAGCTGGTCACCGGCATGGACCAGCCTTTCTATACCTGGACGGCGCCCGAGCAGCCTGGCGAGTACGAGATTGGCGTTGCGGTCATGGCCAACGACGGCCAGACCGTCGCTGGCGCCCAAAAGCTGGCCTTCCTCGTGGCCGAGCCCACGTCGACCCCGACGCCTACGCCGAGCCCGACGCCTATTCCCACGATGACGCCGACCCCATCGCCCACGCCCATTCCTCCCACGCCGACCCCAGCTCCTACGAAAAAGCCCGCTGCTAGCAAGCCCAAGGCAACAGCTACGCCCAAGCCGAGCGGCGGAAGCAGCAGCGGTGGTGGAAACGTGCCGGTCAATACCAATTTTGGCTACGGCATCCAGGCCCACATGGTGCACAACGGCCAGGCAGGCCAGGTGATGGCCATGACCAAGGGCATGGGCTTTAACTGGGTCAAGCAGCAGGTGGAGTGGAAGCACTTTGAGCCGGCCAAGGGCAACTACCAGTGGGGCGCACTGGACGAGATCGTCGCCGCAGCCGACGCGGCCGGCGTCCGGATCATGTGGAGTGTGGTGAACGCTCCTATGTGGGCGCGTGGCGGCCAGGACACGAGTGTGGGCGGCCCGCCCAACAACTATGGAGACCTGGCCGATTTCCTCGGCGCGATGGCCAGCCGCTATTGCGGCAGCAGCGTCAAGGCCATCGAGGTGTGGAACGAGCAGAACCTGCACTACGAGTGGGGCAACATGAAGATCGACCCGGCCGCGTACGTGGCCATGCTCAAACCCTCCTACAACCGGATCAAGGCGGCCTGCCCCAACATGATCGTGGTCAGTGGTGCCCTGACGCCGACGGGTGCCCCGCCGCCCAGGGCCATGGACGACTATACCTATCTGGAAGGCATGTACCAGGCAGGCTTGAAGAACTTTAGTGACGCGATCGGTGCCCACCCCAGTGGCTACAACGTGGCGCCATGGGTCAAAGGTGGCCAGGCGGCGTGTGATTTCATCACCCAGCAGGGCGCTTCGTTCCGTGGGCCGTGCAATACCCTGCACCACTCCTGGAGCTTTTACGCCACGTTGAATGGCTACTACAATATCATGAAAAAGTACGGCGACGGAAGAAAAAAGATCTGGCCAACAGAGTTTGGTTGGGCCACCAACTGGATCGGCGACCCGAGCTATGGGTATGCCAAGGACAACACACGGGCAGAGCAGGCAGCCTGGACGGTAGAAGCCTACAAGCTGATGAAGCAATGGGGCTTTGTGGGTACAGCCTTCCTCTGGAATCTGAACTTTGAGGTCGTTGCCCCGGGCACCGAAAAGGCCCAATGGGGCATCCTCAACGGGGACTGGTCTGCGACGGAGACGTACCGCCAACTGAAGGCCTTGCCCAAGTAGACAGGTCTGGCACACCGATGGAGGGCACGGGCCATGGCCCGTGCCCTCTTGTATCCGGAACTTGTAGGACCTGAGCTCGTCAGGGGTAGGAAATGACACAAGATCTTGACGTACAATATGACGCTGGCCCGTCCGGTGACGATGGCAGCGGGCGCGGCGCCACTATTATCATTGGCGTGCTGGTGGTCGCCATTGTGCTGGCTCTGATTTTCGTCGGGGTGGTGATGGTCACACGCCTGGTATCTGGACCCGAAGCTACCGCCGTGCCGTCGGTCACGCTGCGTCCAACCTTTACCTCGGTCGCTGAAGCCTCGACGGTGACACCAGAACCAACCATCATGGCAACGGCCACCACGCCCGTGGTGGAGACAGCCGTGCCTGACGCGACCGCGACGGCCGGCGATGCCACCGAGCCCCCAGCCACCGAACCGACCTCCGAGGACACACCCGAACCGCCAGCACCGACGCCCACGTCACGCCCACCCTCATCCCCGCCCAAGATGGCCTCGCCGGACTATGGCATCCAGGCCTTCCTATGGTGGCAGCCCGAGGTTGCCCACCGGGACCTGGGACTTATCCGCGATGCTGGCTTTACTTGGGTCAAACAATGGTTCTCCTGGCGCGACATCGAAGGGGCGGGCAAGGGCAAGTTCGACTGGGAGACCGCCGATCGGGTGGTGGCCCAGGTGGAAGAGTTCGGCCTGAAGCTGATCGTTCGCGTGGACCACGGCCCCGATTGGGCCGGACCGCCGCCTCAGAACACCGACCATTTCGTCGATTTCCTCACGGCCCTGTCAAATCGGTACAAGGGCAGCATCCAGGCCTACCAGATCTGGAACGAGCCCAACCTGGCCCGTGAGTGGGGCGACAAACCGCCCAACGCGCGGGAATACACCCAGATGCTCAAAAAAGCCTACCAGGCCATCAAGAGGGTCGATCCGAACGCCGTCGTCGTCACGGCCGGCCTGGCCCCCACGACTGAGTTGAGTGCGCGGGCTGTGCCCGATACCCAATTCGTCCAGGCTATGTACGATGCCGGGGCCAAGCCCTACTTTGACATGCTGGGTGCCCATGGGGCGGGCTACCGCGCGCCGCCAGAGATGGATCCCGGCCAGATCGCTACCGATCCGAACTATTACAACGTCGGAGACCCCAACTGCCCGGGCGACGCCTGCCGCATCTACGGATTCCGGCACGTGGAGGACCTGCGCCAGATCATGGTCAACAATGGCGACGCGAACAAGCGCGTCGTGGTGCTCGAGTTCGGTTGGACCATCGACGAGCGGACCAACAGCCCCTACTACTGGCACCGGGTGGCTGACCAGTTCGTGCAGGGTGACTATATGGTTCGTGCCTACCGCTACGCCAGGGACCACTGGCAGCCCTGGATCGGGATCATGAGCCTTATCTACATGCCCGACGTGAAATGGACCCAAAACGATGAACAGTATTGGTGGTCGGTGATGGAACCGAGCCCGGTGGACCAGCTTTATCTCAAGGCGCCCTATGTGATGTTGTGTGACTATATCCGCACCCAACGGGGCCTGGACCGCTGCCCTTACCTGCCAGAGGGCTAATACCATTTGCCAGACGTAGAGCCGCTTGTAGGGGCGCATGTAGGGGCGCAGCATGCTGCGCCCTACGGCGAAACAATGCGGCGCTTACAGAGGCAACTGGTACAAGTACCGACTCGAAAGAGCGTTCACCCTCTATCCCGGGGATATCTGCCGCCCTCAAAGCAAGAGAAAAACAGGCCAGTGGGTCAGCCACTGGCCTGTTCTCTACAATCGAACGCGTCCCTGGTTCGCAAACAGTCTCAGTATGTCCGCTGCCAATCTACCCGGTAGCCGCCAGCGGCATCCAGATCAAAGTTGACCGGCACCTGTGTGCTGATCGGGGTTCCGGTGGCGTCCACGACCACGACATACCAGGTCACAGCATCGTGGCCAATGGGGATGTTGTACTGTCCTGCCTCTCCCCCTCCCTTGGTGATGGCCGGAGGAAGGTCGTTCCACTCGTTGAAGGCCTTGACCGCGACACCTTCCAGCGGGCTGCCCGCGGCGTTGCGAACGGTGCCAAAGATGTAGCAGCAGTTCGGATAGGCGGGGTCACCGCCGGGTGGCCCTCCGAGCCGGAACTGGTACTCAGGGGAGGGGGGTGCAACGGTCGGCGGCTGGACCAGCGATGGGGGCGTATCCGTTGGCTGGGCCGGAGGTGGGCTGGTCGGGGATGGGGGAGGTGGCTCGGTCGACGCTGTCTCCGGGGGCGCTTCGGTCTCGTCCGGGAGTACGGCGGCCGTCAGGGTCACCGTGATGCCCGGCAGTGGCGTCGGAAGCACCAATGATGCACCAGTGGGTGTAGGTGTAGGCTCGTCCGGGAGCTCCGTGGCCTGGACAACCTCCGTTGTCTGGACGGGCTCGGTCGGTGCTGGTGATGTGGCTTGGGCGCGCAGTGCCTCTCGACTAGACATAAATCCCGTGAACGCCACGTAGAGCCCCAACACGACGACTAGTAAGACGATGAGGAAGCCAAATGCGTATCCCTTGTTCATAACGATGCCAAAGCCATAAACGGTAGCGGCCGCAAAGCATCCGGCGGCCAGTCCACCAAACCGCTTTCCCTCCTGTCTGATCCTGGGCATTATACTCCAAAAGCCAGAAGACGGCAAACACACATGGCGCACCGGGCAGGCGCATTCTGGCTGTTTCCACGAGCCGGATTGGAGTTCGCGCCCTGTTCGTGGTATAATCCCTCCGTCATCTGATCGCAGCGCATCAACATCGAAACGGAGGAAAGGAATGGATATCCCGACGATTCTGATCTCCGGCGCGTCCAGGGGGATGGGGGCAGCCACGGCCCGTACGGCTGCCGAGTTGGGGGTAAATGTCGCTCTCATGGCCCGCTCGGCGGACGATCTCTTGGAGGTGGCGGCAGAGATCGCGGATCACGGGGGACAGGCCCTGCCCCTGGCTGGAGATGTAAGCAGCGCCGCCGACTGCCGGCGGGTGGTCGCTGAGACCGTGGAAAAGTTTGGCCGGCTGGACAGTCTGGTCAACAACGCTGGCATCCTCAAGCCCATCGCCCCCATTGCCGATGCGGAGCCGGAAGCATGGGAACGCAATCTCGCCGTGAACGTGCTCGGCCCGTTCCTGCTTACCCAGGCAGCATTGCCCTATCTGCGCCAGCAGCAGGGTCGAGTGGTCAGTGTCTCGAGCGGCGCAGCGGTCAGCGTTGTCCCCGGCTGGGCCGCCTACTGCTCGGCCAAGGCTGCTCTGAATCACTTCACCCGCGTGTTGGCTGTAGAGGAACCGGCCATCACGGCCCTCACCTTTCGCCCTGGTGTCGTGGATACCGCTATGCAGGAAACCATCCGCCGCGAGGGGGCGAAGGGTATGCCGCCCGATGTGCACGCCCGCTTTGTGCGCTATCTCGCCGATGGCGAGCTCTTGCCGCCCACAGTGCCCGCCTGTTCTCTCACGGTGCTGGCCCTCTACGCACCGCACGAATGGAGCGGGGCCTTTCTCCAGTGGAACGAAGAACGGGTGTTATCCCTGGTGCGGCAGTTTGGCACCTCACCGTGCAGGAACCGGCAGGAGGCCCAAGATGCTTGAGCGGGCGAGAGAGATCCAGAGCCAACTGATTGACTGGCGTAGAGACATCCACATGTATCCCGAGCTGGGCTTTCAGGAAGCCCGTACGGCGGCCCTCGTTACCACGACCCTGCGCTCCCTCGGCTACCGGGTGCGGAATGGCGTAGGTCGCACCGGGGTGGTGGGGGAATGGGGAGATGGCCACCCTATCGTCGCCATTCGCGCCGACATGGATGCCCTCCCGATACAGGAGGCCAATGGTGTCCCCTATGCCTCACAAGTTCCCGGCGTGATGCACGCCTGCGGCCACGACGCCCATACGGCCATCGCCCTCGGCGTGGCGACGCTGCTTGGCCAGGAGCAATTCCCTGGTACGGTCCGCTTTCTCTTCCAACCGGCTGAAGAGGTGGCCGACGACGAGGGGATCAGTGGCGCGCCCCGGATGATAGAGGATGGCGCGATGGACGGCGTCGATGCGGTCCTGAGCCTCCACGTGGACAGCGACCTGGGGGTTGGCGAAATTTCCGTGGAGGCTGGTCCTTGCACTGCCGGGGTGGATACCCTCTATGCCACCATCGTCGGCCAGGGAGGACACGGGGCGGAGCCTCATCGCCTGGTGGATCCCATCTACCTCTCGGCGCACGTGATCCTCGCCCTGCACGGCATCGCATCCCGCCGTCTCAATCCATTTGATCCGGCGGTGATCAGCATCGGCTCGATCCACGGTGGGCATGCCGACAACGTGATCCCGGAACGGGTGGACATGAAGGCTACCATCCGCTATCTGGAGCCGGAGGTGCAGGAGACCCTCCACGCTGAGATTGAGCGGGCGCTTGGTGTGGCGCGGGCCCTGGGTGGTGACTACGAATACGAGATCGAGATCGGCTATCCGCCCATGTACAACGATGCCCGCATCGTTGAGTTGTTGCAGGAGACTGCGACTAACCTGTTGGGCAGCGACTCGCTGCGGCCTTCGGAACAACACCTGGGGGCTGAGGATTTTGGCTTTTTCTCCAAGCTGGCGCCTGGGGCGATGTTCAGTCTCGGCTGCCGCATCGAGGGGGAGCAGCGGGCGGCCCACAACCCCCGGTTCGACGTCGATGAACGATGCCTGGCCATCGGGGCTGCCATCCTAGCCGAGGCGGCACTGCGCCTACTGAAGCAGGGATAGTCTATCCTCTCATGGCCAGGCCCGATCCCTGGCTCCCGGGAGGGAGAGGGTTCACCCCGCGCTTGTGGCGGATCACAGTCCCCACAGGGGTGCGGACTGTGATCCAGGCTGACCGAGTCCACGCTCAGGGTGGACCAAGGAACTCAAGGAGGCAAAACATGGAATTTTCGGAACTGATTCGCAAGCGATACAGCGTCCGGGCCTACAAGCCCGATGCGGTGGAAGAAGAGAAGCTGCAGAATGTGCTCGAGGCAGCGCGCTTGGCGCCCACCGCCGCCAACCGCCAACCGCTCCAGCTCATCGTCATTCCCACGGCGGGCCGGGAAACGGAGCTGTTGAGCATCTATCCTCGAGAATGGTTCGTCGGTGCGCCCCTGGTCATTTGTGCCTGCGCGATCCCGGCGGCAGGCTGGGTCAGGATGGATGGCAAACCTTACGTCGACGTAGATGTGGCCATCGCCATGGATCACCTGATCCTGGCTGCCACCGAACTGGGGCTGGGCACCTGCTGGATCGCAGCCTTTGACCCCGCGGCTGCCCGCGAGGTGCTGGACCTGCCCGACGGTATCGAGCCAGTGGTCTTTACACCGCTGGGCTTGCCGGCTGACCGGCCAGGGCCCAAGGGGCGCAAGCCACTGGATGAACTAGTCCGGTACGAGGGGCGGTGAGCCTGACCCCCAACCACCTACATACCTACGGGCGGTGCGCCTCCAGGCAGGCGACACCTTCTGGACCGACGACCGCGTCGTGTCTTGTGCCCTGGGGGAGATCGAGGCGGTCCCTGGCATGTAGGGTGATGTTCTGGCCGGGAAGCCCAAGAGTCATCGCTCCCTGCACGACATAGATGACCTTGTGGTAGGGATGGCTGTGTGCCCCGTTCACCGTTCCACTTCGTAGTCCGGTCCCGAAGAGGTGGTCAGGTCCACCACCACCACGCGCCCACCGAAACCGTCCACCAGGTCGTGCGCCCGGACGTGCACCTCTGTCACCTCTGGCGGGATCACGATGCCGCTCTGGCTTCGTGTGAAGGGCTGTTCGTTCTCGTGGGGATGGAGCAGCAGCCGGGTGAAAGGGCTGGCCTGATCAGGCTTGACGACCGTGCCATCGGGCAAGACCACATCCCAGCCGTCGGCGTAATCTTCCCAGCCGGTGTCTGGATGTTGCACCGTCACGTGGAAGGTCCAGGATCCGTCCTGGCCCTGCACGGCGCGCACGTACATCACGTCGGCGTTGCCCTCACCCTCAGCAGGCTGCGTGGCCGGCGGTTCTGTGGACACAGGTTTGGTGGGCGTGGCCGCTGGCACTGCTGGTGCTTCCGTAGGCGTCAGGGGCGTAGCCGTAGCCACTGGCTCGGCCACTGGGGTAGCCATCGCTTCGGTAGCCAGGGGGGTAGCTGTAGGCATTGGCTCGGCTTCTGGCGTGGAAACCGGGCTGCAGGCGCCCAGCAGCAAGAGGCCGGCCAACAGGATAAGCAAAACTCGAAAGCGCAAGATCATGCTCCTTTTCTTCATGTGAACAGTGTACATCTCTTCGAGTGCGTACCAGCGGTTGTCACTGAAACGCTCGTCCTACCGCACCAGCCGGGATAGGCTGCGCACGACCCGGCCGGACGTGCCATTCAGCAGTTGATCCACCCGGATATGGGCAGCGGCCTGCATGCCAGCCAGCGAATAAGTGGGATAGACGTGGATCGAGTTGGATAGATTGCCGACCTTGATTCCCTGGTCCAGGGCCACGATCCACTCGTGGATCATCTCCCCGGCCCGACGGGCGACGATGGTGACCCCCAGCAATGTGCCATTTTTCCTGTGGACCAGCTTGATAAAACCGGTGGTGTCCCCCTCGGTCCTTGCCCGGTCCACCTGGGCCATGGGCCAGTCGCAGATGCGCACATCATTGCCAAACCTGTCCCGGGCCTGTGCCTCGGTTAGCCCGACATGGGCGACCTCCGGGTCGGTAAACGTGGTCCAGGGCACCCGGTCGGTCACCCCCTTGGACGCGCCGGGCAGCAGCGCGTTGCGCACGGCCATAGCCGCCTGCCAGCCTGCATAATGCGTAAATTGGAAGCCGCCCGTGCAATCGCCAGCGGCGTATATGTGCTGCTGGCTGGTGCGTAGGTTGTCGTCCACCTGGATCCCCCTATCATCGTACACCACACCGGCCTTTTCCAGGTCCAGGTCCTTCACATTAGGCCGTCGCCCACTGGCCAAGAGCAGTGCATCTCCCACCAATCCATTGCCGCCTGCACCGATGTGGATCCCATCCCCATCCTGCCAGACAAGCTCGGCTCGTGCGTCGTAGATAATCTTGACGCCTTCGCCTGCCAGGGCCTCTGCCAGGACCCGCGAGGCAGCCGGGTCGTCGCGGGGAAGCAACCGGTCGCCGCTGGCGACCAGGGTGACTTCTGCTCCCAGTCGCTGGAAGGCCTGCGCCATCTCGCAGCCAACCTGCCCGCCGCCGACCACCAGCAGCCGCCGGGGCAGGGTTTCCAGCTCCCAGATGCTCTCGTAGGTGAAATAGTCCACTTCTTCCAGCCCGCGAAGGGATGGGATGAATGGATGGGCACCGCTGGCGATCAACACCTTGCGTGTAGACAGGGTGGTGTCTCCAGCAACCAGGGTATGGGGGTCGAGGAAACGGGCTCCGCCCAGGAAGACATCGATGCCGTCGGCGCGCAGTGCCTCCGGCGATTCCTCGTGGTACACGTCGGCGATGACCGCCCGTACCCGATCCATCACCACCTTCAAATCCACCTTTGGTTCCACAGGGGACAGTCCGTAGCGCTGTGCGGTGCGCATCTGGTGGGCAACCTCGGCCGCCTTGATCAGCGCCTTGCTGGGCACGCAGCCACTCCAGGTACAGTCCCCACCAATGCGCTGCTTATCCACCAGTGCGACGCGGGCTCCGAGCTGGGCTGCAAAGCTGGCCCCTGTCAGACCCGCCGACCCACCGCCGATGATAACAAGATCGTGCGTCTCGTTCATGCTCCCTTTCTTTCCTATCATAGCAGCAACTCCAAGGATCTGTCCGTAACAGACTGCACATTGCCTTCCTTCCCCCCTCTGACGTCGTGAAGATGCGATCTCTTACACCAGCCAGCCAACAAACCAACCACCAAGCAGACAAACTTCCTGGCCCCGGCAGGGGCAAGCGGCTTCATGGAATGTAGTAGGTGGGCCCTAGTACTTTGTCGCTATTGACAGTGCACGCTGGACATGATATAGTGGTTGGGAAAGACGCGGTGCTCAGTGCTGGGCCCTTGCCAATGGCGTTGCGCTGGGTGCCTGGTTTGCTTGTTCCCGGTTAGCAGCAAGCGGGGGTTGACAAAAGCTGGCTTTGTGGTATACTTGCTATAAGACGTGGCAAGGGTTGATGCAGAATCTCCGGTGTGTCTTGTCTTGGGCATCCGGCGTGCCTCTCTGCACTGGTAGAGCCCCAGACCCAAGCAGGAAAGCGGTCTTCCGCTGATCACGAAACTCCTGGCGAGAAGATTAAGGAGGGAAAACATGCGCCTATCTTCAGGTGAGGAAGGCCAGGCCCTTGTCGAGTATGGGTGGACGCTTGTACTCGTAGCAGTCTTGATTGTCGCTCTCTTGTTGGTGCTTGGCACGATTATTTTCGACATGTGGTCCGTCATTGCCGACGCCTGGCAAGCTATCTGGGCCGGCATCTGATCCCAGGTTGTCCACCCGCTCGCATCTGGCCCAGCCAATTGGCTGGGCCAGTTTCTATTCAGGGTCACCCTCTTGACATCCCACATTCTTGGGGTATACTATACCCTGCTGTTTTGATGCCGGGTAATCTGCGAACCAGACAGGGAATAAGCACGGTGCCTTATCAATACGTGGTGATTGTGGGCGTTGGGCGGTTGGGATCGATCCTGGCCAACCAGCTCAGCAGGTTGGGCAGCAGCGTGGTGGTCGTCGACCGGGACGAAGCGGCCTTTGACAACCTCTCGACCGAGTTCAGCGGGTTCCGGATCACCGGAGACGCAGCCGAGTTGTCCGTACTGCGCCGCGCCAAGCTCGACAAAGCGGACTGTGTTTTGGTTACCACCCAGCACGACAATGTCAACCTGATGGTGACCCAGGTGGCCAAGACGGTCTTTCACGTACCAAGGGTCATGGCCCGCGTCGTCGATCCATCGCGCGAGGTCGTGTATCACGAGTTTGGCATCGAGACCATCTGCCCAGCCGGCCTGGCGGTCAACGCCTTCCTGCAAGCACTACAGGGTGGACCGGAGGCAGAGCCGTCATGAACGTGATCCTCATTGGAGGCGGCGAGACAATTGAGACCATCTACTTCCTTGCCAAGCTCTTTGCCCGCCGGAAATACCAGATCGCGATTGTGAACCCCCACCCGGCTGAGGCCCAGATGCTGGCCCGGCACGTCAAGGCCACGGTGATTCTCGGCGATGGCAGCGACCCGGCCGTGCTCGAGGAGGCGGGCGCCCGCCGCGCCGATGTGGTCCTCTCTTTGACGCCGTACGATCCTGATAACCTGGTGGCCTGCCAGATCGCCCAAAAGATGTACGGCGTACCGCGGACTATGGCCCTGGCCAACGATCCGGAGAATGAGGCGGTCTTTCGCCAACTGGGGATCACCGAGGTCTTTTCGGCCACGCGCGTGATCGGCAGCCTCATCGAGGGTCAGACTGTCTCTGACGAGATCACCTACCTCTTCCCTGCTGACGAGGGACGGCTGAACGTGACTGAGGTGGTGCTGGGGGAAGGCGCCCCGGCTGCCGGCAAGACCTTGCAGGAGCTGGTCCTGCCCCAGGACAGCCTGGTGGCCTGCATCATTCGCGATGGGCAGGCGCTTGTGCCCAGGGGTGAAAACCGCTTGCAGGTCGCCGATCGCCTGATTCTGATCACCATGCCCGAGAGCCAGGAGGATCTCATCCGCGCCCTGGCGGGTCAAGAGGTATGAACGCTCCGCTGCGCTACGTGGAATATCTGCGCCAGCGCTACCGGGCGATCATGGGCTACACCGGCTTGCTGAGCCTGGTCGCCGGTCTCCTGATCCTCTCTCCCCTGGTCCTGCTTGTCGTCTACCCCGATGAGCGCTGGCTAGCTTGGGGCTTTCTCGTGCCCGCTCTGCTGCTCGGCCTGCCCGGCTTGGTGCTCTGGCGGCGTTTGACGCCCCGGCCGGCCGTTAGCCTGAGCGCCCAGGAAGGCGCCGTGATCGTGGTGCTGACCTGGTTCCTGGTCATGGTGGTAGGCGCCATCCCCTTCGCCGCCACGGACCGCCTGTCCTTCACGGATGCCCTTTTCGAATCCACCAGCGGTTGGACTACAGCCGGCCTATCGGTGGTCGACGTTGCCCAGACCTCTCCCTTGATCCTGTTCTACCGCAGCGTCATCCAAATGGCCGGTGGGGCAGGCCTGGCCATTATCATGCTCAGCGCCCTGGTCGGCCCCGTCGGTCCCGGCCTTACCGTCGCCGAAGGCCGGACCGAGCAGCTCCTGCCCCACGTCCGGCGCTCGGCCCGGCTGGTTCTCACCATGTATGCAGGTTACATCGTCGCCGGTATCCTCGCCCTGCGCCTGGTCGGGATGGGCTGGTTCGATGCCGTGAACCATGCCTTTTCCGCCCTGTCTACCGGCGGCTTTTCCACGCGTACCGAGTCGATCGCCTACTGGCAGAGCCCGGCCGTCGAGGCCGTGGTCATCATTCTCATGCTCCTGGGCACCATGAACTTTCTCACTGCCTATACCCTGATGCAGGGCAAGCTCCGCGCTACGGCCCGCAACAGCGAGGTGCGGCAGACGCTCGTCCTCATCGTCCTCTCGGTGGGCG
>Ga0180438_10004576_pt1 | contig 19826 bp, 15 predicted proteins | sample SS_ome_12_FD_132455 | JGI IMG/M metagenome (GOLD analysis project Ga0180438, IMG submission 132455) | Hypersaline lake sediment archaeal communities from the Salton Sea, California, USA - SS_3_D_2 metaG | ecosystem: Environmental > Aquatic > Non-marine Saline and Alkaline > Hypersaline >... | reverse complement strand
CGACGCCGAGGAACACCAGCCGGGCGGCCCCTACAGCCTGCCGCCGCCTCTCGCTGCGGATGTCGCTGGCGCGGCGGACGCTTACTTTGGCAGTGGGCCACGGACCCTCGGGGCAGCCGACCTCTTTGAGAACCTGAACGACGGCGACCCGGAGAACGACCCCTACATCATCAGCCTGCGCTCAGCCGAGGACTATGCCAAGGGTCACATCCCCGGCGCGGTGAACATGAGCGTCAATGAGCTGTTCACCCTGGACAACCTGGCGACCATCCCACCCGACCGGGACGTGGTGCTGGTCTGTTACACCGGGCAGACGGCGGGGCAGGCCACGGCAGCCCTGAACATGCTGGGCTACGAGGCCTACAGTCTGCTCTTTGGCATGTCGTCGTGGACCAGCGACCCCGAGGTGTTTGTCAAGCGCTTCGACCCCGAAAACCACACCGACGACTATATCATCGACACCGAGGAACACCAGCCGGGCGGCCCCTACGAGCTACCCTTCGCCGTGTCCGGAGCCGAGGAACCAGGTCCGGAGGCAACGCCTGAACCGGTGGCCGAGGCGCCGGCCATCCTGGCACCGGGTCAAAACTGTGTGGACTGTCACACCGACCAGACCATCCTAGAACACCTGGCCGTAGAAGAGGAAGAGATCGAGTCAGAAGAAAGCGCGGGCGAGGGTTGAGCTGGCGAATTGCCTCCGTTGGAGGCATGGGAGAAGGTCTTTGTCGGCGACGAGTTCTTGACCTCGGTCCACAACGCACAGAACTGCATTGGCTGCCATGGCGGGGTAGACGGCGTGTACAGCATGGACGGCGCGCACCAAGGCGTCGTGCGAGATCCTGTCGAGGACTCGGACCGGGTCTGTTCTGTCTGCCACATCGATGCGGCCCAGGCGGCAGTCGACAGCTTGCACCGGCTCCTGGGTGGCTACCACACGGCGCTGACCGCCCGTGGGGCCGATTTCGATGATGCCCGGATGCAGGAGGCGTTTGGCAATCACTGCGCCACCTGCCACGCAACTTGCGGCCAGTGTCACATCAGCCGGCCAAACTTTACTGACGGTGGCCTGATCCAAGAACACAAGGTCAAAGAGATCGCATCCAGCAAGGATACCTGTGAAGCCTGCCACGGCGCTCGCGTGTCCAACGAGTACAAGGGCAAGAACGAGGGCGTGGAGGCGAGCGTCCACTACCTGGAGGCCGGCATGGCCTGCTTCGACTGTCACGAGATGGGCCACTACCACGGCGATGGTGCCGACTATGCCCACCGCTACGACGGCGCCGTAGCACCCAACTGCCTGGATTGCCACCCCGAAGTAGCAGAGACACGAGGCGAGATCGAACAGCATGACACGCACCTAGGCACGGTGGACTGTGCTGTGTGTCACGTATCCGGTCCGTACAAAAGCTGCTACAACTGCCATGTGGGTGTAGACGGGAATGGCCTGGCCTACTTTAAGACGGATGAGAGCCAGATGACCCTCAAGATCGGGCGCAATCCCCTAAAGAGCGAGGAGCGGCCCTGGGATTACGTGCTGGTGCGGCACGTTCCCGTCGTGCCCGACACCTTTGTGTTCTACGGCGAGGGCCTCCTGCCCACTTTTGACAACGCGCCGACATGGAAGTACGCGACGCCGCACAACATCCAGCGCATCACGCCTCAGAATCAGAACTGCGAGAGTTGCCACGACAACCCCGCTCTGTTCTTGATGGCCGACGACGTGGATCCCCAGGAGCGACAGGCCAATGCGGCTGTCATCGTCGATGAGGTCCCGCCATCCTCATGGGGGCCCTACACTACGACAGGGCAGGCCGGCGGCATTGGAGCCTGGAGCTGGCTGCTGTGGTTAGGTCTGGCTCTGGGGGTCGCTGTGGTCGTGATTGGCGCGGTCTTTTTGGTGGTCAACCGGCAGGTCATCTTTTCGAGAGGAGAGCAGAGTGTCTAACACCCATGCTGCACGTGTGAATCGAAGGGACTTTCTAAGACTTTCGGGAGCGGGCCTGTCTGGATTGCTCCTGTACCCCTCCGGCCAGGCCCTGGCGTCGATGCCCGCTGAGAGTGACCTGGCCATCCTGTACGATGCTTCCAAGTGCATCGGTTGCCGCGCCTGTGAGCGGGCCTGCAAAACACACAACAATCTGCCCGAACCCGAGGCGGCCAATACAGAGCTGTCGCCCACGGCCTGGAACCTGATCGCCGCGCGGGGTGGGGTTGATCCGGACAACCAGCCCTTCTTTAACTACCAATGTATGCACTGCACCGACGCTGCCTGTGCCATGGCCTGCCCCTCGGGCGCGATGGCCATCGACGACAGGGGTTTTGTGTCCTTCGACCAGGAAAGATGCGTCGGCTGCGGCTATTGCAGCCAATTCTGCCCGTTTGGCATTCCCCAGTTGGGCACGGTCAACTTGATCACCGGCGAGGGGCGGGTGGCCAAGTGCACCTTCTGCCAGGACAAGATCGAGGCTGGCACCGGTGGGCCGTCCTGTGCCGAAGCCTGCCCCACGGGCGCTCTGACCTGGGGCGAGCGGGGGACGTTGCTGGCAGAGGCCAAGACGCGAGTGTCCGAACTGAAGGCTGGCGGCCACAGCGGCGCGCTGCTCTATGGCGAAGAAGAGGCCGGAGGGCTGCATCGCCTGAGCATCCTGCTCGACCAGCCGTCCGCCTATGGACTCCCTGAAGATCCAGGAGGGTCGTTCTTCCTGGCTCGCCTCTATCGCAAAATCGTCCAGCCGGCGGGAATGGCGGCCTTTGGTGTGGCGCTGGTCGGCGTGGTCACCGCCTATGGGCTCGCCCGGCGCAACATCCACATGGAGGAAGTAGAATGAGTGTCAGGCTCAAGGGTACAGACTCGGTCGTTCACATTCGTTGGATTCCCCGCTACACCGGCTTGGAGCGGTTCCTGCACTGGGTGCATACCGCCTCCTTCATCCCCCTGGCCCTCACTGGGTTCATCCTATTCTTGCCCGTGCTCGGGTGTGGAGCTGGGTGCCTCGCTGTGCGCAACCTGCGCATCCTGCACCGCATTGCAGCCGTGATTTTTGGGGGGACGCCCATCGTCTACGGTCTCCTGCAACCACGCCGGCTGCTGATGCACGTCCGCGAGTTCTTTACTTTCTGCCGCTATGACATCCAATGGCTCAAGGCGGCTGTGCCTTACTACCTCCTCGGCCGCCACGCGGCCATGCCCCCTCAGCCACGCTTCAACACCGGCGAGCGGCTGAATGCCCTGGTCATGATCGTGGGCACCGCAGCCTTTGGCGTCAGTGGCTTGGGAATGTGGTTCGGCAAAGGCCTCATCCCGGCGAATCTCTATCTGGCCTTGCTCATCATCCACGACCTGGCTTTCATCGTCACGTTTGCCATGTTCATTGTCCACTTTTACCTGGCGGTCATCCACCCCATGATGTGGCAGAGCCTGGTCAGCATGCGCTTCGGATATGTGTCTGAATCGTATGCCCGCAAGCATCACGCCCGCTGGTACTATGGCCGGGAGCGGGCGATCCGGCTGTGGGAACAGCATACGGCGGAGGGTGGAGAATAGGAAAACAGCCAAGCTAGGCGCCATCCCTCGACAAATCTTCAAAACTCCTTCATAACTTTTTCACAAGCTGCCTCTATACTGTAGACAAATCTGGCGGAAGCGAGAGCTCCCGCAGCGAGTCAATGGATAGGAGGCACTATACGATGTCCAAGCGCGTTCGAATGTCGGCGCAAACCCGCAAGAACTGGCTCATTGACGCTGCCGTCTTTTTGGGCGGCATTGTGGCAGGTCTGACCGGTATCTACTTTCTCTTTGTGCCCTCGGGCGGCTACCAGGGTGGGCGCAATCCGATGTATGGCGTCACCATTTTGTTCGACCGGCATACCTGGGACGATCTGCATGCCTGGGGTGGGGTATTGATGATCGCCGCCGTGATCGTCCACTTTGCCATCCACTGGCAGTGGGTCAAGATGATGGCCCGGCGCATGGTGAATGCCATGCTGTCGAGAGGAACCGAGTTGTCCAGGGGGTCCAAATTCAACGTGGCCATCGACCTGGTGATCGCCACCGCCTTCCTACTCTGCGCTCTGTCGGGCATCTACTTTCTCTTTGCGCCAACGGGCGGCTTCCAGGCAGGGAGCAACACCAGTTGGGATCCGAATTTCATCTTTAGCCGGACCACCTGGGACCTGATCCATACCTGGAGCGGGGTGGCATTGACCGCAGCGGCAGTTGTACACTTTGCCATCCACTGGCGCTGGGTCAAGAACGTGAGCCGCAAGTTCTTCCTCTCCCTGCTGCCACAGACCAGCCCCGAGCCGGCAGCGACAGCGCCACAGGCCACGCCAGCGAGGGGCCGGTAGACTCAATCCTGGTGCGCAACTGCTCCCGGGCCCGCCCTTGGGGCCGGATCCTCCTCCGGACTCGGCAAGAGGTCGGGAGCGATCTTGAAGGGATTTGCAGAATCTGTTCACGGGTTCTTCACAACCCGGATCTACAATGAAGGTACATGAGCCAACAGGCTCATAAGGCGAAATCAGATATCTTGAGTGAAAGGATGGAATGGACAATGGTCAAGAAGGTAGTTTGGGGAACGCTGTTGGTAGGATTGATCGGTGTCTTGGTGGCTGGGGCCATCATCCGCACTGTGGACAGGACCGATAATGTGGCCGAGGCGCGTGGTCTGGGCCAGGGCAATGGGCGCGGCGAGGTCGAGGGATACGCAGTCGAGAGCACCCTTCAGAGCGCAGGCCAGGGGCGCGGTGGTGGTGGCCAGGGAGGTGGCTACGGCCAGGCTGCTGGAGGGGTCGAGCGGCAGTACCCCAACTATGAGGATACGCCCGAGGAAGGGGTCACGTACGAGGGGACTGTGGTTCAGGCACCTGCGGCCGGCGAAGAGCTGGTGATCGCCACCAGCGCCGGTGAAGATCTGGTCATCGGCACCGGGCCGGGCTACATGGAGACTGAGGGCTTTGCCCTCCAGGCCGGGGAGCAAGTGCAAGTGCAGGGCTACTGGGAGGACGATGAGCTGAAGGCGGCCCAGATTACGCGCCTGCGGGATGGTGAGACCATCATGCTGCGCGATCAGCTCGGGCGCCCGGCGTGGTCCGGCAGCGGCAAGCGCGCCGCCGAGCAGGCTGCGGTTGTGCCCCAGGGTGGCCAAGGCCAGGGACAGGGCGGCTACGGTGGTGAAGGCCGTGCAAACGCGCCCGGCGATGGAACCGGCGAAGGGCTGGCCGAAGTCAGCGCCTGGCTCACCCTGCAGGGAACGGTCGTGAGCGTCGACACCAGTGCCTTGGTCGTGCAGACCGCTGGCGGGCAGGAGATCACGGTCGAGGGTCGCACCTGGATGTTCGCCCAGGAGAATGGCTTCTGGGCCAACGCCGGCGATCCGGTGACGATGGTTGGATTCGACGAAGATGGTGAGTTCGAAATCGGCCAGATCAGCAACGACACGGCGGGGATCGCCGTTCAGATCCGTGAGGAAAGTGGACGGCCCCTGTGGGCCGGAGGTGGACGGCGCGGCGGCTAGCCCTCTTCATCGCAAGTGGAGTCACAGCGGGCAGGGGATGATCCCCTGCCCGTTTTTGGATCTCCCCCGGCCTCAATCGTCGCCACCTCCACCCTCACCCTCGGCTTCGTCCTCCCGCCCGGTGGGATGGCAGCGCACGCAGTCCTCAAAATCAGAGATGCCTTCCTTGCGGTGTTCGCTCTCGATCTCGGCCGGATTGTGCTCGTGGCAATCGTAGCAGGTGTAGGCTGCCAGGGTATCAGGGTGGCAGGTCCGGCAGGGACTGGGCCCGCTCTCTCCATGGCTGATGGGGAAGGTGTGAGGTCGATCGTAGCGTGCCGGCGTCCAGCCATCGGTGGTGTGGCAGGTGTCACACTCGACGCCCAGCAGTCCCAGGTGAAAGACTGGATCCTCGTGACAGCCTCTACAGTCCCGGGATGTGCCCTGGAAGACGCCACCGGTGTGGCAATCGCGGCAGTTCACACCGGTGTGCCGCCCGGTGAGGGGGAAGGCGGTCTGAGCGTGGTCGAAGGTGGCCTGCTGCCAGTCCTCGGTGGTGTGGCACCCGGCGCAGTCCTGCCCGTACTGGCCCTCGTGGGCATCGTCCTCGGCGTGGCAGGCGTAACAGTCCTGGGGCGTGCCCTGGAAGACGCCGCCGGTGTGGCAATCGCGGCAGTCCACGCCAGCGTGCCGTCCGGTGAGGGGGAAGGCGGTCTGCGCGTGGTCGAAGGTGGCCTGCTGCCAGTCCTCGGTGGTATGGCACCCGGCGCAGTCCTGCCCATACTGGCCCTCGTGGGCATCGTCCTCGGCGTGGCAGGCGTAGCAGTCCTGGGGCGTGCCCTGGAAGACACCGTCAGTGTGACAATCGCGGCAGTCCACACTTGTGTGCTGGCCGGTGAGGGGGAAGGCGGTCTGCGCGTGGTCGAATGTGGCCTGTTGCCAGTCCTGGGTGGTGTGGCACCCGGCGCAGTCCTGCCCGAGCTGGCCGTCATGGGCGTCGTCCTCGGCGTGGCAGGCGTAGCAGTCCTGGGGTGTGCCCTGGAAGGTGCGGTCGATGTGACAATCGCGGCAGTCCACAGCAGTGTGCCGGCCAGTGAGGGGGAAGGCGGTCTGGGCATGGTCGAAGGTGGCCTGCTGCCAGTCCTCAGTGATGTGGCACCCGGCGCAGTCCTGCCCGAGCTGGCCGTCGTGGGCGTCGTCCTCGGCGTGGCAGGCGTAGCAGTCCTGGGGCGTGCCCTGGAAGGCGGCGCCGGTGTGACAATCGCGGCAGTCCACGCCCGTGTGTCGCCCGGTGAGGGGGAAGGCGGTCTGGGCGTGGTCGAATGTGGCCTGTGGCCAGTCCTCAGTCGTGTGGCACCCGGCGCAGTCCTGCCCGAGCTGGCCATCATGGGCGTCGTCCTCCGCATGGCAGGCGTAGCAGTCCCGGGGAGCAGCTTGCAGGTCGGCGAGGGAGCGGGCAGCCAGGTGGCAGCCTGCACAGGATAGGCTGGCATGTTGCCCTTCCAGCGGGAACTCCTGCTGATTGTGGTCAAACGCCTGGCCATAGGTATCTATGCCATCGTGGCAAGCCAGGCAGTCCATGCCAAAGGTCTCCTGATGACCTTGCATATAGGCGGCGTCCAGGTCGCGGTGGCAGGCGCCACAGGTTGCTGGTTCAAAGCGGGTGATGTCTGCGCCATGGCAACCAGCGCAGGCAAAGTCAAGGCCCTCCTCTGTCTGGCGATGGGCTTGTAGGGAGTAACCGGTCACCTCGTGGGGAAAGCGGTCGGGATCCACAACAGTCATAGGCGCCTCCGGCCCTTGGTGTTCGGTGTGACAGGCATAGCATTCGATGCTTTCGCCGGCTGGCATCAGCACGCCGTGGAGGCTACTGGGGTCCAGGAGCTGACTGGCGATATCGACGTGGCAGAGCAGGCAGCGATCCGACATGGTCTCGCCGCTCCAGGGAGCTGCGTGGCAGGCGGAGCACTGCCCGCCGATGGCGTCGTGAGAGCGCACGCCGCCCAGTTCAGCCTGCCCGACCTGGGCATTGAGGGGACCAGGACTGAAGGGGGCCCCACCCCACAGTCCGATCACACCGGCCAGTACGAGCAGGGTGAGCAACGCAGCCGCGAGCCCGCTGGTGGACAGGCAGCCGAGACGCTTTCTCATTGGATGGCGACCTCCTCGTCGGGCATCAGCTCACCTGAGCAGGGTGGCGTAATAGATGGCTGCCCCGATGTGGACAAAGGCGGCCGTGAACAACACCACGCCGACGGGAATGTGCACCGCGTGCCACGTGGCCAACATGCGCCGGGCAGCGGCCAGGGACGACACCTGGCGGCGTAGCGCCCGCTGGCGACGCAGCAATCGGTCCAGATCCCTGGCTTGGGCGCGGATCGAGGCATCCATGCGCCGTGCGTCACGCCACCATCTCAGGCGATAGCCCCATTCCTGGAAGGCGCGTCCCAGGACCAATAGTAGTCCGCTGTCACCCCCGGTCATCCCCGGCAGCTCCTCCATGCTGTGAGCAATGGCACGGGCCGCTTCCGGCCGGGCGGTTCGCCACTTTTCCAGCTCCGCCTCAACCGCAGCGATCTGCTGTTCCAGGTCTCCGCGCTCGATCTCGATCCCATCGGCCGTGCGCGGCACAGCGGTATAGATGTAGCGCCCGATGATGCCGCTGAACACCACGACGATCATCAGGACAGTCACCGCCCCGGCCAGGCCGTTGAACTTCCAGGAGGTATGCAACAGCACCATGTAGGGGCCCACCAGCCCGGTAAAGATGTGGAACCGGAGCCAGGAAGCCATGCGGCCCCACCGGGCGCTGCGGGACCGCTTGCGCACACTGTAGAGCGTCTCGGTCATCAGCATGAGGAGGAATCCCACGATGCCCAGGGTGTGGCCAAAGAGGTCGCTGGCGCCAGGGACTGCCTCAAGGCGTGCCACAACCCCCAGGTAGACCAGTGTGATCACGACCATGGCGCCCAGGGCATACCAGAGCTCACGGCTGCGACGCCGCATGATCGATCCTCCACTCAGCCCAGAATTGGGCGATCAGGTCTCCGAGGTTGGCGCCAGGTTGCAGCAACCGGTCACGAATGGCCGTGATGTCGGCCTGCAGGGCGATCAGGCGGTGCAGGGGTTGGGAGAGCGTTTGATCGCCCATGACGATGGCGCCAATCAGTGTCCGCTCACCCACCAGGATGCGCAGGCGGTTGACTTGAAAATCCTCCTGGGCGGCGATCGCATCCGGCAGTTGGCGCCAGGTCTCGCTGTCCCCCCGGGCGATGCCCAACAGATCCGCGTCCACCCCCCGCCCGACGGTGCCGATGATGGTCGTGGTCAGACCTGCCAGGCGCGTAACGTTGAAGGGCACGGCTTTGCGGTAGGGCGTGCCCTGTCCCACCATGTTCAGGCCAGCGGCCCGCCCCTGCGCAACGGCCACGCCCCAGAGAGTATCCAGGATCGCCCTGCCGGAGAAGGGATCGAGCACCTGGGCCACGTCACCAGCAGCAAACACGTCCGGGGCACTGGTTTGCAGGTACTCGTTCACCAGGATGCCGCGATCGGTCTCCAGTCCGGCTTCGTCGGCCAGCTCTTTGCGCGGCCTGACGCCGATGGCGATGGCCACCAGCCCGCACTTGATCTGGCGCCCATCTGTGGTGAGTACCCCGCTGACGCGATCACCTTTGCCCAGGATCTCAGACAGTTCGGTGTGGTAGTGGATCTGGACGCCTTCTTCCGTGAGGCGGTGTTCCACGATGCGTGACTCGGTCTCGTCCAGTACGTTGCCCCAATAGCGGTCGCGTCGCATGAAATAGTGGGTGGAGACACGGCGGGCGCGCAGCCCCTCGACAATCTCCAGGGCGGTGATGCCGCCGCCCACCACCACGGCCCCGCGCGCCCGGCGGCTCCGCTTCAGAATCTGGCGGGCATCGTCCATGTCGTCGAGTTTCACCACCCCCTGGAGATCCACGCCGGGCAGGCCGGGCATAGCGGCCTGTGAGCCGGTGGCGAGCAGCAGGCGGTCGTAGGGCAGGCTCTCACCCTGTTGCAGCTCCACCCGGTGTGCTTGGAGATGGAGGCGTGCGACACGGCCCTGGATGCGTCGCAGGTGCAGGTAATCGAAATCCTTTTGGCTGAAGGGATATAGCATTTGCTCAGGAATTTCACCCGTCAGGTAGTAGGCCAGGCCCGGGCGGGAATAGTAGCCGTACGCATCCTCGCTGACCAGCAACACGTCTGCGGAGGGGTCTTCGCGGCGGATCGTTTCGGCCGCGGCAATACCGGCCGCGCCCATGCCGACGATCAGGTAGCGACGTAGCATCTCAACCGCCTTCCGGGAAGAGATCTGTGCGCTCAAAGCGCAGTACGCCGCGCGGGCAGCGGGCCACACACTCGCCGCAGGTGAGGCAGTGACTATCCTTAACCGGTTCTTGCAGCCAGGCGTGGCGGCGCACATCGATCTCGATGGGGCAGTAGAAGGAACAGATGCCGCACTGCACACAGCGGACCGACTCGGGTACCACCCAACCTGCCACACGGACCTCGCGCCGGGTGTGCCGGCTCTTGGCCGGATTGCGCTTGGTCATCAGGGGGCCTGTTCCACGCCGGGTTCTGGTTTCACCTTCAATGGGTTCCTCTTCGATAGGCGAGCAGTTAAGCGGACTGCACGACGACGAGGGCTATTATACTGCAATGCGCCGCCAAATGCAAGGGGTTTAGCGCCTTCATACTCTGTACATCGCTTGTTCATAGCTTTTTCACATTTCCATGGTAAGCTACTGGGGTCCACGGTGAACCCAACAATCGAAGGAGATGGCATCCTGGCCAACCAATTGGCCATCGAGCTGTTGACCGTCCGCAAGGTGGTGGAACGCTATAAGTGCGCTTGCTCTCGTAACAGCATTTGACAGGCCGGGTTAATTGGGGTATGCTGGAAATCCGAATTGGGGGGCAGGGGATATGGCGGGAGAAACGATCCTGGTGGTGGACGATGAGGTCAAAATCGTCAAGACGGTGCGGGCCTACCTGGAGAATGCCGGATTTCGCGTGGTGACGGCCGACGACGGCCAGATGGCCCTGACCATCTATCGCCACGAAAAGCCGGCGCTTGTGGTCCTGGACCTGGGACTGCCGGGCCTGGATGGCCTGGATGTGGCCCGCACCCTGCGCAGGGAGGGCAACGTACCCATCATCATGCTCACCGCCCGGGTGGACGAAGCCGACAGGCTCATTGGCCTGGAGCTGGGCGCCGACGATTACGTGACCAAACCCTTCAGCCCCCGCGAGTTGGTGGCCCGCGTGCGCGCGGTGCTGCGCCGTGCTGGGGCGGAGCGCGAGCAGGCGCCACCTCCCATCGTGGCCGGTGATGTGACCATCGACCTGGAACGCCGCCATGTGACCGTCGCCGGGCAAGCTGCGGACCTGACCCCCACCGAGTTCGATCTATTGATCGTCCTGGCCCGCCATCCAGGTCGCGTCTTCACCCGGCTGGAGTTGCTGGATCGGGTGCAAGGCTATGCCTTTGAAGGGTATGAGCGGACTGTGGATGCCCACGTCAAGAACCTCCGCCAAAAGATCGAGCATGATCCCAAACAGCCGCGCTACATCTTGACCGTGTACGGCGTAGGCTACAAGTTTGCCGAGCTATGAAAGTCTTTCGCAGCCTGTGGGTGAAATTGCTGGTCGCCTTTGTGCTGGTTGCCGTCGTGGCTGTGGGCGTAGTGGCGGTCCTGGCCAACCGGACCACTGTCCGCCAGTTCCAACTCTATGTTACCCAGGGAAAACAACTCCGCGCCGAGCGACTGGCCCCCGAGTTTGCTGCCTACTATGCCCAGAACGGAAGCTGGGCGGGTGTGGCCGAGTGGATGGCGGGCGTGGTGCAGGCGGAAGCTGGCGGGCGGGGCCAGGGACGGGGGCGGGGCCAGGGAGTGGGATACACGCCGGATCGCCTGTTGCTGGCCGATGTGCAGGGCCAGGTGCTGGCCGACTCCCAGGGGGAACTGGAGGGCAGGACCCTGTCCAGTGCAGATGTAGGGGTGGGAGTGCCCATTGAGGTGGATGGCCAGTGGGTGGGCACGCTTCTGGTTACGGCGGAGGGAACGGTCCACGAGTCGCTGGAGCAAGAGTTCCTGCAACAGGTGAACCAGTCGCTGCTGTGGGCCGGATTGGTCGCGGGGGCTGTGGCTTTGTTCCTGGGCCTGGTGCTTGCCCGGCAACTCACCGCGCCCCTGCGGGCGCTGACCCACGCTGCCCACCGCCTGGCTGGCGGCGAGGCGCCCCAGGTACAGGTGCGGGGTGAGGACGAGATTGCCGAGTTAGGCACGGCCTTCAACCAGATGGCCCTATCGCTCGCCCGGCAGGAGACGCTGCGCCGCAACCTGATGGCAGACATCGCCCACGAGCTACGCACCCCGCTGTCAGTCATCCGCGGGGACTTGGAGGCCTTGCTGGATGGGGTCTACGAGCCCACACCCGATGCCCTGGCTTCGTTGCAGGAGGAAACCCTACTCCTGTCGCGCCTGGTGGACGACCTGCGGGCACTGGCCCAGGCCGAGGCAGGCCAGTTGCGCCTGGAGCGGCGGCCCACCGACCTGGCCGAACTGTTGCGTGGCGTCGTCGCTGGCTTTGACCTGCAGGCCGAAAGCCAGGGACAGAGGTTGGTGCTGGATCTGCCCCCCGAGCTACCACCGGTGGATGTAGACGCCCAGCGGGTGCGGCAGGTGGTCGCCAACCTGGTTTCCAATGCGCTGCGTCATGCACGGACGGCCCCTGGCCGCAGCCGGGGTGGCCTGGTCGTGGTGTCCGCGGCCCGGCATGGCGACAAGGTCCGGGTCGCGGTCAGCGACGACGGTGCGGGCATCTCGCCGGAAGACCTGCCCCATGTGTTTGATCGCTTCTGGCGTGGGGGTGCGGCCCGTGCTGAGGGCAGCGGCCTGGGTCTTACCATCGCCCGCGAACTGGTCCTTGCCCATGGTGGGCAGATCTGGGCCGAGAGCGAGGTGGGGCAAGGGAGTGCGTTCCACTTCACATTGCCTGTGGCGTCGTGAGACCGCCCACAGATGAAGGGATCTCAACCTTAACGTGTATTCGACAACGTGCTATCGAGGCGGGGCATGATCGAATCCATCCTATTGATCCTCGGTGGCTACCTGCTGGGCTCTGTTTCCTCTGCATACCTGGCGGGCAGGCTGGCTGGCAAAGATCTTCGGGAGTACGGCAGTGGCAACCTGGGTGGCTCGATGGTCTGGGAGCACGTAGGGCCGGTCGCGGCCATCATTGCCGGCCTGTTCGACCTGTTCAAGGCCATCTTTCCAACCTGGTTGGGACTACAACTGGGCCTGGGAGAAGGGGTCGCCGTGGCCGCAGGCCTGGCTGCCGTGGCTGGCCACTGTTGGTCCCTCTATCTGGGCTTTACCGGTGGGCGGGGATTGCTCAGTTTCTTTGGCATGATGCTGATCATCTGGCCCTGGGGTGCGCTCTGGTTCGCCGGTCTCACGGTGGTCGGCTGGCTATTCAAGGATTCCGCACCCTGGGCCCTGGCCGGCTTGATCACCATGCCGCTGCTGGCCTATCTCGTTGGTGGGCCGGACATCGTCGCCCCCATCGTTGCAGCCATGACCCTGATGGCACTGGCCAAGCGCCTTGAAGCCAATCGCCGTCCCCTACCCCCGCCTGGCCCGGAGCGACGGAAGGTCATCCTGCGCCGCGCCTTCTTTGACCGGGACATCGCCGATCACCAAGCGTGGATCGATCAGCAGCCTGGCAGGGACGCTTCTGGGTGAGTTTCTCCCAATTTCTCCCACTTTTGGGTCTTGACAAAGATGGGGAACCATGGTATCATATAGACGTATTGAAAAGTATCTATGTATAAAGGGGACACAGTGACTATTGACTGCGTAGAGTTCTGCAAGGCCCTGGCCGACGATACGCGGCAGCAGATCCTGGTGATGCTGCTGGATGGCGAAAAGTGCGTCAGCGATATCGTGGATGCCTTCCAAATGACCCAGCCGACCATCTCCCACCACCTGAACGTGCTCAAACAGCTCAACCTGGTGGTCAGCCGCAAGGAGGGCAAGCAGGTATTCTATGATATCAACCATGACAACGTGGTATCCTGCTGTGGTCAGCTCATGGCCAAGTTTGACGCTGAAGAGGCGTGCGAGGCATAGAAGCCTCTTTTTTTGTGGCGATGCATAGATGTATTTAAATACATAAATTCGAAGGGGGACACAGAAATGGACAAGGTGGTGAGCGACGAGCGGATCAAGGAGGCAGTGCGCGAGACCTACGGGGGTATTGCCCGGCGCTTTGTCGAGGAACCTGGCTTGCATGACGCCGAGGAGCGGTCCCGCGCAGGATGCTGTGCTTCAACAGATGCAGAGGTCGAGAGCCAGCCTCAGGGGGGCTGCTGCGGTCAGACGGAGGTAGCGGTTGAGAGCCCGCCTCAAAGGAGCTGTTGTGGTTCCACAGAAGCGGCAGTCGAATGCACCGGCGCTACTCGGTTCTACCCGGCGCAGGAGTTGGCCGCGCTGCCCGATAGCGTGACCGGCGCCTCGCTGGGGTGTGGCAATCCCCTGGCCATCGCCGAGCTCCAGCCGGGCGAGGTCGTGCTCGACCTGGGTTCGGGCGGGGGCATCGACTGCTTTCTGGCCGCCCGAAAGGTCGGTCCGGAAGGAAGTGTGATCGGGCTGGACATGACACCCGACATGATCAAACTGGCCCGGCGCAACGCCAAGAAAATTGGCGCGACGAACGTGGACTTTCGCTTTGGCGAGATGGAGGACATGCCTTTGCCCGATGCATCGGTGGACGCCGTCATTTCCAACTGTGTCATCAACCTCTCACCGGACAAGGATTCCGTCTTTCGCGAGACCTACCGCGTGCTGCGGCCCGGAGGCCGGCTGAGCGTCTCCGACATCGTGGTGGACGGCGATCTGCCCCAGGCCATCCGCAACAACCTGGATGCCTGGGCGGGATGTGTCGCCGGCGCCCTGGACGAAGCCGATTATCTGGCCAGGATCCGCGCCGCGGGATTCGAGCGGGTCGAGGTGCTGTCGCGCGACTATGCTGATCTGGAAGAGACGGCAGAATGGGAGGACGTGCAGGTGATCGTAGCCGGGGCCGATGGCCAGCCTCTGGAAGGAGAAGAAGCGCAGGCCCCGCTCGCTGGAGCCGGTCTTTCGCCCCACGATCTCGCCCACAAAGTCGCCAGCATCAAGGTCCGCGCCTACAAGCCGGCCTGAAGTGAACGGTCCTGGGCACGATCCAAAACTGCCCTTTACCAGGTCCATGCAGTCTGTCGGGCGAGCGCATCACCCTCTTGACAGCACAGAAGAATGTGATATAATGGGATATGTAAAGAGAGGATTCAAGTAACGATGAACGCACGGCAATTCGATCTGGCGCTTCTCCTTGGCCAGCTCCTCCTTGGGAGGAGCCATTGGTGCATGGGAGGTGCAAGGGCGTAGGCTGTGTAGTCTTGGCAAACCTGAAGGGGAGGCCTCCCAGGCGTGGGAGGCCTTTTTGTTTGTCCAGGAGGTTAGGATCATGAGGAAATCCAGCTCCACTGAACCGTATAGCCCGCACGAGATCGAACCCAGGTGGCAGGAACGTTGGGCCGAGACAGCGCTCTACCGCACGCCAGAGGGGAACGAGCGCCCAACATTCTACTGCCTCGACTTTTTCCCCTACCCTTCGGGCGCCGGACTGAGTGTGGGTCACTGCCGCAACTATGTGCCCTCCGACGTGGTGAGCCGCTATCACCGCATGAAGGGCTACGCCGTGATGCACCCCATGGGCTGGGATGCCTTTGGCCTGCCGGCCGAGAACGAGGCTATCAGGAAAGGCATCCACCCCCGTGATAGTACCCGGCGGTACGCAGCCAACTACCGGCGGCAGATGACCCTCATCGGTGCCTCCTACGACTGGGAGCGGGAGATCAGTTCTGCCCACCCCAAATACTACCGCTGGACGCAGTGGATCTTTTTGCTGCTGCACAAGCGCGGGCTTGCCTACCGGGCGCTGGCGCCCGTCAACTGGTGCGCGTCGTGCCAGACGACGCTGGCCAACAACGAGGTGGAGGGGGGGACCTGCTGGCGTTGCCACCAACCGGTCATCCGCCGTGATTTGCAGCAATGGTTCCTGCGCATCACGGCCTACGCCGACGAGCTTCTGGCCGAGACTGACAAGGTGGACTGGCCGGAGCACATCCTGGCCATGCAGCGCAACTGGATCGGGCGCAGCGAAGGAGTCGAGTTCGACCTGGTGGTAGAGGGCCCTGCGCGTGACGACTCGACTGGCTTTGTCGCAGGCACAGGGCGGAATCACCCCAGCGCCAGCTTTTCCGTGTTCACCACCCGGCCTGATACGGTCTATGGCATGACCTTTGCCGTGCTGGCCCCAGAGCATCCCCTGGTGGACCAGATCACCTCGCCCGGGCAGCGAGTGGCAGTGGAGGTCTACGTGGAACGGGCGCGGCGCATGACGGAGATAGAGCGGCTGAGCACCGAGCGGACGTGCGACGGCGTATTCACCGGTGCGTACGCGGTCAACCCCGTCAACGGGCGACGGGTGCCGGTCTTTGTGGCCGACTATGTCCTGCTGGCGTACGGCACAGGTGCCATCATGTCCGTACCGGCTCACGACCAGCGGGACTATGAGTTTGCAAAAAAGTACGACCTGCCGATCGTCGAGGTCATCCGCCCTGTCCTGGGCGAGTGGGCTGGGGACCAGGCCTTCGAGGGTGAAGGTGTGATGGTCAACTCGGGGCCATTCGACGGGCAGCCGTCGGCCCAGGCGTGGGGTGGCATCGCCGCCACGATGGAGCGGGCGGGCTATGGCCGGCGCACGGTCCAGTACCGGATGCGCGACTGGCTGATCAGCCGCCAGCGCTATTGGGGTGCGCCGATCCCCATCGTCCACTGCCGTCAGTGTGGCACAGTGCCGGTGCCAGAGAACGAGCTGCCCGTGATGCTGCCCCACCTGCCCGACTACCAGCCCCGGGGCGACGGTCGCTCGCCGCTGGCCAATCTGCCCGAGTTCGTCGATTGCGCCTGTCCCGCCTGCGGCGGTCCGGCCCAGCGCGAGACCGACACCCTGGATGGCTTTGCCTGCTCCAGTTGGTACTTTTTGCGCTTCCCCGATCGAGAGTACGACCAGGGGCCTTTCAACCCGGAGGCCGTGCGACACTGGCTGCCGGTGGACCTGTACGTGGGCGGCGCCGAGCATGCGGTGATGCACCTGCTGTACGCCCGCTTCTGGACCAAGGCCCTTGCCGATGAAGGGCTGATCGACTTTCGAGAGCCGTTTCCCCGGCTGGCCAGCCAGGGCATTCTGCATGCCGCCGACGGCAAGCGCATGTCCAAGAGCGGGGGCAACGTGGTCACCCCCGACGAGGTGGTGGAGCGGTACGGCGCCGATATCCTGCGCATCTATTTGCTCTTCATGGCCCCCTTTGACCGGAACGTGAACTGGGATGAGGATGGGATCACCGGGGCCGAGCGGTTTCTGCATCGGGTGTGGCGCCTGTGTCAGGTGGCTGGAAGAGTGAGAAGAGGGCAGGGTGGGCAATCCAGGAGCCCTGGCGAGGGGGAAGTGCGGCGGATGACGCACAAGACGGTGCGGCGGGTGACAGAGGACATCGAGGCCTTCAAATTCAACACAGCCGTGGCAGCCATGATGGAGTATGCCAACGCACTGTGGGCCCAGCAGGAGGACCCCGGCCCAGCCTTCTACGAGGCAACCGGGATACTGATCCGCCTACTGGCTCCCTTTGCCCCCCACATTGCCGAGGAACTGTGGGCGCGCCGGGGTGGCGCGTACTCGGTACACCAGCAATCCTGGCCCACCTACGACCCAGCGCTGACGGTGGATGACACCATAGATCTCGTAGTCCAGGTCAACGGAAAGGTGCGGGATCGGATTGTCGTGTCAGCAGAGGTGGACGACGAGGAAGCACGCCGGCTGGCATTGCAGAGCGAACGGGTGCAACGCTACCTGAATGGTGAACCGCCAAAGAAGGTGATCGTTGTGCCGGGACGGCTGGTCAACATCGTGGTGTGAAAAGTGTGCCAAAAAAGAAGAGCAGGGATTTGTGGTCCCTGCTCTTCTCCCTCACAAGGAGGAGAAAGGAGTATCTTTAGTATACGGAATCCGGCCCGAAATTCAGTAAGCCCGATTACAATTTAGACCCTGATAGTCGTATTTGTGTACCGCTTCCCGTTACTGGCCCCGAAGCACGATGGGCAGATAGATGTAGTGGTAGGGGGGCTCGATGGTGAGCGCCCAGGCATCGGCATAGTCGGAGTGGCCAGCAGCGTTGAAGGCACGCACCCGCCAGGTGTAGACGCCCGTGGCCAGCATGGTGGCCGTCGTGGTTTCGGTGGTAGTGACAACTGTACCTCCCGCCTCCAGGTTGTACCCATCGGCTTGCTCGCCGCCGCCGGCTTGCCAGGCGAACGTGATGTTCTGGGTCGTGGTGATGGTGCCGTCGGGCGGTGACAGTAGCGTGGGCACAGCCGGCGGGGCCAGTGGGAAGGTGCACTCGAAGGGGGCGTAGGAAAGGTCCACGTCGTCGATGTACCACCCATCCTCGTTGGTGTTCGAGTCGGACTGGAAGCGGAAGCGAAAGACAGCACCGAACTGATCGTCAAAGGCAGGGACGTCGAGGATCTCCTGGACCCAGGTGTCCTGGGAGCCGGTATACGCCGCCAGGGGACCCTGCCAGGTCGTGCCGCCGTCGACCGAGTACTCCACAAAGCCCCAGTCCCAGGCCGTCTCTGTGGCGTATTGGTGCCAGAAGCTGAGGCGGACGCCGCTGGTGCCACTGAGGTCAAAGACGGGTGAGCGGAGCCAGGAATTGGCATTGTCTGGATAGTTGCTGGAGGGACTGTCGGACCAAGCATGGGTGGGGCTATGGGCTTCCTCGGTAGTGATCTGCCAAAAATTGTTGGCCCCGCCCGTAGTCCAGTTGCCGGGCCCGCTCTCCATGTCGTCGCCAAAGACCGAGGTCACCGGCAGGGGAATCATGGCCTCCAGGCTAAAGGAGGCGGTGTAGACGCCCTGGTCTGCGGTGATGACCTTTGCGAAATCCAGGACAGCGCCACAGGGGATGGTCGGGGCAATAGAGAACTCAAAGGGGATAACGTTGCTCATCGTCTCTCCGGCGCCAATGTCCGGGTAGGGAACGTCGGCCACACCGACGGTCACGCCGGGTGTCAGCGCGGTCAGGTGGGCGGTCACGTTGGTGGCCGTGGTCGCCCCAGTGTTCTCCAGACTCTCCCACAGCAGCACATCGCTTTCGCCTGGTTCTGGATAGCCGTTGCCGTTGCCACCGGAGACAGCGTCGTCGATCGAAACGGCACCTTCGACGAGGTAGGGTACAGATGTCAAGGCGATGTCGAGGGAGGTAACCTGGCCGGCACTCACCACCACGGCAGGAACGGTCTCGGGATGGGGATAGCCAGGCGGGAGCGGTCCAGCGGTCACTGCATACGTGTCGGCGGGCAGGGTCATGCTGTACTCACCATTGGCGCCGGTCTCGACGGTCAGGGTCGTCGTCATGCCCTCGGCGACGACCGGCACGCCCGGAATCCCGGCCAGTGTATCGACATCTTGGACGGTTCCGCTGATCCAGCCCTTGGGCTGGCCGCAGGAGGGGAAGCGGAAGGAGCCAATGCGGGTCTGCCAGGCAGAGCCATTCACTTCGTAGTACTCCTGGGTATACCAAAAAGTACAGTCGTCCACCGGGTCTATGGTCATGGCACTGTAGTCGCCCCAGCGGCTCGAACCGACTTGCACGCCGGTACCCTCAATGAGAGAGGTCTCTGCCTGGGGCAGGGCGCCCGGGATCTCGCCGGCCAGCCGCCCGGCGTAACGGATGGCCGGCATCATGACCTCGCTGGAGACGCTGTAGCCCACAGCCATGTTGCCATCCCCATCCACGGCCAAACTGCCCATCCAGCGGTAGAGGCCGTCGTCGGGCCGGTAGGTGCCCTGCTGGTACACGTAGGGCGTGCCGCCAGGGTCACGAACCTCGTACCAGCGCACTCCAGCCACGCCACCGCTGGCTACCGTGTGGTTCACCCACAGAGATTCGTGGCTGCCAAAGTTGCGGTACTGTAGCTGCATCATCAGCCGGTCGCCCAGGCTGTCCACGTCCCAGCCGGGGGCCTGCTGTGGGATGTCCCAGATGAGGCCGAAATCGGCCACGGTGAGGTTGGTCGGTCCGGTGAGCGAGGAGTTGCCGGGATTCGTCCAGTCCACGTCGAATTCCCACAAGCGGAGGACGTTGGGAAAATCTCCAGAGGCCAAATAGTTCGGGGCGCCAGCCGGGGGAAGAGG
>Ga0180438_10004573_pt1 | contig 19835 bp, 9 predicted proteins | sample SS_ome_12_FD_132455 | JGI IMG/M metagenome (GOLD analysis project Ga0180438, IMG submission 132455) | Hypersaline lake sediment archaeal communities from the Salton Sea, California, USA - SS_3_D_2 metaG | ecosystem: Environmental > Aquatic > Non-marine Saline and Alkaline > Hypersaline >... | reverse complement strand
GGCTTATAAGGGCCTGTAAAGTCGCTATTTATAAATGCGTTACGGGCCCTTATTTTATCTTCATACACCCCAACAGATTAGTCTATTTTGGTATATTTTAGTACTTTTTTGGGCACGTTTTTTATCAACAAATTCAAACTTACAATAAATATAACAACGATTCATGTCCCCGGGATACACGTACGCTACCCCTGTTTTATTTATCTTTTACCATTGATATTGGTTCTTTTATTGAAAGAAGTTAGAAAGATAAGGGATAAGGGAATCAATAATTTAGCATATCTTTATAGATACTATGTATGCGTAGAATGTGCTTAATTTGGGATTAATTAACAAATTTCTTACATGATTTTTTAGACTGCTTCATTTTTACACTTGACGTTTTCCTAAATAATTCATAAATAAAACTCATATCTTCCATCGAAAAAGATTCCTACTGCTTTCTGATTTTTCTCGCTGCTAATGGAGGAGAAAAATCGTATGATCGGTAAAAACATCTCTTACTATAAAATCCTCTAAAAGTCTGGTTAAGGTGGCGTGGGTATCGTTTATAAGGTCGAGGATATCAAGCTCAAGCGTATTGTAGACATGAAGTTCCTGCCGCCTGAAATGACTCGTGATAGGGAGATCAAAAAACGTTCTGTACAGGAGGTATTAGTGACGTCCGCATTGAATCATCCGACTATTCCATACAATATTACAATCGTCATTTATTAAAAAATTCCCGAGATATTTCCCTGAAATATTTTATCTCGTTTGTAAAACCTGTTCTCTCGATGCTTTTTACTTCAAACAGTATTATAAAATATTCAGGGATATTTGTATTTAATTTTTCGATTTGTTTGACAAATTCTGTTCGTAGTTTTGAATCACCCAATATTTTCGTTCGTTCTAAACGGCCACCATAACCAAACCCTACAATAAAGATAAAATTTTCTCTCGAGAATCCAGGTATTTTAATCAATAACGAGTAATCAACATTGTACTTATTCTTTTGGTCATAAGGTGCTTCAACTCGTAGAAACGTATTCAGTGTATCACCGGATTCCCCTATAATAAACAATCGTTCTTCTGGGCTATACTGATAACGAATAGGTGTTTTGTAAATTATTTTATTCAAAACTCGTAAATTCTTAAACTCACCAATATAGATGATGTTATGGTTACGAATTTCTTCTAAAGAAAGGGTTGAAGACATTTTCAGTGAAACACTACTCTGAAATTGATATATGATTGGAAGAATATCCATAAGATTATCGGTACCGCCAAAAGGAATTCCGGTTATCTCTGATTTCCAAAGGTTTTCTTTGGGATATCGTATTAAAAAATTGTTCAAGTCATCCTCTGAATCAATTTCCCAATCTCGAATTTGTCGATATCTTTTAAATTCCGGGCAATACTCATCTAACAGAAAATCGTCTCCTAAAATAATTAGGATAGGATAACCGTTCTCAAAAAATGAACTCCAAATCTCATCATTTAAACCTACAATATTCGGTGTAAGAAGTGCATGAGATTTTTTGTCAGAATAGATTTGACGATAAAATAGGTAAATACTTAAGAAAAGGAGTAATAAAATAACGACTACTTCCCAACGTTTTACATAGGTAACTATACGATGATATTTTTGTGCATTTTGATCTTTTGTATATATGTATTGAACTTCATAATGTCCCTTTGGTATAATTAACCTTATTTTATCTGACTTACCTTCATTTTTATAGTAGTTATCCAGCTTTTTGCGTAACATGTGAATGTGGTATCTAACAGTAGAATCTTTGTTTGAATTAAAACTGGTGTCCTTTCCGAATACATCAATAGCGATGGTGATCTCTTTGGGGATACTTTTCGATAGAGTAGATTTAACAAGATACATAAGTAAATTATTGTAAATCGGTGAGTCTTTGAAATCCCTGCTATGTAATATACGTTGCAGTATTGATTTTTTTACATCGTCAGCAAACATCATAACATATTACGAATTATGTCTTATATTATAGTTTTAGAATGTTAATGAGACAAGCAGCGAAAATATATACTCAAAATGTACTTCTGGTACTTGATAAGGAAATATAAAAGAGTTATAATAAGAAATCAAGTGCAAAGTCATTAATTCTTTTTTCGTCTGAAAAAGATTTTTAAGCTGTTTCAAACCATCTAACATTTTTAAAACGGTTTTATAACGGTTTACATGTTGCAATTAAAAATAATTCTTATTTCTTTTATTAGGTTTATTGTTTTAATTAATTTTTGATCTATGAGTTTAAAATGATAAATGTTTTTTGTTCATTCCGTGTCAAGTTCAATTTTCTAATATCCAACATAACTACTTTAGTTGTTTTATTTATATTACTACCATTGATAATTATCTCAGTATTAAATTGTACCGATCATGAAAATGAAGTCCTAGCGATCATTGGAGAGCGCACTGTCACAATAGACGATTTTATTACTCGATATGAATCAATCAGACAAAAAATGAATCTTCCAGATAATGGTCATGTTAGGAAAAAAATTTTCGATAATATTATTAATGAGCAATTATTCATTGCAGAAGCTATTAAGAGAGGTTATCTTGATGACCAAGCAGGAAAATACGAACATGATCGCATAAAAATCCAAGAACTGCTAAATGAATTTCTTCAAAAAATAGTATTCAATCCTATTGAAATTCATGAAGATGAATTGAAGACGCTCTATATCCAGCTCAATACGAAAATCAAAGCACGCCATTTATACGCTGCTACACGAAAACAAGCCGATTCATTATACACTGAAGTAATGAATGGAAAGTCTTTTGAGGAATTAGCAAAAGATAATTTTATTGATCCGCTGTTACGTGATACTGGGGGTTCTTTGGGATACTTCTCTATAGACGAAATGGATCCTGATTTTGAAAACGTCTCATATGCTTTGAAAATTGGCCAAATTTCCAAACCGGTCCGGACAGCCCAAGGATATAGTATAATCCAAGTTCAGGATCGAATTATCAAACCATTGTTAACAGAATCTGATTATATAAAACACCGTTCCAAATTAGAAGATTATTGGCGTTATCGAAAAAAGAGAAAAGCAACACAAGCTTATGTGGATTCACTACGAAAAACTTTAGCCATTTCGTTTAATAAAATTGTTCTAATTGAATTATTAGATATCATAAATAAAAGAACACCTAATTTTGAGGTAGAAAACAGTAATTTTTTTATGGAAAATGATCTATTTAAGAGTAAAGAAATTGTACGATCGAAGATAGGTATTTGGGATATTGAGACGTTTCATAAATATGCTAAATTTACTTCGGATAGACAGCTAAAATGGATTAAGAAACAGGAAGATCTTGAAGATTTTATTGCTGGACTCGTTGTTCGAGCTTTTATGCTTTCGAAAGCAAAAGAATTAGGTTTAAATAAATTACATAACTATGAAAAGACGATTCAACAAAAGCTGGATGAATATCTGTACAAACGAATGGAACATACAGTCTTTGAAACGATAGTAGTACCAGAAGATACACTCCGGATATATTATTACCAAAATCAGGATAAATATTTTATTCCACCCAAAATTCATCTGAGCGAAATCGTAGTAGACAACGCATTGAAAGCAGAAGAGATAAAAAGTATTCTTTTAAAGAAAGAATCATTTGGGAAAATTGCGCAGGAGCGTTCGGTTCGAAAGTGGAGTGCAGAGAACGAAGGGGATATCGGTACGTTTACATATAAGGAATTAGGCAGCTATGCAGATCGTCTTTGGCCACTTGAAGTCGGCCAATGGATTGGTCCCATTAAAATAGATTCTCAATATGCATTTTTTAAGTGCTTTGCAAAATATCCAAAACGTACACAATCTTTTGATGAAGCTCGTTCGGAAATTGAGAAGTACTTCAGATTAATCTGGTATGAGGAAAAAAAGCAAGATATTTTAAGATCAATCCGGACACAGATTAAAATTGTAGCTTACCCAGAAAGGTTAGAATCATTTCATATAAATTAATCAGATGAAAAGGAAATTTTTAATGAACAGGAATAAATCCTACTTTATTATTGTTCTAATCCTTTTCATTTTTGGTGAACAATCTGATCCCTCTTTTGCTCAAACATGGGGTAAGATTGTCGGTGTTGTGAAAGATGGGCAAACCGGAGAATTGCTTCCTGGAGCGAATGTGATGATTGAAGGGAGTATGATCGGTGCAGCAAGCGACACAAAAGGTTATTACATGATACTTCGTGTTCCTACAGGGAAACATACGATAATAGCCAATTACTTGGGTTATCAAAGAGCACTAACGAAAAACGTTGAGGTTTTAACCGGTTTGACCACCACTGTAAATTTTGATCTCCACCCGGAAGCTTTATTAGGTGAAGAAGTTGTTATCGTTGCAGAGAGTCCTCTAGTAAGAAAAGATCTTACTTCGACTGAAGCTCGAATCCAAGCTGATAAAATTGAAAAAATGCCGGTTCAGGAAGTGAACGATATTCTGGACTTACAGGCTGGTATTATCAGAGACACCGAAGGGGGGCTTCATATTAGAGGTGGTCGTTCATCAGAAATAGCTTATATGGTCAATGGTATCAATATCACGGATGATTATTCTCGCGAACAAGCATTAGCTGTGGAAAATGAGTCAATTCAAGAATTACAAGTAATCAGTGGTACATTCAATGCGGAATATGGCAATGCTATGAGTGGGATAATCAATGTAGTAACAAAAACTGGTGGAAATACATTTAATGGGATGATTGAAGGCTGGACAGGGGATTATTTTAGTAAAAATAAAAACATTTTTTGGAATATTGATGATATCAACATGATGGCGAATTACAACTTACAATGTTCATTTGGTGGGCCTATTTTAAAAGATCGGCTCACTTTTTTTATGTCCGGACGTCGCTGGGTGAATAATGGTTGGCTTTATGGCCCAAATTTATTTAATCCTCAGGGGCGAGCGCAAGTAATCAATGGGAATATTGTAACGATTAGAGAAGACAGTAGTGCCGTCTCCATGAACTCAAAGGACCGATGGAGTGGGATGTTCTCGTTGAATTGGCGAATATTGAACACCTTAACTTATAAGATTGACATTCTTGGAAGTGAAGAAGATTATCGATGGTATAATCATGCTTATCGGCTGAATCCAAATGGACTTCGTGGTGCAAGAGATCAGGGTTATACATTCATTTCAAAGTTAACCCATATCTTGGGCAAACGGACATTTCATGAGTTGATTGTCGCCTATAAGTTTAATAAGAATATTTCTAGATTATACAATGATCCATTTGATTCACGTTATGTCCATGGAGATTCATTGGCAACTGGAACACTGTATCGTTTCATAAAGGCAGGCACAGATTTATTTCACTCCGTCAGATCAACCACCAGCGTTATCACAAAATGGGAACTCACCAGTCAGATAAATGCAAAACATCAGATAAAAACAGGAGTTGAAATTCAGAAGGATGAAATTCAATTTGATAATTTTACAATCGTACCAAAAGAAAATGAATCGGGGCAGCAAATTGAACCATTTCAACCTGCTATTCTACCGATATCTTCTCCAAAACATGATCTGTTTATACGCAGACCCATGAAATACGCCGCATATATCCAGGATAAAATTGAGTATGAGAGGCTTATCATCAATATTGGATTGCGTTTTGATTATTTTGATGCAAACTGGAAAGTACCCGTTGATCCAGAAGATCCGAATATATACAATCCCTTCAAGTTGCAGCATATCTATAAAGATAATAATGGGGATGGAGTTATAAGTATAGCGGAACAAGTTCCGGAAAACGAATATACTTTAGAAGAACGTGAAACATTTTGGTATAAAAAGACAACGCCAAAACATCAATTGAGTCCACGATTAGGTATTGCGTATCCGATTACCGATGAAGGCGTCATTCATTTTTCATATGGTATTTTTCAACAAATACCGGAATATAACCAACTTTACTATGGAGATCAGTTTAAGCTTACTGAAGGGCAAGGGATTCAAGGGCCTTTTGGTAATCCTGATTTGAAACCACAAAGGACAACAATGTATGAGTTGGGATTTAAACAACAACTCTCAGAAAATATTGCAATAGACATTACTGGATTCTACCGAGATATTAGAGACTGGATTTCTTCGAGTGCACTAATAACGACCTATACTGCCGGTGTGAGTTATTCAAAAAAAATCAATCGAGATTTTGCAAATGTAAGAGGGATCACGTTGGCAGTAAACCGTCGATTGGCAAATCATTTTGCCATTAATCTGGATTATACTTTACAAGTTGCGGAAGGAACAAATTCCGCACCGGAGGATGAATACTTCGCGTTGCAAGAGGGTGCTGAGCCTAAAAAACAGCTCATGCCAATGGACTGGGACCAAACACATGCCTTGAACTTTACTTTTTTTGTGGGCAATGATGAATGGGGAGCAAGTTTCACATCCAAATATCATTCCGGTCAGCCTTATACACCAGACGTTGTAGTAGGTAAATTGGTGGGTCAAACTATTGTTTCTGGCTTAAAAGTGAACAGCAGACGTATGCCGGACAGATTTACTGTTGATTTAAATTTATTTAAAAACGTCAAAGTAAATAGCTTCAATATTAAAGTCTTTGCAACGATTTATAACCTGTTTGATATGAAAAATCCTCTGTTTGTGTATCAAGATACGGGAAAACCCGATTTCACTTTTAGAGAAACACAACAAACTGAAGCCGATCCAGGATGGTTTATCAGACCCGATTTTTACTCAGAACCTCGACGAATACAAGTAGGCGCTCAGTTAAGTTTACGATAAAAATGATTAAAGAGATTATAAAATGAAATATAATAAAATGGAAATTGATAAACTCACACGGAGAATGATTAGATTCACATTATTTTGTTTATGTATGGCAGTCATCTGTGATGTTGCTCATTCACAATCTTATAGCCATGTTCCATCGGATCATAGAGGGGATAAAAATTATCGGGCTTATTCCAACCTTAACGGAAACCAAATACGTGGGTCAGTTTTTAATTCTGGTTATATAGGAGGTCCAAACGAAGTTCCAGAGTCAATTCCATACGAATGGCCAAAAAATAGTGGTCAAATCTATGTTTCCATGATTGGAATCTGGCTCGGTGGAGAAGTCGTCGATGAAGAAGGACGGTTAACACAGATCGTCGAACTGCCAGTATATCGGGAAAGTCCTTTGGGAGATACATGGAATTTTGAACCTGTGCCAGGTTTTTTAAATCCTTTTCGTGAACCTAAAATAGAAATCGCTAATAGTAATGATGAATCCACCTGGCCTCCGGTCTTACAAGGAGGGTGGCGCGATAAAAAAGATGATCCGGTAGATCCGGGGTGGATTGGTTCGTGGAACGGTTTCTTTGGGAAGAATATAATGAATGCCGATCAAGAGTTGTTTTACCGCTGTTCCGACGATTTGTATGACCGCTATAATTATATACCTGATGAAACGGATCCTACCAGGCATGGACTGGGTTTATTGATGGATGTCCGAGCTCTAGCTTGGTCTCAGGTTCTTATACAAGATGTCGTTTTTTTCATTCACGATGTAGTAAATGATGGTACGAAGCGTATTCCGAAATCCTCATTCTGTATATGGATAGCTGATTGGGTAGGTGGGGACGGGGAGGATGATGAACCATGGATTGATATTCAAACGGATATCGCTTTTTTAACAGATCATGACAGAGTCGGGCTGCCACCTGAAAAGTGGGGAGATACAAAGGTCGGCGTTGCGGCTATAAAATATCTTGAAACACCAGGAAATCAAGTAGATGGTATCGATAATGACGGTGATGCTGATAAACATCCAGAATTATTGATGCAGATTGAAGGAGATATTGAAGTAAGAGCACCTCACTTCACAGGCGATGATTTTAATCCAAGGGAATTAAGACCTGGAGATAAAATTGTACTAATCGATTCCTTAACCTTCAATCGCGTGGTTACTGTATACCCAGAACAGGGTGGTACGGTCGTCTCCTTGGGACACATGACCGAATTACCTGCTGCAGGGATAATCTTAGAGGAGGATACCACAGCAAATTCGATAGATGAAGATCTTGATGGGTTGATTGACGAACGTTACACGTTACATCGATGGCGTTATGATGAAGTTACTGGAATAGAAGCCCCTGTCAGATATATCAACTATCTTTCATTCGAAGTTGGTGACACCGTCAAACGCGGCTTCATCGTAAAAGGAAAATCGAAAAAACCATCTTTTGCTACGGTAGCACCAATGATCGACGAATCACGAGAAGACAATTTTGACAATGATGGTGATTGGAACGTCTTTATGGATGATGTGGGATTGGATGGAGTCAGAAGCAGTGGGGATCCCGGTGAAGGTGATGGTGTGCCTACCAGTGGGGCAAGTACAGATTTTCCAGGAGAACCGAACATTGATAAAACCGATGTTTCTGAAACCGATCTCATCGGATTAACGACTGCCATACAGATTCCCGAAGGTAAAATAAATTGGAATTCGACGCCGGATAAGTACCTCTGGGATAGATTGATGAGTCCAGGTAACTTTTACCTTCCGCGTCCTACGGGTGAATACCACACAATTGTTTCGTCGGGTTTTTTTCCGTTTGAACCTGGACAGCGTCAACGATTCGCTATTGCTATGGCTATCGCAGGGGGTGGTCAAACCAAGGACGATGATATTCAGAGCGCGAGAGATAAGCTTGAGTATGCCAGAATGGCCTATGAACGGGACTATCAGTTCGCACGCGCGCCTTATCAGGTAACAGTAACAGCAGTATCAGGCGATAGAGAAGTAACACTCTATTGGGATGATATCGCTGAGTTTTCCTTTGATCGATATATCGAGGGCATTGGAGGCAATGGAAGGGATTTTGAAGGCTACCGAATTTACCGTTCTACCGATGCTGCATTTGAAGATGCCAGAGTTATTACAGATGGTGCAGGTATTCCCACTCTTCTGAAACCCATTGCACAATTTGATTTAAAAGATGGGATTACGGGATATGATCCTATCGGTATCAATGGTGTTCGATTTTATTTAGGAGACGATACGGGCCTCGTTCATTCATTTAAGGATACCAATGTCGTGAATGGACAGCGATATTTTTATGCTGTTACAGCCTATGATTTTGGATATCCAGCAGGAGGTATCGCTCCGGCTGAGACACCCATAAGTGTTGATGTCGATCTCAGGGGCAATCTAAAGACAGGTTCAAATGTCGCTGTTGTCAGACCGAAGGCACCGGCTGCAGGTTTCCTTCCTCCAGAAGTAGAAACATTCGAGCACATACAGGGAGGTGCTACGGGAAAGATCGGTATAAATATAATAGATGCAATGAAAATAAAACATGGACAGATCTATGAAATAACGTTTCGAGATACAGTTGTTAAAAGTGGCACCAAAGAAAAGAAAACAACAAAAGATTTTACATTAACCGATATTACCGAAAACATCGTTCTTATTAGGAACTCTACTCGATTTCATGAAAATGAGGAGACTTTAATTGTCGATGGATTTCAAATGACCTTCCTAAATGACAGCCTCATTTTGCTAGATCAGAAACAATCGGGTTGGAATCGAAGCGTTGTATTCCCCTTTGTTTTTAATCCTGTTATATTTCCTGGGGTTATAGGTTCAGAGTTTTCAAATGATTATCAAATAATGATCGGAGAAATCGGAATTGCAGCCTCTAAAGATACCTCCATTGGTTATTTTCATCTTCCTTCTAAGGAAGTGAATTTTCAAGTGATGAACATATTAGAAAATAGACCAGTTGAGTTTGCTTTTGCTGAATTGGATGGTAACGATGGTAGGTTTACTGTGGATCCCAACGATGCAAAACGACCGGATGTTATTTATCTATTAGAAGAAAATGAAGTGGGTCAGCCTGTATACACTTGGCAGATATCGTTAAGTTTAAAAAGTAACGGTGAAAATCCTCAACCTGGTGATACCTTAACCGTAAGATTGAAGCGACCGTTTTTATCATCAGATGTGTACCGTTATAAAATGAAAGCTGCAAGTGTATCGGCGGACCTAGCAAAAAGAGAATTGGACGATATTCGGGTTGTACCGAATCCATATGTGGCAGCGGAGACATGGGAACCTTGGAATACATATACGAGTGGTCGTGGTCCACGAGAAATCCATTTTATCAATCTTCCCAACAATTGTACAATCTGCATATTCAATGTAAATGGTACTATGATAGATAAAATTGAACATGTTTCCGCAATTGATAATGGTACTGCTATTTGGGATGTCTTGAGTAAAGAAAACCTCGAAATCGCTTATGGAATTTATCTTTATCATATTGAAGCACCAGGGATTGGTCAAAAAACCGGCACATTTGCAATCATTAAATGATTAAAATTGATGGCGAAACAGGCGAATAAAATGAATTTTATATTAAAACGAATGTTTTTAACTATCTATATTTTCAGCATTTTTCTTTTTAGTTATGCTGATGGTATTTCACAGGACATAAAGAAAGTAGGTACATCTGCTGCAACCTTTTTAAGAATTCCTGTAGGATCGAGAGGAACAGCCATGGGCAGCGCATTTGCGTCGGTTGCAAGTGATGTCACTGCGATGTTTTGGAATCCTGGTGGGCTAGCCAAAGTATCAAATTACTCTCTATTGGTGGATCACTCGCCATGGCTTCCCGGATTAGATTTTAATTACTTTGGTCTTGCTCTTCCATTTGGAAGATGGGGAATAGTTGGAATGAACATTACATCCTTGACAACCGAACAAATGGAAATCACGACACCGCAAGATCCAATGGGTACAGGTGAGACATTCACCGCCTCCAGTATGGCAGTAGGGTTGTGTTATGCAAGATATTTAACGGATCGGTTTTCAATTGGTGCTAATGTAAAATATATTCATGAATCCATATATCATTGTAGTGCATCAGGTTTTGCGTTTGATATAGGAACACTATACATAACGCCCTTCGATGATATCCGTTTGGGAGTAAGTGTTTCAAACGTAGGCACAAAAATGCAAATGACTGGAGAAGATTTAAATGTAAATGTAGATATTGCACCTCAGCAGGAAGGGAACAATCAGAGTGTCGTGGGCAGATTGAAAACAGAAAAATTTGATTTACCCATTATAATGCGTGTGGGTCTTTCATGGGACGCATGGCAAACAAAAGGTTCTTGTTTTACGATTGCGGCAGATGCTATAAATCCTAACGATAATGCCCTGAGTGTGAATATTGGAGTAGAATATGCTTTGATAAACCAAATGCTTATTCTAAGAGGTGGTTATAATGAACTTTTTCTTGCGTTCAGAGAAAAAGGTTTGGCATTAGGGGCAGGGCTGAATTTTATCTTAAAGAATGACTTAGGTATTACCATGGATTATGCCTATCAAGACTTTATACATTTGGGTGGTGTCAATAGAATATCACTAGCAATTTATTTTTAAAATTGAATCTGAAAGGAGGTGGGCCAATTCAATGGAAGTTAGTGTTAGAAGGGGAGATGTAACCGTATTCAAACACCCAACCTTTTAAAAAGGGGGTAAAAATGCATCAATTACACAAACGAATGCTTTGTCTCAGCGGAATTACTTTATTAGTAATTTGCTGGAGTGTATCGGCTTTGGGACAAACTGTTAATGTGACTGTGCGATTTAACTCATCAACAAATCCCGATACACTGACTGATCATCATTTTGTTCAAATGAGGGGGACTTTAAACGGGGAGGAAGGGAATTTACCTGATGGTAAAGCGATTAATTGGGGTTCAAGTTCTGGTCTGGTTCTTCAGAATGTGGGAGGCGATTACTGGGAGATTACATTCCAGATGAATTACAACGACACACTCAGCTATAAATTTTGGACTGGATTCGATAGTGAAGCAGGTACTTTTTGTGTCTGGGATGGCTGGGAGGGAGACCTAAATCCTTACGATGGTTCTGAGGGATCCACCAGGTTATTGATTGCTGGTGATGTGGACACTACTTTACCCACACAATTCTACAACGGAGATGCTGAAGCAAAGGAACAGTACTGGTATCCCTATGAGACAAAACCAGATTCACTCGCCATCTATTTTCGCGTCAATATGGGAGGTGTTACCGAATTAGGAGAATTCGATCCAGCTACCAGTGATCCGATTGGTGTTCGAGGCAATGCCCCCCTAGATTGGAATGTAAGCAAAGTGGTTTTAGATCGAGAAGTCAAAAGCCCGGACGGCATTTCATTCTGGTCCGGTGTCGGATATATCTCTAAAGATGCTGTAGAAACAGGTCAGGTTCAAGAATTCAAATTTTTTTACGAATACGAGGGTAGTGAAATCTGGGAGAGTACACCTAACCGTACATTTACCTACACTGCAAATCTTATCGCAAGCAGCATGGATACTACTATACATTGGGCTTTCTTCAGTGACAAGAGACCTACAGGGAAAGAACTTGTTGCCAGTACCATTACGTGGCGTCTGAATACCAATGCTCTGGAAGAACTGGGCTTTTTCGATCCGACCATAGGGGACCGGATCGTCATCGATGGTGCTAAAGGTTGGAGTGTTCCGAACGCCATACAAATGACTTATGTTCCCTTGCTTCAGAACTGGGTGGCTCAGGAACCGTTTGAATATATCCCTGGAGAGGAAATTGTATATAAATATGTCATTGTTTGGGACGAATCACGCGTCGATCCCACTAGTGAGAATTACATTCATGCTTTAACGTATCCCGGCTGGACGGATACAATATTTTGGGAACAACCGAGCATTCGAGATGGAGCAACCCGTATACATGTTTATCAAGATGCAGCAGAACAGAATGCCGAGGGTGACCTGGGTAGGGATTGCCAATTTTTCAGCTGCATACCTCCTGAAGGTGTCATTACCAATCCTATTAGCATCACATTTAACATCGATATGGGGCCTGCTACTGATGCAAGCACAAATAAAACGAATCCTCTTTTCCGAGCTGGAACAGATACAGCTTTTGTGGTATTTCACGAATCATTACTCGCTTTATCACAAGATATGGGATTTTGGTCGAATAATCGCCTTATGCTTAATGATCCCGATGGCGATGGTATCTATTCAGGAGCTATGGATCTCGATCCCCCGACGATATACCAGGCTGGATTTCAGATCGGTTATACTGTAGAAAGTGGAGGTTTAATCCTGAATGGTAAAGGTAAGGATGAAATTGGAAGGAAACACTATCAGTATATTCATCCAACAGTGATTAATGAAGATGGAACCATTGTTTGGCCCTCAAGTTATGAATTTCCGCTACTAACTTGGAAGGAAGACAGTTTGGATTGGGAATGGCCACCGGATTTGACCACGCCTACAACAGGCATTGCTGAAAATAATGAAGGGGTCGTACAAGATTTCTATTTGGGTCCAAATTACCCAAATCCTTTTAATGCAGCGACATCGATAAATTATCGGGTTGCAGAAGTTTCAGATGTTCATATTGACGTTTACAACATAAATGGTCAGTTAGTGAAAGTGCTTGTGGACAAAAAACAAAATCCCGGTATATATTCGATTGTCTGGAATGGGCGGGATGAAAATCGAACAGACGTATCTTCCGGTATTTATTTCATTAAAATGAAAGCGGGGCACTACTCTAAGATCCGAAGAATGGTACTCCTTCGTTGAAAAAAGCGAAGACCCCATAAAGTGTTTTATTACGATAATAAGAAGGGCATATTAATAATATATGATCTATGCCCTTCTTATTATCATCTAATAATTTAACTTTCAGACGAGCGATGAACCTCAATGGATTCATTACACTATTGTTGGAATATAACAGAAGAAATAGTAGCGCTAATGCAGATGAAGGTACTATGGATAATATATGTATCACTCTACTTTTACGCGGCTTGATTTTTTTAAATTTAACCACTGGGGGAGTGGGCCTGACTCCATTTGGCGGATACTTTAACATGGATGGGCTTTAAGTAAGCCTAAAAAGAAAATCAAAATAAAAATGTAGATGTTAAACGTTTTTTCATTGCCGTTGACGATCGTCGACAGCGACTCGCATGTTATGGTTATTTACGGACAGAGTTAAAAAAAATCAGCACTTAAATTATAATCACAGATGGTAATGATAAAAAAGTACAACAGACAGAAAGTAGTTAAATGAAAAAACTCATACGTAGAACAAGTATTATACTTGCCACATTACATTTTGTAGCAGCTAATCTACCGTTAATAAATGCAGAAGAGTGGCGGCCAAGAGTCTCAAATCGCCAAAAAATAAATTTTAATGCGAATTGGCTTTTCTTTCGAGGGGAAATTAAGGGTGATGCAGCGAGGAACTCATCTTTCCAAGATAAAAATTGGCAGACGGTTCACGTGCCGCACTACCCAAAGATCACACAACTCAGACATCCCTGGAAACCGGATAATGAAGGTATTAACTGGTATCGCAAACATTTCCAATTGCCAGAGACGTACAACTACCATAAAATATATGTTGAATTTGAAGGGGCAGATCAGGTTGCTGATGTCTGGATAAACGACACGCATCTTGTAACACACGAAGGCGCATATTTACCTTTTTCTGTTGATATTACGGATTATGTAAAATTTAATGATCATGATAATGTCATTGCAGTCAAAGTGAAGAACTTTGCTGATGATACTATTCCTTCCTATGGAAGTTGGATTAGTAATGGCGGTCTTTACAGGGATGTTTATTTGCATGTTACCAATCGGCTTCATATTACAGATGCCGTATATGCGAAAAAAACGGCTAGTGGCGGTATCTTTGTCACATATCCCTTTCTGAATGATTCTTTAGCATATATTAATATAAAAACGCATGTTTTAAATGAATATCAGCAGGTAAAAAATTGCAAAATAAAAACACATCTTATTAGCGCGGATAATCGCCTCGTTTTTACGGTTGAAGCTGAAAAAATTATCAACGAAGGGCATGACCATACATTCGATCAGTTAATGCGCCTGAAAGATTTTCATCTCTGGCATCCCAATCACCCTTACCTATATAACATCTATACAGAAGTTTTTGATGATTATGCATTGATAGATCATTTTCAGACCAGAATCGGCATCCGACGAATCCAATTTAGTCATAAGGGTGGTTTTACCATTAATGGTGAACGATTCATTTTTATGGGAACGAATCGTGTGCAAGATTATCCTTATGTTGCCTGGGCTTTCCCGAATTCATCTCAAAGAAGAGATGCTCTTCGCCTGAAAGAGGGTGGCTTTCAGTTTGTACGGTCTTCACACAATCCGCAAGATCCTTCATTTTTAGATGCCTGTGATGAGCTTGGCATTTTGGTAATGGATTGTATACCGGGATTTCAGTATATAGGAGGTACCAAATTTATAAAACATTCTTATCAGAACATGCGAGACCTGATTCGAAGAGACAGGAACCATCCTTCTGTTATTTTGTGGGAATTATCTTTAAATGAAACGGATTTCGATTCCAGTTTTGCATACAGGGCAATGCAAATCGGGCATGAAGAATATCCGAGTGATCAATGCTTTGTGGCAGGTTGGAAATTCCCTTCCATTTATGATGTCTTTATTCAAGCATCTCAACATGGAGCAAGAGAATATTCTGAGGACACACCTTTGGTAATTAGTGAATATGGGCATTTTGATTATGGTGGTGGTAATAGTACGAGCGATGTTGATCGAAAAGATGGTGAGATTGCTATGCTGGTTCAAGCACAAAATCATCAAGAATCATTGAATTTGAATCGGGGAATATCTTTCCTTTGTGGAGATGGTCTCTGGGTCGGTATTGATTATCAGTGTTATCCTTCCGGAGTGATGGATTATTTTCGAATCCCGAAATTTTCTTATTACTTATATCAAAGCCAAAGAGATCCCGCACTCATTTTTAAAGGAATTGATTCTGGTCCTATGGTTTATATCGCAAATTATTGGAAAGAAAATTCGCCCCGAACAGTGACTATTTATAGTAATTGTGAAAACATTAAATTATTCATAAATGACAAGTTCCTGGGATCTCAAGTATCGGATACAGAGATATTTACAGAAAATTTATTACACCCCCCTTTCACTTTTTCTGACATACCTTGGGAGCCTGGAGAATTAAAAGCAATTGGATATATTAATAATATTGAAATGGCTTCACATAGCAGATTGACTCCTGAGAATGTATCATCTATAAATCTACATTTTGATTTCGAAGAGGCAGCGATAGCCAATGGAGAAGATATGTTCTTTGTATATGCTTCAATCGTTGATAAAAATGGGACAGTTATACGCGATTTAAAAAAAGAAATATTATTTAAAGTGACAGGTTCTGGTATCTTAATCAGCCCTAAAATGGTTGGAACAGAAGCAGGAATCGCAGTAGCATTAGTTCGTACGAAAACTCAGCCAGGGCGGATTACGATTACAGCCGAGACAGAAGGTTTGAAGAAAGCTGTTATCTCAAAAATTTGCAATAAATAAATTGGCTAATCTATTTATTAGTAATATCAATGTATAACCAAGCCAGCGCTAGTATTTTGAAAATTTTATCCATCTGTCTCGATGCAATTAATCATGCAGGAGGTTCTATCGCTGGTAGATTGTCAAGACTCTTATACAAAGATTTGGCATATGGTCATCAAGCCTTCTCATGACCAATCCCGCGGGTGGAGCTTAATCGGCAAGGATTACAAGACGTTATGATTCAGGATAGTTGAAGACAAGGAGAATCATATGAATAAGTTCATTCTCAATGTAATACATCGTCCTGAATTGGTTCCCGAATATATTGACTTAAGCGCCCAAGATGGAAAAACAAAACAAGTCAACAAGACAGAAGTTATCAATGAATCTATTGAGATTTTTCGCTTGCAGCAGGATATTGCTCATAGAAACGGAATCAGAACTACTATTCAAATGACATTTTCTAGTCTCTATAATGATGAATGCATTGAACTCGTGAAGAAGCATCATGATGAATACAATGATGAGATCAGTCATACGTTCCTAGGTTTAAACTGTAAGGAATTCCGTGAGAAATACAAGTCCAAGGAACTGGCCATTTGGTTGTTCCCAATGGATATGAAGAAGCGAATCGTAATAGACTCCTTTGAACGCTTTAAGAAAGTGTTTGGCTTTTATCCAACCTCTACAGGCTCGTATTTCATGGATGCGGAATTGTTAAATTTTATCAAAAAACGATATCCGATGGTAAAAGCCGCTGTGGCAACATGTTTTGAGGAGGGACCGAAAGTATTTCGGCATACGAACTCTTCCTGGTACACATTGATGGATGGCTCTCCTTGGACCGCGTGGATTCCTTCAAAAAATAATACGCACGCAATCGCAGAAAATGAAGATGATGAAATTGGTATCGTAGCAGTACCCCATCTTTCGCGTGATTTACTTGCTACCATGGATAACGCCGGTGACATGTTCGGCACACATCCACAAAACATCATCCGTGGATTGATTTATGAAGGCGATCGTTTGCCTTATATGTACAACTTAATTGATCAGTATCAGGTAATGAAAAAGTACAACAAGGGATTCAGTTATAATCTTGTATATGTTGGACCGGGTTGGATGGGTAAAGGCGGACGCTGGGAAGCAGACTACACGGTTCTTAAGAAAAGCTACGAAGATTTCCTTGCCTATTATGGCAAACTTAAAAATGAAAGCAAGATTGAAGATATGACCTTAACAGAATTCGCGAAATGGTTCTATAAAAATCAACCTCGTAGTGGACCTATCTGTGGCCTTTGGAAAGACTTGCTATACGGTACGAAAAATCAGGTATTCTGGTATGCTGATTCCAAATTTCGTGTTCAAATTGATCTGAAACAAGGTGGAGCAATAACGGATTTGCGTCCTTATGCATCAAAATTGTCGCGTCCCTGCGGTGCGGGAACGAGTGCGAATCAGGATGCATCTTATCCTTACATTGTTCATTCTCGTTATCGTGCTGGTGCGTTTACACACTATGCTGGCGAAGGAGCAATCAAAAGCTGTAAAGTTCGTTACGATTCAGAAGAAATTGATCTGAGTTCATGTCGTAGCACTGGTACTTACAACGAAGAAAATGGCTGTCGTCTTTTAGGTGTCAAGCCTGTTGAAATTGAATTCAAGAATCTGACAATTAGGTTGGCCACGACTTATACGTTCAAAGAAAATACCGGAGAGATCATTATCACCCGTAAAATCATTGAATCAAGTGATCCAAAAGCGAAAGTAGAAGTAGATGAATTCCTTACTTCTTGTTGGGGTACGACTGAATATCCAGAAGATATGACTGGATGTTTACTCTCTGTTTTGGCTAAAGACGGTTCACGCCATGAACTGATCTATGAATACAAGTGCAGAGAATACTCCATAGTAAATGCTGAGTGTGTGGAAGCTGTTATCCCTCAGGTTAAGACGAAGGTTAGCCTGACGCCCATTACTGAGGGTTGCAGAGGTTATTATGAAGAGGGGTATTCGTTTGCACCGAATTTAAAAATTGGTGTTTCGAATGATATTGGACTTAATCAGGAGTTGGTGACTTGTCTCAAGGTAGAAAGGGCAAAATAAATTATCGCTGTCCCAATTGTCTCTTCCGTGATATTGACTTTGACCTGCTTTATGATAAAAAAGTAGATCAGTACTATTGTAGAAGATGCAATTGGGAAGGAGCTGAGCTAGAAATCCTCTTTCTTTACACTGTCTATAAGTGTAAGTACAAGGATATGCTCAAACGTTATACAGTCGATGATATTCTGGCAAAGGATGAAGACTAAGATAGTATATACTGTTGCCAGTGACTTAAAGTGAGATTGTACATGACTGATTCCAAGAAGTTATCAGGCCATTTTACGCTTCCGGCCCAAAAAGGAATGGAAAAAGAAGTAAAGTTGCTGTGTGAAAAATGGGGAGCTGATGCAGTCCGTGATAGTGATGGGACATCGCTTTCACCGGAAATACTGACTATGAGACTTAAGGTTTATTCTACTATTTGCCTTATAAGAGCTGATCAGGACTGGGCCAAGGACCACCCTGATCAATGCCAGCAGAAATATCTTATGTCTTTTCCAGTTACCTGTAATAATGATAGAGAACTGAGAATTAGAATACAAAAAGGGTACAGCCAGGAGCAGTTCAGGGTTGATACAAAACATGAACCTCATGATTACTGGGAAGTCATTGACAGAACAACCGGCGAAGTAATAGACAACGACAATTGGGAATACTTGGAACAAAGCGGAGAAGTTCTTATAAAGTATCCCAGGCAATGGCATGTTTATACGGTCAATTTTCTTGTCTACCAGATCTGGGAAACAACTTCAATGTATAATTATATTACCAACCACTGGACAGGCGAACATCGCATGGGAGTTGATCCGCGCCAGCCAGAGACAGGGGAATATCTACTGGCATATTTGGATAAATGGCTTGAGATGCATCCCAATACGGATTATGTTCGCTTCACCTCTATGATTTACCAGTTTCCACTTATTAAGGGTGAAAGAAGGGAAACCCTTTATTTGGACTGGAATGGATATATAGATCCAATGAGTGCCTTGGCTCTGGATGAGTTCGAAAAAGAGAAAGGGTATCGTTTGCGTAGTGAGGATATTGTCGATGAAGGATACTTCAATGCCTCATATAGAGTTCCTAAGAAATCGTTCCTAGATTGGATGGACTTCACTCAGAAATTTGTGCGAGGTTATACTAGAAAGTGTGTTGAGAAGGTGCACAGATCTGGTAAAAAGGCAATATTCTTTTTCTGCGATCATTGGATTGGGGTAGAACCATATCTTGATGGATTTGAGGAGCTTGGTTTTGATGGAATCATTGGTCCTTGTATAAACGGCATGGAGCTTAGAAG
>Ga0180438_10004571_pt1 | contig 19839 bp, 11 predicted proteins | sample SS_ome_12_FD_132455 | JGI IMG/M metagenome (GOLD analysis project Ga0180438, IMG submission 132455) | Hypersaline lake sediment archaeal communities from the Salton Sea, California, USA - SS_3_D_2 metaG | ecosystem: Environmental > Aquatic > Non-marine Saline and Alkaline > Hypersaline >... | reverse complement strand
TTGGCCATGGCACCCGGCCGCCTCGGCCCTCACCCTCTCGACGGCGGCCGGTTCGGCCCGGGCGTACCCAATTTGTACCATCGGAGCCCGTCAGATTGAACAGCGCGCTTCCGGGAAGCACTCACCTGCCGGAAACACCGCTACCGCAGCGGGATGTCCTGCGACTTGAGAAAGCCGAGCCAAGCTTGGCGGAACGCTTCAATTTCCTCGCTGGCAAGCGTGTGGTCCCGGGCGCCGAGCCAGAAGCGGTACGAGTAGCTCGCCTTGCCGTCGGGCAGGCCCTTGCCCTTGTAAACGTAGAGGAATTCGCGCCGCATCACCAACGGGTGCGAGAAGACGGCCAGCCGCTCTTCCAACGCGGCGAAGCCCGAAGCGGCGTCCCAGACGAGCGAAAAGTCCTGCCACGAGCCGGGATAGATCGGCGGAGCGGCGTATTTGACCTGCGGGTAGATCGCGCCTTCGAGGCGGGCAAGATCGAGCTCGAACCAGACGACCTGTCCGCCCTCGGGCGCGACCGTCTTGAGGATCGGCCCGGCCAGCACGCCCAGCCCGCCCACACGGCGGTCGCCCTGCCGGACCGCCACCCAGCCGCCGGGCGACTGCCAGGGCGTCTCGGGCGCGTCGTCGCAGGGCTCGAAGCGGAGCTTCCGGCCGACCGCGCGGCCCAGGTCTTCCAGGCACCCCTTGATGCCGCGAAAGTGCTCTTCCAGCCCCGGCCGTTCGGTCTGGCTGAAGCTGACACCTGCCAGGTGGCTCGTCTCTACCGAGCCGCCGTCCTCCGCAAGTCGCCAGACGCGGCCGATCTCGAACAGCCGGAAGCGGTCGCGGTGGGCACGGTTCCGCGGCACCAGCGCCAGCAAGTTGGGCACCAGGGTGGTGCGCAAAAGCCGCGACTGCTGGTTGATCGGGTTCTTGAGCGACAAGGGCTGTCGCGGCTCGAAGCCGAGCTGCGAAAGCCACGGGTCGTCGGTCCAGCCGTAGGTCTGCACCTCGACGAAACGGTGCGCGGCGGCCAAGAGACGCCGCAGCTTGTGCTCGCGACGCAACTCCTCGTTGACCCAAAGCGGCTCGAGCGGCATGGCCGGCATCCGCGGCTCGATTTTCCCGTAGCCGTAGATCCGCAGGACCTCTTCGGCGATGTCCGGCGGGATGGCGACGTCGGCCTCGCTGCGATGCGGCGGAATGCCGACCGCCAGCCGGCCGTCTTCGCCGAATTCTGCCTGAAAACCGAGCGAATGAAGGATCGACGTAATTTTGTCGGCGGGGATGTCGGCGCCGGCCATCGCCCGCAGCGTGCCCGGCTCCAGCACAAGCGGCCGGAAACCTTCTTTGAGGTCTCCCGCCACGGTGAAACGGCTTGTGACTTCGTGGTCGACCCCGGCGTCGGCGACCAGCTTGAGGATTCGCGCCACGGCCAGCTTGACGTTGACCGGCGGCTGGTTCTTCTCGAACCGCTGCGCCGACTCGGTCCGCAGGTCCAGCCGCACGGAGGTGCGACGGATGCGGGAGCCTCTGAAATTCGCGCTCTCGAGCAGGACTTTGGCGGTCGCCGGCTCGACCTCGCTGTTGAGACCGCCCATCACGCCGGCCAGGGCGACGGGCTCTTTCTCGTTCCAGATCAAGAGGTCGTCGGGCAGCATCTTCCGCTCTTGCCCGTCGAGCGTCACAAAAAAGCCTTCGCGGCCCATCTTGGCCACGCGGATCGCCCGGACGCGGTCGCCGTCGAAGGCGTGGGTGGGCTGGGCCAGCTCCAGCATGGCGTAGTTGGTCAGGTCGACCATGAGGTTGTAGGTCCGCTGGTCCAGCGCGTGCAGCCTCCGCTGGATCACCAGCGGCGACGGCGCCGCCGCGGCCACGCGGAACTCGATACAGCCGTAGCAGGGACAGCCGTCGCCGTCGTCGACCGAGAGCGGATACGCCGGCAGGCGATCGAACCGCCCCAGATCGACCATCGGCAGCGGCCTCAACTGGCGGCCGAAGATCGCCGCCAGCTCGCGGGCGAAGGCGTAATGGCCCCACAGGTCGGGCCGGTGCGTGAGGCTCTTGTTGTCGATCTCGACGATCACGTCCCGCTCGGGGATGAAGTCGGCCAGCGAAGTGCCGGGCTCGATCGCGGCCGGGCACTCCAGCACGATCTCGTGCCAGCGGCTCATGCCCAACTCCATGGCCGAGCAGAGCACGCCCTCGCTTTTGCGGCCGGCCATCTCGGTCGCGCGGATCTGGAGGTTTCCGGCGAGCGTCACGCCGGGCGGAGCGAACGGGGCCTTCAGCCCGACGCGCACGTTCGACGCGCCGCACACCGTTATGTATTGCCGCTTGCCGCAATCAACCGTGGCCAGTTGGAGCGGTCCGCTGCCGGCGTCTCCGCTTGCGGCGATCGGCTCGACGGCGACCACTTCGCCGACGATGACGCCCTTGACGGCACGCTCGATGACCTCGAAGCCCTCCACTTCGGCCGTGGAAAGGGTGAGCCGGTCGGCCACCACGTCCGGGTCGATCCCCGCCAGGTCGACGAAATCGGAAATCCAGTCCAGGGAGATCTTCACGTCAAAAATGCCTCCTGCCGCGTCAGACGGCGGCGGGGAATTGCTCATAGAAGCGGACGTCGCCCGAGTTGAACAAGCGGATGTCGGGGATGCCGAATTTCATCATCGCCAGCCGCGTCAGTCCCAGCCCGAACGCGAACCCGCTGTAGCGGCTCGTGTCGATGCGGCCATACTCCAGCACCTTCGGATGGACGAGGCCACAGGGGATGAGCTCGATCCAGCCGCTGTTCTTGCAGGTGGAACAGCCGCGACCGCCGCAGAGCAGGCAGTTCAGGTCGAGCTCGAAACCCGGCTCGACGAAAGGGAAGAAGCCCGGTCGCAGCCGCACGGCCACTTCGCGGTGGAACACCTGGCTCAACAGGGCCTTCATCACGGCGATCAGGTTTGCCACCGAGATGTCGTGATCCACCAGCAGACCTTCAAGCTGATAGAACGTGTTCTCGTGACTGGCGTCCATCGCCTCGTAGCGGAAGCAGCGGCCGGGAAAGATCGCCCGCAACGGCGCCCCGAACCGCTCCAGCGCCCGCACCTGGTAGGCCGACGTGTGCGTCCGCATGAGCATGCCGTTATCCAGCCAAAAGGTGTCCTGCATCTCCCTCGCCGGATGGTCCGGGGGGGTATTCAGGGCGTCGAAATTGTAGTACTCCGTTTCGACCTCCGGCCCAGAAAGCACCTTGAACCCCATACCCTGGAAGATGTCCTCCAACTCCATCTGTACCAACGAGATCGGATGCAAACAGCCGACCGAGTGGTCGGTGCCCGGCAGAGTCAAGTCGAGCCGGCTGCGATCCGGTCCTGCGGCGGGCCCGGCACTCTGGGCGGCGGCCGCCCGAGCGATGGCCTCGGTCGCGAACGCTTTGAGCTCATTGAGCTTCTGGCCGAACTGGCGGCGCTGGTCGGCGGGCATCTTGCCGAAGTCAGCCCCCTTGGCGAGGGTAGTGATTTTGCCCTTTCGGCCGAGGTAGCGAATGCGAACCTCCTCCACCTCGCGGGGGGATCGGGCCGCGGCCAACTCGTCGAGTAGTTGTTGGCGGATCTCTTCCAAAGGGGGGTACCTCCGCTCCCGGTCGGTGCGGCGTTCGTCGAAATGCTTTGGCAGAATTGAACTTCTATATACGAGGGGTGGCCGGTCGTCAACCCGCTCGCCCCTGCCTGCAACTGCTGGGAAAAGGGGACAGGTCCAATTTGCCGGAACGGCCCAGAGGGTGCTTCGTACAAATTGGACCTGTCCCCTTTTTCGTCCCCCGGCAGTAGACTTGACGAAGCGGGACGCAATTCAGCTCCCCGGTTCCACCCGGCAGCGGGTCGGCCGCCCCGGCCTCCGTTCCATCCAGGCGGTTTCCTCAAGGTGCCTCGTGCCGTCATCGAATCGTCCGGTAGCGCCGGGTTCGCCGAGCCTCGGCCGGAAACTGGCTTTCCGGCTGGGGGCCGTGCTCTTGGGGCTCCTTCCTTTGGTGGCGGTCGAGGCGGCGCTCGGCATCCTGGATTGGGGCCGCCCGGACGTCCATGACGACCCGTTCGTCGGCTTCAAGGCGGTCCATCCCCTCTTCGTGCTCGGTGAAGACGGCAGCCGCTACGAGGTGTCGCCCTCGCGGCTGGACTACTTCCGTCCTGAGTCGTTTGCAGCCGAGAAGCAGGCCGGCGAGTTCCGCATTTTCTGCCTGGGCGGCTCCACCGTGCAGGGCCGCCCCTTTGCCGTCGAGACTTCCTTTACGACCTGGCTGGAGATCAGTCTCCAGGCAGCCGACCCGAGTCGCACGTGGGAGGTGGTCAATTGCGGCGGGGTCTCCTATGCCAGCTACCGCCTCGTGCCGATCCTCGAGGAGGTGCTCGGCTACCAGCCGAACCTGGTAATCCTTTACACCGGGCACAACGAATTCCTCGAGGATCGGACGTACCGCCACCTGAAACGTCTGCCCGCGCCGCTGGCCTGGCCCTGCCGGCAGTTGGCGCGGACAAGGACGTTTGTGCTCTTGAATCGGGCGTACCGGCAGGTGCGGGGCGAATCGGCCGACACGGCGCCCGAGAACCGGCCGATGCTCGAATCGGAAGTCGCCGCCATGCTCGAAAGCCCCGGCGGCCTCGGCCTGTACCACCGCGACGAGCGCTGGCGACAGGACACGATCGAGCACTTCCGCCACAACGTCGCGCGGATGGTCCAAACGTGCCGGCAGTCCGGCGTGCCGGTGGTGCTCGTCAATCCCGTGGCCAGCCTCCGCGACTGCCCGCCTTTCAAGTCCGAGCACCGCGCCGGCCTGGAGCCCGACGAGCTGGCACGCTGGCAGACGCTCCTCGACGCCGCTGCCGAATATGGCCTGAATGAACAAGAGCGTGCGCTGGCCCTGCTTCAGGAAGCCGCGGAAATCGACGACCAGCACGCCGGCGCCTATTATACGCTGGCCCAATGTTACGACGACCTGGGCATGTTCGAGGAGGCCCACGCCGCGTACCTCCAGGCCAAGGAGCTGGACGTCTGCCCCTTGCGCATCGTCGAGCCGATGAACGAGGCGATTCTCGACGTCGCGGAGGAGGCGGGCGCGATCCTGGTCGACGTCCGCAAGTTCTATGAAGAAGCGAGCGATGCAGGCATCCCCGGCGGCTACCTGCTCGTGGATCACGTCCATCCTTCGATCACCGGCCACCAGAAGATCGCTGATCTGCTGGCCGAGGAGCTGGTCGCCCGCGGCTTTATTCAACCGGTTCCCCAGTGGCACGAGACCCGCGACCGCCGCTACGGGGAGCACCTCCAGTCGCTGGATGATTTCTACTTTTCCAAAGGCCAGCAGCGATTGGAGGCGCTCCGCCGCTGGGCGCAGGGAGCGGCGGGGCGGCGTCAGCCGTAGTACGGCAGATTGTGGATCATCACCTCGAACGCCTCGCGGACCGCACTCCGCCCGCGGCGATAAAGCCCGCCGAAAAGAAACGGCGGCCAGAGGAAGTGGACGACCTGGAGCATTTGCAGCGTCTGCCCGCGGACGGCCGAATTGGGATTGGGTACGACGTAGGTGTGGATCAGCATGAAGCCCACGACCAGCGCCGCCAAACCGAGAAAGAGGAAGATCGTGCCGCCGATCAACAGCCCCCGCCCGGCGGAGACTTCAATCTGGTAGTCGATGCTGGTGCGGCCGCCGCGGGCGTCGCGAAAGCGAAGCTCGCCGCGGCGGAGGAATCTTGCCGCCGCTTGGGGGCCAGCCGCCTCGCCAACGCCCTCGACCACCAGCCGATCCGCGCCAGACTGGACGATCTTCAGCGGTCCGATGACCTCGCCGCTCTTTTCGGCCACCACCGCGGCCGCCTTGGCCGCCAACTCCGGCGGCGAGCCTTCAACCTCCACGCTGCCGGCAATTGCGCCGGGCGAGGCTGAGCGGAGCATTTCCATGGGATCGTCCGGCTGATCGCGGCGTTCCCGCTGCGGCGTGAACGAAACCCTCAGAAATCGGACTGCCGTCAACCAGGCCATCGCGCCGGCGGCCGTGATCGCATAGAGCACCGTGCGTGCCGTTTCCACGTCCATGTTCTCTGCTCACTCCGCTGCCAGGCTCGCGCAGACCAGCTCGCGGTCGTTGCGGGCGAAGACGTGCTGGTAGGCGTAAGCCGGGTGCGACCAGCAGACGCCGTCCCGCCGTGGGAGCTGGTCAGTCGTGGGCTCAATGAGCCTCGCGCGGCTGATTTCGTGAAACCCCTGCGGCGAGAGCGTGGCGATGATCAGCTCCCCCCGCTCGTTGAACATCCACATTCGCCGGCCGTTTCGCACCATGTGGATCGTGGCCCAGCGGTCCGACGGCACGGCGGTCAGGTCCTCCCAGACGCGGTCGCCGCTGGCGGCTTCCAGGCACCTCAGCTCGCCATAGCTGTCCACGCCGTAGACGTAGTCGCCTTCCATGTACGGCGTGCTGATCATGGCGTGCAGGGCGTCGGTGTTCCGCTCGCTTGCGCCCCGCCGCCGCCAGACTTCCTCCACGTCGAGTGCGTCCTGCCGCAGACGCAGCATGGCCGCCCCGTCGTAAAAGGCGGTGACGAAGAGCCAATCGCTCGCGACGACGGGCGTGGGAACGTTGATCACCATCCTGGCCGGGGGGAAGGGGTATTTCCAGTAGACCTCGCCGGAGGCCGGGTCGAGCCCCGCCACGTTATCGCCGGTCCAACAAACGAGCACGCGGCGACCGGCCTGCTCGATGATGATCGGAGCGGAATAGCTTGCCCGGTCGTCCAGCGCCCGCCATCGCTCCTCGCCCGTTGTCTTGTCCAAGGCCACGATGCAGGCGCCGTCGCGGCCGCCGACCTGGAGGATCACCAGTGGGCCGTCGACCAGCGGGGCGGCGGAAATGCCCCAGACGGGCACCTTGGCGTCGTACCGGCGGCGCGAGTCGATCGCCCAAAGTAGCTGGCCGGTGGCGGCGTCAAGACAATGAAAATCGCCCATCGTGCCCAGGGCGTAGGCCCGGCCCTCGTCGACCGACACGCTCGCCCGAGGGCCCGCCTTGTAGCTGACGTCTTCGTAACGGCACGCGTAGCTATGGGTCCAGAGCTTCCTGCCCGTTTGCCAGTCGAATGCGTGTACCCGCTCGGCTTCTTCCGGCTCGACGACGCGGTCGGTGAGGAAGACGCGGCCGCCGGCAATGGTCGGGCCGCTGTAGCCGCTGGCCACGGCGGCTCGCCAGCGCAGCTTCAACTGCGGCTCGTCGAACTTCTCCACCACGCCCGTCTCGTGCCAGACGCCATCGCGATTGGGCCCCCGCCACTGCGGCCACTCGTCGGCGAGCGTGGTGGAGATTGACCAGAGCAGCCATGCCGCCGCAAGTGCGGCCGTGCTGGCGCATGCCCACGGCGAGCGTGGGCATGGCACCCTCTTGTCGTAGCAAGAACTCATTCTTATCGCCCTCACCCCCAGCCCCTCTCCCGCAGACGGGAGAGGGGAGCCGGGTAGGAGCCCCTTTTGACATTTACAGTGCCTTGGTCACGCCCGGCATCGCCACGGGATAGGAGCCGTCCGGCTGCGGCAGGATGGACGGGTCGGCGTCCCAGGCAAGCCGCTCGGGCGCAAGGCTCAACTCCGAGGCCAGCGCCTCGTCGCGGCGGACCTCGCGGCCCGAATAGGTCGCTATCCGCCCCATGATCGCGGTAAGCGTGCTCATCGCTCCGTACTGCGCCTCGTTGTACGGCAGGTCGTTGCGGACGGCCGCAAAGAGGGCGTCGTGCTCCAGTTGGTAGGGATTCGACGAGTCCTTGGGCATCCGCCACTGGGCCGCTCCGGTGATCTCGCCCGAGGTAAACGACGCCTTGCCCTTGGTGCCCAGCGCGTGCTCGGAGATAGTGTTGTAGCAGCCGGGGATGTGGCGGTTGAGACTGATGAGCCTGGCCCCGTCTTCGTAGGTGTATTCAACGGCGTGGTGGTCGAAAATGTGGCCGTAGTCGCTGCCGGTGCGGACTTGCCGGCCGCCCTGCCCTTGAGCACGTACGGGGTAATCACCCTTGGCCCAGTTGCAGACGTCGATCATGTGGATGCTCTGCTCGACGATGAAATCGCCGCTCAGCCAGGTGAAGTAGTACCAGTGGCCGACCTGGTACTCCATTTCCGTCATCTCAGGCGTGCGCTTGAGGTATTTGCCCGTGCCGGTGCGAAGGCTATAGGCCAAGAGCAGCATCAGGTCGCCGATCGCGCCGTCCCGCACCCGCTTGACAGTCTCTTGGTAAACGGGGTGATGGCGACGGTGCAGTCCGACGCCGACCTTGAGGCCCTTGCGGCCGGCCTCCTGCCCGGCTGCGAGCACCTGCCGCACGCCCGGCGCGTCGACTGCCACGGGCTTCTCCATGAAGACGTGTTTCCCTTTCTTGACGGCGTATTCGAACTGGGCGGGGCGGAAGCCGGGCGGGCTGGCCATCACTACCAGATCGACGCCGCAGTCGATCGCGTCGCGGTAGGCGTCCAGGCCGGCGAACCGTCGCTCGGGCGGCACGTCGATCTTTGCGGCCAGGCCCTCAGTCGTGCCGCGGCTGACGCGGGCGCCGCCGGTGAGCTGATTGAGGCTTCCTTCCAGCCGGTCGGCAAAGGCGTCGGCCATCGCCCAGAGCTTCACCGGCCCGGCCGTGTGGAGCGCCTGGGCAACCGCGCCCGTCCCCCGGCCCCCGCAACCGATCAGGGCGATCTTCAACTCGTCGTTGCCCGCCGCGTGAGCGGCACGGGCAATCGCCAGACGGCCGGCCAATGCCGCCCCGCCGCCAGCCACGGTTTTCTGCTTGAAGAAATGCCTTCGCAGTCGTCTTGTCGAGTCGCTCATTCTACTTGCCCTGGAAGTCCATCGCCGTGTGCCACCGGATCGTCTCAGCGTTATGGTGGGCCGGCGCCGCGCTTGTCTACAGCCTACAGCCTACAGCCTACAGCCTACAGCCTACAGCCTACAGCCTACAATCCCCGTCCTAGAGACCATAGCCTCGCTCGAAACCTGCCGCAAGGCCCGCGGCTGGAATTCACTTGCGGCCCGTCGCGCGAAAGGTATAGAGATCGGCGCTTTCCAGAAAAATCTCCAGGCGGATCACCTCGCCGGCCAGCTCGTCGATCGAGCGGTTCTTCCAGCGAACGACGTGCCCAGTGCTGTCGCCGGCAAACGCCTGGCAGTCACCGTAGTCGAAGCCGGGGAGCACCTTCCGCAGCGAGTCGCTCAAGCGGACCTTGACGGTGCCGTCGGGCGCTTCGACGTTGAGCACCAGGTCGCCGTCGGGCCAGACGATGGTGCGGGTGACAACCACGCCGCCGCCGTTGGCCGGTCCGTGCAGCGAGATCAACCCTTCTTTGCGGGCGACGGCAAGTCCGGCGCCCCACGCCCGCGTCGTCGAATCGTGCCCGCCGTCAAAGCCACCATAATAGAACCACCACTGGTCGCCGACCTCGACCCAATGCGGTCCGCCGAAGGTCATGCCGTCGTCCCATGCTCCCTCTTCTCCAAGCGGGATCAAGGCCGACCTTTTCGGCAAGCGGTCCCAGTGGATGCCGTCGCGGCTGGTGACCAGCTCGGTGTGGATCGGGTCGTTCATGCGGAAGACCCACAGGAAACCCCAGTAGATCCCGGCGTGGTAATGGGTGGGCATGCCGTAGAAGAAGTTGTAGTCTTCTTCGGCGTCGAGCTCGTCAGGGATGAGCACGTTCTGCGGCATGCCCGGCCACTCGGTCCAGAGCACGGGGCTGGCCATCCGCGCGATCCGCCGCGACGCGCCCGTGTCGATCATCTCGCTGCCGAAAGCGCGGTAGATGTGCTTGGCGCGGCAGAACATCACGTACTCGCTCCGCACGGGGTCGAAGACGATGCTGTTGAGCGTGTCGCTGTGGATGTGCTTAATGCGGCCGTCCGGCGGCTCTTCCCAGTGGATGCCGTCGTCGGAGAGGATCAGGCGGATGCCGTCCGTCTCGCGCCCGGAACCGCCCACGCGATAGCTCATCAGGAAGCGGCGGCCGCGCCGCTGGTCCTCGGGCACGGCCAGGAGAAGCTGCATCCCGCTGGCCCTGGCCTCTTTCGTGCCCCGCCAAACGACGTTGTTCTCGCGCGTGCCCTTCCACTGGTAAAGCCCCAGGTTCGGCCGCTCCCAGTGGATTCCGTCGGGCGACTCGGCGTAGGCGATGGCGTAGCGGGTCGACTCGCCCTCCGACTTGCCGCTGCGATCGAAAACCTGATACCACATGCGGAACCGCCGCAACTGGTCGTCGAAGATCACGTTCGAGTAGCTGCCGTCGTCCACCAGCAGCGGGTTGGCCTCGTGTTTCACCGGCGGGTGGAAGCGGCGGACGACCTCGTTGTGCTTGTACTTGATGGCGAAGCGGTTGTCGACCATGTAGTCGTCAACGAAGAACTGCGGCGCCGTGCCGATCTCGACCGGCTCGGCGGGAAGCCCGCCGGCAGCGGTCGGGGCCGGGGCAAAAGATGCCAAAACGGCCACTGCAACAGGAATCTGCCGTACCATCTGCGTCTCCATGCCCTAACACGCCAACGGTCGCAACCGAACAGGTCAGCAGTCAGTAGTCAGCAATTGATTATTGAGTAGGGTTACAGGAAAGGCGTTCATCCTGCATGACGGATTTGAGCGAACCCTATCGGAAGGGAACACGGCCGCTCAAGACAGCCGGAACGACTGGCCTTGGGAGTCGAAAAGCACAACCTTGCTTTCGCGGTGGGAGATGATGCCCATCGACAAGGGGGCCTGCACGCGGACGGCCATCTTGATGTTGCACATCGGTTGCTGCCGGGTGCGGACGCACTCGATCAGGTTTGCCCAGAGCTTGCTCGTGTCGCCTTGGCCCTTCCAGGGCAGGAGGATCTCCTGCTTGCCTTCGGCGAAGGGCACAATGCGAATGCCGGGGCCCGTGCCGCCCTGGAGCATCGCCCAGGTGATGATCCCGTCGGTGCCGCGGACGACCGTGTCGGCCGGCACGTGGTTGGAAAGCGAGTTGGTCATCACTACACTCGGGCCGTCCGGGTAGTCGGCGATGATGTTGCACTGGTCGGGCACCTCGCGATCGTACTGGAAAGTGCCGCCGCCGCCGAACACCCGCTCGGGATAGGCGAGCTCCAGGATGCAGAAGATTGGCGTGAAGGTGTGAACCAACAGATCGGTGGCCGGCCCGCCGGCATAGTCCCAGTACATCCGCCACTGGAAGAATCGCGAGACGGTGAAGTCGACCTGGGGGGCGTCGCCCAGAAAACGCTCCCAGAGTAGGCCGGGGCCCGGCCGGGCGTTCTCATCATCGATCTTCATCCGCTCGCCCCAGTCGCCGCGGCGGAAGTAGCTGCAAGTGACGTGCACCGGCTTGCCGATGATCCCGTCGCGGATCATCCGGATGATCTCGGGGTAGTTCTCGTCGGCCATGTGCTGCGTGCCAACCTGCACCAGCCGGCCGTTCTTCTCGGCCGCCTCTTCGACTTGCTTGGCCAGATCAAACTGGGCCCAGTGCGTGAGCGGCTTCTCGCAATAAACGTCCTTGCCCGCGCTGAGCGCGTCGATCGCCTGCGGGGCGTGAAGGCGGTCGGGCGAGGCGATGCAGACGACGTCGACGTTCGGGTCGGCCAAAAGCTCCTCGTGGTGCATGTACATCTTCGTCCCGCCCGTCTTCTGGGCGGCGGCCTCCAGCCGCGGGCGGTAGACGTCGCAGACGGCCACCGGCTCGGCAACACCCTGCCGTTTCAGATCGTTGACGATCTTGATGTGGGCGTTTGCGCGGCCGCCCGTGCCGATGAAGCCGACGCCGATCCGCTCGCCCGCCCCCTTGGCTTCTTGGGCGAGGATGGTCAGCTTGGGGGCAAGCGCCGCCGCACCGGCCGCGGCCCCGGCGCTCTGCAAAAAGCTCCGCCGGCTCGTGTTTCGGCGATCCCTGGCGGTTGGATCCTGCGGTGCAGCCATCGTTCGTCTCCTCTTTTCGGGCGGGAAGAAATCTGGGGGTCGTGAATGCCGGCGGCAACTTCGGCGCCGGCCATCGTAGCATGAAGCGGAAGACGCCGACAAGCAAAGCCGGCCGGCCGGGCAGTGGAACGGATGCAAGGACGGCCCCCGCACAGGTGGGGAAGAATTGCATCCGCGGTGGCTTTCGCATAGCGTAGACCGCGGATTAGACGTTAAGCCCCGGCGCTTGCACCCGATGTCTTCCAAGGAGCGCGAACGATGCGAACTCATGCCTGCCGCCATCTGGCGGCGTGCGGACTGGCGATTGTGGCAGCGGTTTGCGGCATGCTGACACCGGCCCAGGCCGCCGCACGCAAGCCCAACATCCTTTTCTTCCTGACCGACGACCAGCGGAACGACACCCTGGGCTGCGCCGGGCACCCGATTATCCGCACGCCGACGATCGACCGCCTGGCCGCCGAGGGCTTTCGCTTCGAAAACATGTTCGTCACCACGTCGATCTGCTGGGTGAGCCGGTCGACGATCCTTACCGGCCTGACGGCCCGCTCTTTCGGCACGCCGACCCAGCCCGATCAGGTCAAGCCCGAGGCCCTCGGGGCCCTTTATCCGGACTTGCTCCGCGCGGCCGGCTACCGTACCGGCTTTTACGGCAAGTGGCACGCCAAGATGCCGCCAGGCTTCGATCCCGCCGAGCACTTCGACGAGTTCGAGAAGATCTTTCGGAACCCCTATTTCAAAAAGATGCCCGACGGCACGGAGCGCCACGAGGCCGAGGTGATCGGCGACCGGGCAGTGGCTTTCCTCGAATCGCAGCCGGCAGACCGGCCGTTCATGTTGAACTTGTGGTTCAACTCGGCCCACGCCGAGGACGGCGACAAGCGGCCGGGCATCGGCCATTACCCCTGGCCCAAGGCCACCGACGGCATGTACGAGGACGTCCGGATCCCGCCGCCACGGCTGGGTAATCCGGCCATCTTCGCAAGCCAGCCGGAGTTCCTCAAAGCGTCAATCAACCGGCAGCGATTCTTCTGGCGCTGGGACACGCCGGAGAAGTACCAGACGAACATGCGGGCCTACTTCCGCATGATCAGCGGCGTCGACGGCGTGATCGGCCGGGTGTTGAAAACGCTCCAGGAGCGGGGCCTGGCCGACAACACGATCGTCGTCTACTCGGCCGACAACGGCTACTACATGGGTGACCGGGGATTCGCCGGCAAGTGGTCGCACTATGAGCAGTCGCTCCGCGTGCCCCTGGTCATTTACGACCCCCGCCTGCCGGAAGCGCGGCGGGGACAAGTGGCCGACGAAATGGCCCTCAACGTCGACCTGCCGGCCACCTTCCTCGACTGGGCGGGCGTGAAGATCGCGGAGAGCTACCAGGGGCGAAGCGTCGCTCCGATCGTCGAAGGCCGGGCACCGGCCGACTGGCGAGAGGACTTCTTCTGCGAGCACGTCTCGCTGGCGCCGCTTCTGACGTGGGAGGGCGTTCGCTCCAAGCGCTACGTCTACGCCCGATATTTCGACCAGACGCCCGCCTATGAGTTCCTCCACGACCTCGAAACGGACCCGGACCAGTTGGAGAACTCCGCTTCGGACACGGCCTCTGCGGAGGTGCTCGCGCGGATGCGGCGGCGGTGCGACGAACTGGTCGGCCGCTACGGCGGCCCCCTGGCGCCGCTTGCCGAGCGGGGGGCGAAGCCCGCTCAGAAGCCGAAACGGCCGTCCAAAGGTGGCAGTCAGTGATGGCTCGCGGCGGCGGCGATTGAACTTCATGCAAACCAATCCGTTTTCCTTTGGAAACTGCAATGCCGCTTTCGCCTTCTCGCTGGAACGTCGCTTTCGCATTGTATCCGCTTCTGCTCTTGGGCGCGGCCGAGTCCCGCCTGGCGGCGGCAGGCTTTGAGCAAACCGAGCTTGCAAGCGGCTGGAGGCTCAAGCAGTGCGAACCGTCCCCGCGGCTGGCGAGCGAGCTCTTGGACGAGGCCGGCCAGGCAGGCGTGCCGGACGGCTGGCTGGAAATCGCCCAAATGCCGGCCATGGTCCACAGCGTGCTTCTGGACCACGGGCTGATCGAGACGCCGTGGAAGGCATTCGGGGCGGAGAAATGCCGCTGGGTCGCCGAAAAAAATTGGGTCTACGCCGTCCGATTCAAGTCGAAAAGATTTGGGCGGCGACAGTTCCTCCATTTCAAGGGCCTGGACACCATCGTCGACATTTACTTGAACGGCCGACGGATCGCCCGGCAGAGCGACATGTACCTTCCGCTTCGCGTCGACGTGACCGAGCATCTCCGGGATGAAAACACGCTGGCCCTCCATTTTCGCACGGTCTTCCAATCCGCGGACGGCAAGCCCCGCCCACTCTGGCAGGTCGACGGCGATCGCGAGCGACCGGTGCGACGGCCCCACCAGAACTACAGCCGCTACTTGGGACCGAATCCGTGCTTCTCGCGGGTCGGCGTCTTTGACAAGGTGTTGCTCGAAGACGTCCCGGCCGCCGAGATCCAAAAGTGCCTTGTCGAGGCGGCGGTTTCTGAAGACCTGCGGAAAGGGACGGTTTCCGTCAAGGCGCAAGGCTTCAGCGACGGTGGAAAAACCGTCCTGCGGGCGCTGCTGATTGGCCCCGGCGGCTCGCTGGCCAAGGCGGGCGAAACCGCCGTCGAGACGGCGGCAGGCCCGTTCGAGGCGGACGTCTCCTTGACGATCGACGACCCTCAGCTCTGGTGGCCTCGCGGCTACGGAGACCAGCCTTTGTACCAGGTGGTCGCCGCGCTGGTGGTCGGCGGCCAGGAGCTGCAGCGGGTCTCCCGCCACGTAGGATTCCGGCGTGTGGAAATGCCGCGGATCTTGCATTTCAAGATCAACGGCGCCGGCGTGCGGCTGTGGGGTGGAAACTGGGTCTCGCCGGACTGGCTCTCGATGGTCTGGAATCCCGGCCGGGCAGAGAAGCTCTTCGAGATGGCGGAAAACGCGAACATGAACGCGCTGCGCGTCTGGGGCGAAAGCGAGCCGCCGCCCGACGAGTTCTATGAGATGGCTGACCGGCGGGGCTTCATGATCTGGCAGGACTTCCACGGCCCGCACCCCACGCAGGATCCCTCCAGTCAGCGGGGCTTCCTCGCCGACGCCCACCATCTGATCGAGCGGGTGAAGCACCATCCGTCAATTCTGCTCTGGTGCGGGGGCAACGAGTCGGCCATGTGGCACGACTTCAACCGCGGCGACGAGCCGTTTCCCGTCCGCCGCTTTTTCGAGAAGGACGTCGAGCAGTTCTGCCGCCAACTGGATCCCGGCCGATACTACCATCCCAACTCGCCCTACTACGGCCACGACGCCAACGATCCGAAAGCAGGCGACACGCACGGCTACACGAACATCTGGTACGTGCCCGACTACGACTACCTGAACTTCGCCAGCGAAGACACGCGGATCGCCGCCCCGCCGCTCCACAGCATCCGGCGGTTCTTCGCCCCGGAGGACGTCTGGCCGGAGGATTACTCGCCGCTTTGCGTCCACGGCAAGAAGGCCCCCTGGCCGGAGAGCTGGATGCCCTACACCAGCAGCGAGAGCTGGAAGAAGACCGGCCCGGTCGAGCAGTTTTACGACGCCACCGGCCCGGCCGAGCTTGTCTACCAGTTGGGCATGGCCGAGTCGGTCTACTACCGCGACACGATCGAGCGGCAGCGCCGCGGCCGGCCGCCGGAGGACGGCTCCGGCGACCGCTCGTGCGGCGGGTACCTCGTCTGGAAGTACAACGACTCGTGGCCGCAAATCTACAGTGCCAAGGTCGACTACTTCCTGGAGCCCTACATCCCTTACTATGCGATCCGCCGCGCGTTCGCGCCGGTGCTCCTCTCGTTCGAGATCGGCAGCCACGTCTGGCTCTGGGCAGTCAACGATGCCAATGTGCCCGTCGAAGGAGAAATCTCGGTCCGGCTTTTTCATTTGGGCGAGAATGCAGTGAAGCGGGAGATCCGCTGTCCGGCGTCGGTCGGCCCCGACCAATCCAGGGTGGTCGCCTGGCTGGACGAGTTCGGCACGTTCCGCAAGGAGCACATCCTCTACGCCGTGATGACCGATGGCGAAGGCCGCGTCATCGCGCGGACCAACGCCCTGGTGGACATCGAGCGGCGAACGGCGTTCCCCGAAGCGCGGTTGGACGTCCGCGTCCTCGACGGAAAGCTGGTGATCAGGGCCGACAAGTTCGCGCGCAGCGTCGTGCTCGAAGGGGACGCCGGCGGCGACCCGTTCGGCTGGTTCTTCGAGGACAACTACTTCGACCTGCTGCCCGGGGAGGTCAAAGCGGTCGGGGTTCTCGGCGACCACAAGCGAGGCCGTGTGACGGCCAGACCGTGGTATTCCCCTCACCGGACGGAGGTGGAATACTCGCGGTAGAGCCCCGCTGTGCAGGGGGCCCGAAGGCTCACTTGGCCCTCTCGGCCCTTGATTCGACGGGTGGGGGGTTGGTATCCTGCGCAACTGGTCATACAAGAATAGCAGCCCTCCTCTTTCCAACCAGGAGGCCGCCTTGTTCGGGATGCTCTCGCCGCTGTTGAAGACGCAGACCGCGATCGGATCACGTTTCGAAGCCACGCGGCCAAGGAGCACGAAGCGATTCTGGAGGCCGTACACGATCAGGATGCCGCACGCGCCCGCCGCGCCGTTGAAACGCACCTCCGCAACGCCATGAAGAGGCTGTAAGCTCATGCCAAAGATCCAGTAGACTGCGGATCGCTCCGTTCGCACGTGAGAGTGCGGAGGCTGCTATGGCTGATCATCAAGAGTTCCGCCGGCTTACCGATGGCCGGTTGCTTGCGTGGGTGGTTCTGACGGCCATTGCGGCCGCGGCGTATGGCCGAGCTGCCTCTTGCGCAGCCGCAGACTCACCCTGGCGGCCGCAAACCGCGATCTATGCCGATCGGCCCTTCGCGGTCGCGCTGGAGCCACTGGCGGCGCGGTTCGTCCGAATCCTAATCCACCGCAGCTCGCGAGGTCAGCCGTGCATCGACGAGTTGGAAGTCTATGGGCCGGAGAGCGACGAGAACCTCGCCCTGGCCTCTAGGGGAGCAAAGGCGGCCGCCTCTTCCTGCTTGGCCGGCTATCCTATCCACCAGATCCGGCACCTCAACGACGGCCACTACGGAAACTCGCACAGTTGGATCGCCGCGGGCACGTCGGACGAGTGGGCCGAGATCGAGATGCCGGCCCCGGCTGAGATCGCCCGCGTGGTTCTCTCGCGGGACCGCGAGGGGCGCTACCGCGACCGCGTGCCGGTGGACTTCGAGATTCTTCTCTCGCTCGATGGGCGGGAATGGCAGACCGTCGGGAGCGTGCAGGCTGCCGTGGCAGGCGGCGCCGCGGCTGCCGGACCGCGGCCGCAGCCGCGCTACACCGGCCCCTTCCAACTGCCGCCGCAGCCGACCTGGGAGCAGCTTCTTGCCCACGCGTTTGACTGCGAACGGTATACCTGGCAGCGGATTTCGGCCGAGGACCACCTTTCACCGCTGGTGGTGGATCGGCCCGCGGCTCCCGGCGGCGAACCATACTGGGCCCGCATCGCCCGCCTCGATCCGATCTCGCGAACGCTGGTGCAGATGGACGAGATGATCCACCGCCTGGCCGGCAAGGGGATCGACGTGACGGAAGATCGTCGGCAAGCAGCCGATCTCCACCGTCGGCGTGCCGCGCCAGCTCAGGCCGAAAGCGGCGATCCGGCAGCCGCCGACGCGCTTTATCACGACGCCCGGCTGGCCAAGCGGCGCTTGATGTTCCGCGATCCCGACCTGGACGGATTGCGGCGAATCCTCTTCGTGAAGCGCCACCCCTATCATGCCTCGCACAACTACAGCGACATCCTGGATTCGAAGTTCGAGCCCGGCGGCGGCGTGTGCGTGCTGGAAATTCCTCGTCGTGAAGGCCGGCTGGAGCCGTCGGCGGCCGAGCTCACCACGCTGTTCGACGCTTCCGCCGGGATTGCCCGCGACGCGGTAGCCGATTTCGACGCCGCGAAGCTCTATTTCGCTTATCGCCCGGATGAGAGTCCCGTTGCCGGCTGGGCGCCGTACTGGCACTTGATGGAGATGGAGGTCGACGGCGGGAGCCTGCGGCAGTTGACCAACGGCTCGTTCCACGACTACTATCCCTGCCCGCTGCCCGACGGCGGCTTGGCGTTCATCTCCACCCGCTCGAAGGCCCGCTTCCTCTGCTGGCGGCCCCAGGCGTTCATGCTCTACCGCATGGACTTGGACGGGTCGAACGTCCGGCCCCTTTCGCACGCCAATCTCAGCGAGTGGACGCCGGCCATGATCCGCGACGGCCGGATCCTCTGGACCCGCTCGGAGTACCTGGACAAGGGCGCCGATTTCGGCCACACGCTTTGGGCGATCCATCCCGACGGATCGCATCCCGAGCTGATCTTTGGCAACAACACGCCGAACTGCTACATCAACGCCCGCGAAGTTCCGGAAACCCGCGAGATCTGTTGCACGCTCTTCTCCCACGGCGGCGATCACAACGGGCCGATCGGGCTGATCGATCGGGCACTGGGGCCGTTCGACCCGGCCGCGATCACCAATATCACGCCCGACGTCACGCCCCACTACAACATGAGCTGGCCGCGCTACGAGTGTTTCCGCGGCCCCGTGCCCATCGACCGCGACTACTTCCTGGTGAGCCATGCGCCGGCAGACCTTTTCGGGCTTTACGTGATCGACCGCTACGGCAACCGGGAGCTGTTGTACCTGGACCCTGCCATCGGCAGCATGTGCCCCACGCCCCTGCGAGCGAGCCCCCGGCCGCCGCTGCTGCCGTCGTCGTCGTACGATCCGCAGTTGGCCGCGGCCGGCCTGGGCCGCATGACGCTGGTCGACGTCTACCAGGGTCTTGAGCCGCACGTGGCGCCCGCGGAGGTCAAGTACCTCCGCGTCTGCCAGGAGGTCCGCGCCGAATTGATCGAGCTTGCCGACGGCCAGTGCCAGAGCGACCACCAGCCGTTTCAAGACTGGTACGCCACGCCGATCCACAAGGTCAGCGGCCCCCACGGCTGGCCGAGCTACGTGGCCAAGGCCTCGCTCGGCGTCGTGCCGGTTGCGCCGGGCGGCTCCGCCACGTTCGACGTGCCGGCCGGCAAGGTGATCTACTTCGAGGCCCTGGATGCGAAGTTCAACGAGCTTCAGCGGATGCGGAGCGTCGTGCAGCTCCAGCCGGGCGAGCGGCGAAGCTGCATCGGCTGCCATGAGAACCGCCGCTCGGCCCCCGTGCCGCCGGAGGGGATGGCCGCGTCGGGCCTTCCGCAGGAACTGCTCCCGCCGCCCTGGGGCGCCGTGCCGCTGGCCTACGAAGCGGTCGTGCAGCCGGTCTGGGACTCCCACTGCGTCCGCTGCCACGACGCGTCCGACGAGCGGGGCATCAATCTCAGCGCCGCGCTCGACGAGCACAAAGTGCCCGCCTCGTATCGCACGCTCATCGAGGGCGGCTGGGTCCACTACTTCGATTACACGTACAAGCTTCGCCACCACAAGGCCGAGCCAAGGAGCTTCGGCACGCTCCGGAGCCGTCTCTGGCAGGTGTTGGAGGCGGGCCACTATGACGTGGAGTTGAGCGACTGCGAGCTTCAGGCGGTGAAGTGCTGGATCGACCTGAACTGCCCGCTCTGGCCCGACTACCAGTTCCGCCCCGACCGTCCCGCCGGGCTTGCGGCCGCGGGCTAGTGCTCGGGCGACAAGACCACCGAGGTCTGCAGGGCGAAGCCGCACGTGCAGCCGCTGGAGGCCTCGGGCACGAGCACCAGCCCGCCGGCGGGAAGGATGTTGATGAAGCAGCCCGGGCGCGAGACGGCGTTCAGCCGCACCGGCCCGCCGCCGCGCAGGTCCCACATCTGCGGGTTCGAGCCGCGCCAGAACAGGCAG
>Ga0180438_10004569_pt1 | contig 19849 bp, 8 predicted proteins | sample SS_ome_12_FD_132455 | JGI IMG/M metagenome (GOLD analysis project Ga0180438, IMG submission 132455) | Hypersaline lake sediment archaeal communities from the Salton Sea, California, USA - SS_3_D_2 metaG | ecosystem: Environmental > Aquatic > Non-marine Saline and Alkaline > Hypersaline >... | reverse complement strand
CGTGGATCAGGTCGGCCCAGTCGGCGTGGGCCATCGCCGCCGCGGCGAAGCCCGCCAGCATGCCGGGCACCTGGAGGATCGCGCGGGGGTCCTGGCGGAGCGCCTCGGGCATTCCGCCGGGCGTGGCGGTCAGCGACGGCGGCCGGCGGGCGAGGCTGTAACGGAACTGCCAGACCGGGATGCCCAGCACCCGCTCGCCCCGGGTGGGGCGGCTTCGCTGGGGCATGACGACGCGAAGCTCGTGCCCGCGACGCTTCAGCGCATGCAGCAGATACTGGATGAAGATCCCCCCGGCCTCGTCGGGGCCGGTCGGGTAGCTGGTGGTTAGAACAAGGATTCGCATGCCCCGTCGATTATACTGATCGCGTCGCCGGGTGCCACGGCGCCCGGTGATTGCGGCTTCGACCGAGTCGGTGCAGGGAGATCCATCATGCTGAGAGCGAATCACGCGTCGACGTTGCCGAGATCGGGGGCGTTGTGCGCCGCCCTGCTGCTGTGCGGCACGGCGGCGGGGGCCGACGTGGAGGCCGAGGCGAGGCGGATACTCGAGGCCACCGGCGTGACCGGCGGGCTGGTCGTTCACGTCGGCTGCGGGGACGGCAGGCTGACGGCGGCGCTGCGGGCGTCGGACGGCTTTCTGGTTCACGGCCTGGACACGGACGCCGCCGACGTCGCCGCCGCCCGGAGGCACATCGCCTCCACGGGGCCCTACGGCAAGGTGTCGGTCGACCGCTGCCGCGGCGGCCGCCTGCCGTACGTGGACAACCTCGTCCGCCTCCTGGTGGGCGAGAAGCTCGGCGGCGTGGAGGCGGCCGAGGTGATGCGCGTCCTCGCGCCCGACGGCGTGGCGTACGTCAAGGCCGACGGCCAATGGCGGAAGACCGTCAAGCCGCGCCCGAAGAACATCGACGAGTGGACGCATTACCTGCACGACGCGGGAGGCAACGCCGTGGCGCACGACAGCGTCGTGGGCCCGCCGAGGCGGCTTCAGTGGGTCGGCAGCCCCCGCTGGTCGCGCCATCACGACCACATGTCGTCGGTCAGCGCGGCCGTCTCGGCCGGCGGGCGGGTGTTCTACATCTTCGACGAGGGCCTGCCCGCCTCGATCCAACTGCCCTCGAAGTGGAAGCTCATCGCCCGCGACGCCTTCAACGGCGTGATCCTGTGGAAGCGCCCCATCGACAAGTGGCACACGCGTCTGTGGCCGCTGAAGAGCGGCCCGGCGCAGTTGCCGCGCCGCCTGGTGGCGGTGGGCGACCGCGTCTACGCGGCCCTGGGGCTCGACGCGCCGCTGACGGCCCTGGACGCCGCCACCGGCCGGACCGTCCGCACGTACAAGGACACGAAGAACACCGAGGAGCTCATTGTCTCCGACGGCGTGCTGTTTGTGCTGGTCAACCCGGCAGGCGACGCGGAGGGCTTCCCCGGCCGGGACTACGCCACTGTCGCCGAGACGCGCCGCGGCGCGTCGACGTGGACCTGGCAGGCGCCGCAGCGGCAGCTTCTCGCCATCCGGGCCGACAGCGGCAAGCTGCTGTGGACCAGGCGCCAGCCCGTCGTGCCGCTGACTCTCGCCGCCGACGCGAAGCGCGTGTTCTTCCACGACGGGCGGAAGGTCGTCGTGCTGAACCGAAGCGACGGGGGGCAGGCGTGGGCCTCCCAGCCGATCGCCCGCGCCGAGAAGATCCGCTCCAACTTCGCCCCCACGCTCGTCGTCCACGACGGCGTGGTCGTCTTCGCCGGCGGGGAGAAGTACATCCCCCACCGCGGCGGGAAGGACACGATGACGGCGATGGACGCCCAGACCGGGCGCGTCCTCTGGACGGCCGACCACGCGGCGTCGGGCTACCAGTCGCCGGAGGACGTCCTGATCGCCGGCGGGCTCGTCTGGACCGGCGCGACCAGCAGCGGCGGCTACGACGGCGTCTTCCGGGGGCACGACCTTCGGACGGGCCAGGTCAAGAGCGAGTTCCCCCCCGACGTTCAGACCTACTGGTTCCACCACCGCTGCTACCGCGCGAAGGCGACCGACAGGTTCCTGCTCATGTCGCGGACGGGCATCGAGTTTCTCGACCTGGCCAGGCGGAGCTGGATGATCCACCACTGGGTCCGCGGGGCATGCCTCTACGGCATCATGCCGTGCAACGGCCTGATCTACGCCCCGCAGCACCCCTGTGCGTGCTACCCCGAGGCGAAGCTCAACGGCTTCAACGCCGTCGCGCCGGCGCCGAGCTACAGGCCGCCCAAGCCCAAAGCCGACCGCCTGGAAAAGGGCCCGGCCTATGCGGGAATCCGCAATCCGCAATCCGCAATCGGCAATCCGCAATCGAGTGATTGGCCGACATATCGTCACGACGCGGCCCGAAGCGGCCGGAGCGGCGAGGCCGTCCCCGCCGACGTCAAGCAGCTCTGGCAGATCGAGCTGGGCGGGCGCCTCAGCCCCGCCGTGATCGCCGGGGGCAAGTTGTTCGTCGCCGCGGTCGACAGGCACAGCGTCCACGCCCTCGACGCCGGATCGGGCAGACTCGGCTGGAGCTACACCGCCGGCGGGCGGGTCGATTCGCCGCCCACCGTCCATCGCGGGCGCGTCCTGTTCGGCTCGGCCGACGGGTGGATCTACTGCCTCCGCGCCGCCGACGGCGAGCTGATGTGGCGATTCCGCGCCGCCCCGGCCGACAGGCGGCTGACCGCCTTCGAGCAGGTCGAGTCCGTCTGGCCGGTCCACGGCAACGTGCTGGTGATCGACGACGCGTCGGGCAAGTGCGCCGACGGCATCGCGTGCTTCACGGCCGGGCGGTCGATGTTCCTCGACGGCGGGATCAGGCTCTGCCGACTCGACGTCACTACCGGCCGCCTGATCTCCGAGACCGTCATGGACGACCGCGACCCGGAGACCGGCAAGGACGTCCAGGAACGCATCCAGGTGCTCAACATGCCCGTCGCCCTGCCCGATATCCTGTCGTCCGACGGCAAGCGGATCTACATGAGGTCGCAGGTGTTCGACCTGGCCGGCAAGCGTCAGGACCTCGGCCCGCACTCGGGCGATCCGGCCCGCCAGGGCTCCGTCCAGCGCGGCGAGACGGCCCATCTGTTCGCGCCGACCGGTTTCCTCGACGATACGTGGTTCCACCGCCAGTACTGGGTTTACGGGCGCAGCTTCGCGGGGGGGCACGCCGGGTACTACCAGGCGGGCAAGTTCGCCCCGTCGGGGCGGATCCTCTGTTTCGACGATTCCCGCGTCTACGCCTTCGGGCGCAAGCAGAAGTACTACCGCTGGACGACGCCGCTGGAGTACCACCTGTTCGCCGCCGACAAGATGCCCCCGCCGCCGCCGCAGTTCTCGCCCGCCGCCCGGCGCGGCAAGAAACCCGGCGGGTCGATGATCCGCGTGGCGATCACCAAGAGCCAGAACCCCGCCGGCAAGCCGCTGGCCGTCGAGGCGTGGGTCAAGGCCGACAAGCCCAGCGGCGTGGTCCTCGCCCGCGGCGGGCCCTCACACGGCTACGCCCTGATCCTCAGCAGAGGCCGGCCCCGGTTCGTCGTCCGCGTCGACGGCAATGTCCACGGCGTCGGCGCCAAGCAGAACGTCGTCGGCAAGTGGGTCCACCTCGCCGGCGTCATGACGGCCGACAAGAAGCTGCGGGTCTACGTCGACGGCAAGCTTGCCGCGGAAGGCAAGACGCCCGGCTTCATCGTCTCGGATCCGAAGCAGCCGATGGAGATCGGCGCCGACGAGGCCGGGGCGGTGGGCGACTACCCCAGCCCGTTCGCCCTGGCCGCCACGATCGACGAGGTCCGCGTCTTCCACGGGGCGGTGACGGGCGAGGAGATCGCCCAACACGCCGCCGGCGGAAAACCCGCCGCCGCCGACGCCAGGCTCGTCTGCTGCTACAGCTTCGACAAGGGCGACGCGAAGGACGAATCGGGCAACAAGAACCACGGCGTCGTCGCGGCCGTCAAGCCCGTCAAGGGCAAGGTCGGCGGCGCGATGAGGTTCACCGGCAAGGCCGCCGCCTCCGGCTCGCGCGGCGGGCGGGGGACCATGAAGTTCCAGTGGTCGCAGGAGATCCCTCTGCTGGTCCGCGCGATGGTCCTGACCGGCAAGACGCTCTTCATCGCGGGCCCGCGCGACCTGGTCGACGAGGACCAGACCCAGAACGCCGCCCAAGACCCCGAGGTGCTCAAGAAGCTCGCCGACCAGTCCGATGCGCTCGAGGGCAAAAGGGGCGCCCTGCTCTGGGCTGTCTCGACCGACGAGGGCAGCAAGCTGACCGAGCTGAAGCTGCCCGACGCGCCCGTCTTCGACGGCCTCGCCGCCGCCGGCGGACGGCTGTTCATGGTCACCACCGACGGCAAGATCGTCTGCCTCGGCGGCAAGTAGGCCACACGTGCCGCCTACCTGTGCCACTTGGGCGCGCGGTCGCTGATGGCCTCGACGAAGGTCGGTCTGCGCCGGAAGTCGGCCGGGTCATACTCCGGCTTGCCGGGGTCGCGCCTGCCGGCCCAGTGCGAATGCCGCCGGCCATAGTAGCTGCCGTAGAACTGGTAGTTGCTGTCCACCCAGCGGGACAGGACCATCATCTCCCGGGCGGAGAGCATCTTCGTGTGGTCGTCCTTGGCGTTCTTCGGGTGCTTCGGATTGGTCAGGACACCGATCAGGACGCTCTTGTAGCAGCCGAGGCTCTTGGGGGGCAGGTACGCACCGTTGTAGTTGCCCCGGTCGCCCTGGCGGAAGGAAGTGAATTCCGGCACGATCGGCCCGGCGAGTTGCCTGGCGGCAAGCTGCTCGTACGACACGCAGTACTGCCTTGTCACCTCCCCGGTCAGCACAAGCTTGTCGGCCGGGTCCTTCTTGCCGTGACACGATACGCACTTGGCGTCCAGGATCGGCTGGATGTCCGTGGGGTAGTGAATGGCCTGCCCTGCCAGGCCGCTGCCGCCGTTTCCCGCCAGGTCGCACGGCTGCGGCTGGGGGATGCTGGGCGGGCGCTGCAGGGCAAGCGGCTTTCCGGCGGCGGCGGGGGGCATGGACCGCCCCGAGTCGCCGTGACATCCCGTGCAGGACCGGACCTCGCCGCTCTTGTAGTTGACGTAGGTTCGCTCGCGCTGGATCTCCCGGAAGTTCGCGTCCAGCGCCTGTAAGAATATGTTCCGGTTGGCGGGCACCCTGAAGCAGGCCGAGCCGTCCGTCTCCACCGGCACGACGCCCCACTGCACGCGCGGCCAAAGGGCGGCCTTCCAGCCGGCGCTGCTCACCGCGGTCCGCCACCGCCGGCCGGTGGCCCAGTACCGCGGGAGCGATTCATTGATGCGGATCCACTTGACCTCGCCCGGCTCGACGCCGGTCATGCCCTCGTAGATGTTCGTGACGACGCACAGCGCCTCCTGTCGCTTCTGGTAGTCCGGGTCGTAGTTCGAACGGATCTCCGGCGGCTCCGGGCGAGCGACCAGCGGCGTGGCGTGCCAGCAAGACAGCTTCTCATCCTTGAGGATCAGCCGGTGGCTGCCCTTGGCATCCAGCAGATACAGCGCGTAGGCGTCGGGGACGTTCTTGTAGTGGTCGGCGGGCCGGACCTTGTACGAGACCATGAACTGCGTCTCGCTGATCGGCCAGGGGTGCGTGTAGAGGTGGCCGCTCTGACCGTTGCGGTTGTGCACGTACCGCCCGTCCGCGGTCCGGAAGTGCCATCCCGGCTCGGTGCGGCGCTCGATGAACACGTGCGGCGTGAGATTCGTTACAGCGTATCTGTCGTCGAACTGTGCGAAGCCTCTCTCGTCGGGGTCGGGGCCGCGCTGGCGGTTGGGGTGGTTCGTGTCGATCAGCATGACCGCCCCGAGGCATCCGCCCTGGGGGTAGTGGCACGTGCCGACGCAGACGATCCGCCCGTCGCCTCCGGGCAAGGGCTGGGGGTACATATAGACCGTCGTCGTGTCGTCGGCCAGGCCGTAGAGCTCCTGGGGCCTGCTTCCGTCAGGGAGCATGGTCCAGATCGTCTTGCTGACGCGGGCGCCCTTGTCGATGTACTCCCAGCGGTGGTACATGACGCGCCCGTTGGCCAGTATGACGGGGCAGAACTCGCTGATCGGGCTGCTGGACAGTTGCTCGACGCCCGTGCCGTCGGCGTCCATGCGATGGAGCGTCGGGGCCACCAGTGCGGCCGAGCCGCCGCACAGAACCGTGTGCTCGCTGCGGGTCGAGGAGAAGATGATCTTCCCGCCCGGCAGGTAGCAGGGATGGACGTCGTCGGTGTGCCACGGACGGCCCCAGCGGGCCACCTTCTCGGCCTCGTCGGCGGGGGGCTTGGAGACCTGCCTCAGGCCCCGGCCGTCGATGCCGACTTCCCAGATGCGGAAGCCCGCTCGCGGGTGCTCGCGGAAGTCGAACAGGACCTTGCGGGCGTCGAAGGACAGGGCCAGCTTCCCGAGGAACCCCTTGCCCCCCGGCAGGTCCGCGGCGGTGACAACGGCCCGCTGCTTCCGGGTGCGCACGTTGTACACGTAGATGCCGTTTTCCGGCACGAACCGGTCGCCCGCCGTGCCGTTGTTGATGTCGGTGTAGTAGTGGTCCGACGAGTACGGCTTGCGCTTGACGAAGAGGATCTCCTCGAAGCCCAACGCATCCGGCGAGACCGGGTCGCCGGTCTGCACCGGCGCGGGCGCGGCAGCGGTGCGCGGCTTCCTGGCTTTCGCGGCGGCCGAGGCGGCGACAAGTGCCAGGGCCAGCAGGATCAACACGGCAGGTGCTACACGGGGCTTGGTCAAACGCGGCATGGCGAGGTCTCTCCACGAACGGGGGTGCGACGGCGGATCGCCTGGCGTCCGCTGCTGACGGCGTGGCGGACAACGGTCCGGGCAATGCCACGTATATCCTATGTGGCCAGACGCCTGAGAGGAAGAGAATCGAGGATCATCCCGGCACGAGCCATACCCACGGGCTCTGGGAAGCCGGAAAGTCGGCCGGACTGAACGGCCCCCTTGGAGAGGCTCGCCACGCTCTATGGGCGTGGTCGATTAGCGCAGCAGCAAGATGGCGTCGATGACCTTCTGCCGGTCGGCTTCGTAGTCGGCGAGCTTGCCGGCCTTGCGGCGGCGGGCGCCGGTCGGGCGGTCCGTGCCGGCTTTCAGGTCGATCATCTGCCGCCAGACGGCGCGGGCCTTTGCGGCATTCGCGTGGTCGGGGCTGGCGGCGATGCGGCGCTGAAGCGTGGAAAGGTAGCGGTAGTCGTTCAGCCCGGGCTGGATCTGCGAGAGGAACTTGATCGACGGGACCATCTCGCCGTCGGCGTCGGTGTTGAACCAGCAGTAGTCGTCCTCGCGGCAGTCGAGGGCGTAGTAGGGGTCGCCCACGCACACGTGGAAGTGCCACACCAGCCGCAGGCACATCTCGTGGCGGGCGACGAGCATCTTCATGTACCGGCCGTACGTCCACCGGTCGGCGCCGTTGTAGAAGCTGAAGCGGCTGCCCGAGCGGCGAATGGCGGCGATCGACGCCTCGTCGTGCGTGTTCAGCGAGGCGATCGGGAGGGCGGCGACCAGCTCGCGGTGGGGGTCTTTCGGGTCCTCACCCGTCATCGACGTGTCGCCCATGAACAGCGTTCGCTTCAGCGCCCGTCCTGCCTTGCGGTGGGCGCGGGCGTTGTTCGCGGCGGCGGCGATCGCCGGGCCGATCGGTTCGTCGCAGAGGCACCACGCGACCGGCAGCCAGTTGTGCTCGACGGCGTGGCGGTCGATCGCGGCGTACAGCGCCCGCAGAAACGCGTCCGCGTCGGCGAAGCCCGCCCGCCTGGCCGCCGCGGCGTCCGCCCCCGACGCGTCGCCGTAGAGCCGATAGCCCAGCCGACTCCGCGAGCCGTAGCTGCTGACGGCGTGGCGGAAGCCCTTCGCCCGCGCCAGCGACATCTCCCAATCCGCCTCGGCGGCATCCAGCTCGATCCGCCCGCCGGCGGCGCGGACGGCGAGGCTCGGGATGCCGGAGAAGCTCGTGCAGCCGGCCTCACGCAGCACCGCGAGCGACCGCTCGAACATCCGCCGGTTCCACGCCTTCGTGGCCGGGTCGTCGGCCAGCCAGGGCAGGCGGATCCGGCAGCCCCACGGGCCGACCTCCAGGTCGTCGATCTCGTCGAGGGCGAACGGCAGGACCCGGACCGTCAGCGGCAGCGCGCGGGCCTTTCCCCGCTCGGGGCGGACGGTCAGCCGGCCGGTGTACGTGCCCGCCGCGGCTGTGCGCCCGACGCCCACGCGCAGCCAGAACGTCCGCGTCACGCCACCGGCCGCCGGCGCGGGCGTCGCGTGCCAGTACCGAGGTCGCACGTCGTAGACGCTGCCGTCCATCGTGATCCGCGTGATGCGGTAGTCCAGCCAGCCCGGCCGGACCGCCTCGCGAGGCAGTTCGGCCCCCGACGCGCTGCGGAGCGGCGAGACGTCCAGATCGATCTTGCCCACCTCCCCGCCCGGCTGGAGGCTGAAGGCCACCTGCGAGTTCTCGCCCCCGGCGACGGTGACCGCCAGGCCCTTCCTCCCGTCGAGCGCCTCCCCGCCGCGCGGGCCGTCGCTCGCGCCCGGCGGGTCCATGAAGTGACGGGCGAACAGCCGGTAGCCCTGCTTCGGCGGCCGGTCCCCCGTCGGCGCGGCGACGACCTGCTTGAAGTTGTTGCCGAACTGCGCCCGCCGACGCTTGGAAGCCCACGCCACGAACCGCTCGCCCTGTCCTTGCTTCGTCTCCGGGTAGACGATCATCGCCGACAGGCAGAACGCCCAGTTGGCGCCCTCGAAGCCGATCTCGAGCCCACCGTCGGCCGCCGTCGCCTCGAACGACTGCCACCGCGCCGTCGGCAGGAGGTACTTGTCGAACGGATCGACGCCCGGGCGGTCCTCCGTGTCGGCGTTGCGGAAGTAGCGTTTCTTGAACGCGCCGACGTCCATCCGCCCGTCGTGGACGACGCGGCCGTTGATGCGGATCTTGCGGCTGCGGTAGTTCTGCTGCTCGCCCCAGAAGGCCCCGGGTGACTCGACGTTCATCAGCACGCGGTACCGCCCTTCGGGCACGTCGATGCGGAACGAGCCGCTCTCGGGGCAGAGGAAGTCCTGCGTCAGGGCCTCGGGCTGGCGGGCGTCGAAGCTCCGCCAGATCCGCGCCGCCCGCCACCCGCAGCCGCGCCCGGGCGAATAGAGCAGCGACGCGTCCGCCGGCTCGAAGCCCTCCGTCAGCGGCGAGCCCGCCGGGCCGAAGTCGAGCGCGATCAGCTCAGGGAACGTCACGCTCGCCACATCCAGCCGCTCCAGGCGGAAGCGGTCGAACCACAGCGGCCCGTTCTGGCCGACGCTGACGACGAATCGGGTGATCCGGTCGCGCAGCAGCGGCCGGCCCGGGCGGGACTTCTCGCCGACGAACACCTGCGTCGGAAACGTCACCGTGCTTCGCCCGGGCGGCGCGACGGTCCACAGGTTCGCCCGCGTCCAGTAGCCTTTCGTCTCGGCGTCGCGGATCTCCACGCAGACTCGCACCGCCTCGGCCCGCGGGTTGTAGACGTCGAAGTGGAAGTAGTCGTGCTCGGAGAAGTCCAGCCGCTTCGAGATGTCGGCCCACTTGCTGTCCACGCGCAGGGCATACCTGCCGCTGCCGGCGTGCTCGGCGACGACGGTTCCGGCCTGGAAGGGCGCTCGCCTGCCGTTCTCGAAGTCGGCGAAGACGACCTCGGGCGGCGTGGTGAACTTCCGCCCGCCGCGCCCTGTCAACTCGTGGCCGCAGGCATAGCATCGGGGCCACGACGCGTCGTTGCGGTAGCCGCACGACCGGCATCGTCGAACGTCCTTGATCCGGCCCGGCGGGGCGAGGGGGGCCTCTTGCCCGCCCCAGACCGGCGCGGGCGTCAGGGGCGTCGTCTTGTCGACCTTCTCGAGGCTGACGTCGTCGACCCACAGCCGCCCCGTCTCCCACAGCCCGACGAACAGGCGGAACGGCTTGTCCGCATCGGCCGGGACGTCGAAGACGTGCGTCACCGGCGTCCACCCGAACGTGCCGCTCCTCTTCAGGTTGTGCCACTTCCCGTCGACCTGGACGCTGAAGTCGACCGCCGTGCCCCACCGGCCCTTGCTGACGTCCAGCCCGCGAACGTGCCCTCGCACTCGGTATCGCCCGGGCGGCAGGCGGATCTCCTTCGACTGGAGGCGGATCTTCCCGCCGCGGCCGCCGACGATCTCGCAGGAGTGCCTGCCCGTTCGCGCAACCCGCCCGACGGCGAAGGCGGCGGGCTTCTCGTAGACCCAGCCGCCCCATTCCTTGAAGACCAGCCCCCACCGGTCGCGAGGCTTCGGCTGCTCGAACGACGGGTCCGGCAGCAGATTCTCCCCCGCACCGGCCGACGCGGCGATCGCCAGGAAGAGCAGCCAGAGGCAGCGGGCGAGTCCTGTCCTTCTCATCGGCTTTGCTCCGTGGTTCAGCATTCCTGTCGCCCCTCCGGGGCTCTCTTTGATATGGGGGTCGCTACCGGGGGCTCGCGCCCCCGGCTATTGGCTGCCGCCCCTTCGGGGCTCCGGAGGCCGTCCCGTTCGGGTTTTCGGGGGCTTCGCGCCTGCCCAGGCCCACCGCTTCAGCTCGGTGCCGTCGGGTTTGTGGAGGGAGATCCAGTCGATCTCGATCTTGCCCTTCGCCGTGCCGGGGTCGAGGCGGAGGCCGGTCAGCCGGCCGGTGGCGGGCAGCTTCGCTTCGTACTCGTGCCACTCACCGTCGTGTTGGATCCTGAAGCCCACGCTGCGGGACCGGTGGAACCGGCCCGCCTCCGCCGTCGTCCAGAAGACCTGCGCCGGACCGGCCGTCTTGCACCTCATCCGTACCTTGAACACGACCGGCCCGCCGGCGGCAGGGACCGCCGACGTGTGAAAGTACGGGTCGCCGCCCGTGCTGGTGACCACGAGGACGCCGTCTTTCGCCGCGAGGCTGCACGTGCCCGACGCCTTCCAGCCGCCCACCTGCGCCGCCGCACGCGGGTTGTATCGCGGGTTGGGCTTCGGCACGACGGCGCCAACGGCCTTCAGGTGCCCGTCGATCAGCCTGTTCAGCGACTCGACCCGCTTCGGCTCGGCGGCGGCGAGGTTTTTCGTCTCGCCGACGTCGTCGGCCAGGTTGTACAGCTCGAAGCGGTCGCTCTGGTCGGCGTTGTCGGCGTAGAAGCGGATCAGCTTCCAGTCGCCCTTGCGAACGGACGTCGACGGCAGGTTGCCCGTCGCCTTGACGTAGTGGGGGAAGTGGCAGAAGACCGTGTCGCGGCCGAGCGGCCGGCCCTTCAGGGCCGCGACGATGCTCACCCCGTCCAGCCGCCGCCCGCGCTCGCGCTTCAGCCCCGCCATCTCCAGCAGCGTCGGATAGAAGTCGATGCTGCTGACGAGCTGGTCGCTCCGCGCGGGGCCCTTCACCTCGCCGGGCCAGATCACGATCAGCGGCTCGCGCGTGCCGCCCTCGTAGATCGTCGCCTTCCCGCCCCGCAGGGGCGAGTTGCTCGTGATCGGGCAGCGGTGCTTGTTGCCCTCCCCCCTGTTGCCCATCCAGTGCACCCCGCCGTTGTCGCTGAAGAACACGACGATCGTCTCGTCGGCCAGGCCCAACTCGTCGATCGTCCCGATCACCCGCCCGACGTTCTCGTCGAGGCTCTGGATCATCGCGCCCATCACCGGGTGGCGCTGCGGGCTCTTGGGGTCGGCCTTGCCGCGATACTTGTCGATCAGCTTCGCCTTCGCGTCGTAGGGCGCGTGAACGGAGAAGCACCAGTAGCTCAGGAAGAAGGGTCGGCCCTTGTTCTGCTTGAGGAACTTGACGGCCTCGTCGGCGAGGCGGTCCTCGATGTGCTCGCCGGGCCTGCCCTTGAGCTTGGGGAACCGCCAGGGGGCGACGTAGCTCCCGGCGGGCCCGGGGCCCGGCCAGTGCGGGAAGTCCACGTCGAAGCCCTGATGCAGCGGGTCGTACGGCTCGCGCCCGAGGTGCCACTTGCCGAAGTGCCCCGTGGCGTACCCGCCGGCCTTGAAGGCCTCCGCGAGCGTGTGGTACTCGCCCTTCAGCCGCGTGATGCTGCCCGGCACGAGCGCCTTCTGGTGCGGCGGGGCGGCCTTGCGCAGCTCCTGCTCCAGCACGACCTGCGGAAGGTGGCACGCCGGCGTGGTGATGCCGATCCGCGCCGGGTACAGCCCCGTCATGATGCTCGCCCGCGTCGGGGAGCAGAGCGGATTGGCCGCGTAGGCGTTGGTGAACATCATCCCGCGCTTCGCCAGGGCGTCGATGTTCGGCGTCTCGTAGAACGTGCTGCCATACAGCGACGTGTCCCGCCAGCCGAGATCGTCGGCCAGGATGAACACGACGTTGGGCCTTCGTTTGTCCGGTGCCGCCGCACGCGCCATGCCGCCGGCCAGCGCCGCGGCCCCCATGCCCACATTCCTCAAGAACTCGCGTCGCGTGCGTCTCGTCATCGGTTGTTTCTCCTGTCGCCCCTTTTGGGCGGTAACCGAGGTCAACCCGGCCTCTCCCTGGCTTGAACTGCGCGTGGCCCCATGGAGACTCGTTTGCTTTGGGGTCCGGGCGCGGGGGCGGCGCTTCATCCCTTCAGCCCCGTCGCCCCGTCGATCCGCGCCGCCTCGATCAGCTCCCTCGGCAGGCGGAGGAAGAACTGGCGGAACAGGAAGATGGCGAACGGCGTGCCGCAGCACGCCGGGAGAATCAGCGGCTTGAAGCTGTCGATCCACCCCAGCTCGCGAAACAGAATGAACGCCGGGATCATCGTCACCACGCCGGGCAGCATCATCGTCGCCAGCGGGATCGTCACCGGGCTGTTCAGCAGCCGTCGGAGCACTTCGGTGCCTCGGCTACTTCGAGGCTCGCACGACGAGCTTGTCCCCGGCCGACAGGACAACGGGCTTGTCCGGGCGGGCCTCGACGCGGCCGTCGGCGTCGGGCTTCGCGTCGGCCGCCACGTCGCGGCCGCCCACTGTCAGGCGGGTCTTCGCGCCTTTCAGCGCCGCCGGAAGGCCGATCGTCACGGCCGTCAGGCGCAGCTTGCCCCAGCGCAGGGCGATGGTGTTCGTCTGCTCGCCGTCGGCGCGCTTCTGCTCGAGCGTGCCCCAGCCTTCCGCGGCGGTGAACGCGCAGCGGAACTCGTCGGCCTGGACGCGCGGCGCGAAGGCGATCCGCCCGGCCGGGCCGTCATAGTCGAAGCCGCTGAGCCCGAGCAGGCAGCCCCAGCTCGCCAGCGCCCTGGCGTAGTGGTCGCCGCACTCGACCTCGTTGAACGGGTTCATCTTCGACGCGTCGTACCGCACGTGGACGCCGCGGATGATGTTCATCGCCTGCTCGATGCACCCTTCGTAGATCAGCCCGGCGGCCGCCTGGTACTCGATGCCCGTCCACACCTCGTTGCGGTATCGCACGCCTCTCGGCAGGTGGGGCGACTTCGGCCAGGTGCAGATGAACAGCCCCGGCTCGCCCGCGCGGGCGAAGACGCGCTCCGGCCGGTGGCGGGCGTTCTGCGGGCCCACGTCCGTCGTCCAGTTGTACCGGTAGACAGACAGCATCGCCTTGCGGACCGCCTCGGGCGGGTAGAGGTGGCCCAACCCGAGCTGGTGAGCCCAGTTCTGGCCGAACATCTGGTCGGCCAGGCAGCCCGGGCCGTACTGGTGACGCGCGTGCTTCGCGAGGTCCACCTTCTGAATGAAGTACTCCCCGTCAAAGAGCTGCTCCATCGTCTTCGCGCTGCCCTGCTCGAAGGCCTTGCGGCAGCGGGCGGCGAAGTCCTTCTCGCCGACGAGGCCGGCCATCTCCTCCGCCGCACGCAGCGCGCCGAGATAGAGCGAGCCGACGAACGTGTTCGCCCCGTGGAAGTTGATGTCGAACGTGTTGTGCTGGCTGTCGGTGATCAGCCCGTCCTCGTCGCCGTCGCGGGCGAGCACGAACTCCATCGCCTTGCGGATCCTAGGCCAGTGCTTCCTGAGGAACGCATCGTCGGCGCTGACGAGGTGCTCGCGGTAGGCCTTGAGGATCGTCCCGCACTGCCCGTCGGCGGCATAGGCGCGGTTCGAGCGGAAGCCCACCAGCCCCGTCGCCTCGTCGAAGCCCTCCCCGAAGTCCTGCATGGATCGGACCGACCGCTCGAGCCGCGGGAACAAGCGGGCCATCGCGTGCTCGTAGTTCCACACGTGCGTGCACGTGCCCGCGCAGCAGCCGACGCCCTCCCAGCCCCACAGCCGCCCGTCCGCCTGCCAGCGGACCGTGTTCGTCGCGAGGTTGCAGACGGGCATCAGGAGCCGGTCGAGCAGCCAGTGCGGCAGCGTCGAGTCGTAGTACGTCTCGTGCCACCTGCGCGTATCGCCCGCGAGGCGGTCGAGGTTCGTCGCGACGTAGTCGGCCACCTCGCGGGCGCCCTTGAAACGCGTGGCGTAGAAGCGGCCGAACTGGTGATTGGGAAAGTGCCACGCCACCACGAACGTCGCCGCCTTCCTGCCCCCCGCCGGCAGCGACAGGGAAGCCGCCACCGCCCCGCGATGCCCGCCCGCGGCGACCGGCCGGCGGGCGACGGGCGGGTCGGCGAGGCCCACAGGCCCGCGGGCCCGCACGGCGGGGGCGGGTGCGGCCGACCGGAACAGCTCCATGGGCAGCTCCCCGCCGGGCAGCTCCGGCGTGACCGAGGCGGCCTGAGGCGGCGCGACCAGCGCCAGCGCCATCGAGCCGAAGTCGGGTCGGTCCTTCAGATCGGCCGGGCGGCCCGTCGGGACGTCGGCAAACTCGATCTGGTCGATGTTGATGTGTCCCCACGGCCCGGTGGCGGCGTCGACGATCTGGAGGCGGGCCTCCCGCCCGATCAGGTCCTTCACCGCCCACGCCGCGGGGGCCAGCAGCTCTTTCTGCTTGCCCGTCGCCGTGCGCACGACCTTGCCGTCGACGACGAGGTTCATGCACGTCTTGCCCTTGTGGGATCCGCCGCCGACGAGGAAGACGATGAACGGCCGGCGGATCGTGAAGGCGGGCGACGTCAGCTTGCCGACCGGACCGTCCTTGCCGAGGTACGTGTTGACCAGCCCCTTGCCGCGGAAGCCGGCCACCGCCTGCTGCTCCGGCAGCGTGCCCCGGGCCGGCTTCGTGCCGAACGCCTCGCCCTCGACGGTCCACTTGCCGTAGTCGGCCCCCTCGAAGTCCTCGAACAGCTCCGGCGCGCGGGTCTTCGGCGGCAGGGCCGCCTTCTCGACCGTCGCCTCCAGCACCGCCGCCCGATCGGTCCGCAGGGCGCGGTTGACGGCCGTCGCGTGCGTCGTCTGCCGGCTGTCCAGCAGCACGGCGTTCTCCATCCAGCCCGCCAGCGTCGCCTCGGCCGCTCCCCCGCCCGTGTTGGCCACCGTAAACTGCATCACCGTCGCCGGCAGGCCCGAGTCCGGCGCATTCAGCGGGATGAACGGGCTGAACGCCTCCAGCGTCACCGTCACGCCCAACGCCGCGTCGCGGTATTCCACCGTCGCGATCGGGTACTCGCCGACGAAGCGGATGTCCTTGATGCCCGTCGAGTCCAGCCGCCGCGTGACGGCCTTGCCGTCGCGAACCACGCGAATCGCGAAGCCCTGGTCGATCCGCGCAGCCGGCACCCACGGCTTGTAGTTCGTCCGCCCATAGCCGGTGTTGTGGTGCTTGTTGAACACCGCCCAGTGCCGCAGCCGCCCGTCCCCGCCGAGATACACCTGCCCCGCCCCGATCCCGCCGATCGGCATGGCGATGTTCCGCAGCTCCGCGCCCGTGCACACCCGCGGGCCCCCCTTCGCCCAGATCGCCTCCGACCAGCCCGCCGGCAGCTTCTTCTCGACAGGCACGTAATGATCGCTCGACAGCTTCCCGCCCTCGTCGGTCGCCAGACCGACCAGAAGCCCCACGACGATCCATCCCGCCACGATCACACCAGCCCACTTGCTCATCGCCGCCTTCCTTTCCGCTGACCGACCGAACCCCCGCCGACTCGCACCGCCGACCAAACGCGCCAACAGCCGGGCGAAAGGTACAGTACCCGATTCCGAGCAGGCGTCACAAGCGGCAGCCTTGGTATGCGGGAGCCGGAGCGGGCCGTTACACGGCGTAGGGCATTCCGAAGCCACCGACGAAGACCATGTACCGGTACACGTGGGATCCCCTGTTTGGATGGGCATAAAGAAACCCGGACATCCGAAGAGGCCCGGGGCCCGACAGGCGATATGCCGGGGATGTACTATCATGATCGGCCCGCCCCGCTGTCATTTCAAGGGCATTTCCTTGAAAACCACCCCAGGAAGACAGCGCGTCTGTCGCTTTGCCCCGGGCGCCGTGGCCAACGGAGCGAAGCGGAGCAACCGCGCCTCGCCGGCCGGGTCGGCGGCGGCGCGGCGGCGCCGGGGCGTTGATGTGGGCGCGCCGACGCGGTATCCTTGAATCGAGGTGGAAGAGCCCCGAGCCAACGTGAACGCGCCGCCCGTTCGGGCGGGTGGGGGTCGACCTGCCGCGGGGCGAGCCGCGCCGCGGGTGGTGGGCGCCTTCGCGTTGCTGGGGAGCGTCCTGGCCGGCGGGCCGGGATCGGCGGCCGAGCCGGTGCCGGCGGGGGCGAAGGCGTGGGCGGCGATGTTTGCCGATCCGGACCGGGCGGCCGAGCCGGCGCGGATGCGGGCGGTGCTGCGGGCCTGCGGGGAGCAGGTCGGACCGCTGAAGCAGCTCATCGCGTCCGACGCGGCCTATCGAAAGCACCCGCCCGGCTGGCTGCGGCGCTTCGACGAAGTTTCTGACCGCGGCAAGAAGATGAAGGTGGAGTTCCTCGTTCGCGTGCCCAACGGGTACACGCCGGATCGAGTGCATCCGGTCCTGCTGGCAGGGCACGGGCTGTCGATGAACGGGCGGTCGATCGCCCAGATGATGCTGCGGCTGCTGGGGGGGCAGGCGGACGAGTACCTCCTCGTCGCCCCGACGATGCCGGGCCCGCGGGAGTATAACGGTCGGGCCTACCAGGAGCAGACGTACCTCCGCGCGCTGGCGTGGGTTCGGCGGAACCTGAACGTCGACGACGACCGGATCTGCCTCAGCGGCTACAGCATGGGCGGGCACACGACGTGGCACGTCGGGACGATGCATCCGCGGCACTTCGCGGCGGTGGTGCAGATGGCCGGCGTGCCGTGGTTCGAGGGCTTCCCCTACACCGCCACCGTCTACCTCGAGAACCTCGCCCACCTGCGATTCTGGTCGATCTGGGGCGAGAAGGACATCCCCCTGCCGAGAATCGGGCAGGTCTTCTTCAACCGGCAGGCCACACGCCGGCTGGAGGAACTGAGCAGCCCACACTACGTCGGCCGGGAGCTGCGCGGCGTCGGGCACGTCGGCTGCACGCCGGAGCCGAAGGCCTTCGCCGAGTTCCTCGCGAAGGGCAGGCGCGTCGCCGTACCCGAGCAGGTGACGCATTTCTTCCACCTCGACCACCACCGGCGCGGGTACTACCTGGAGGCGACAAAGCTCTACGGCCGGCCCATGCAGATGAGCAGGCACGTCTACCCGAAGCTCGACCCGAAGCTGCCTTTTCCGGAGGCCTGGAAGCGGACGGCAGACTACTACCGCAAGTTCCTGTTCAAGATGTGGGGCGAGCTGGACCGGTCGAGCAACGCCTTGGCGATCCGGACGTGGCGCGTCAACGCCGTTCGCGTCTACGTGATCGAAGGGATGTTCGACCACGAGCTGCCGGTGAGACTCCGCTACAACCGCCGCTCGTGGCGCGGCCTCGTGCCGCGGTCGGCGCGGTGCATGCTCACCCACTACGCCGCCGACCGCGACGCGACGGCGCTGGTGGTCAACGAGATCGACATCGACTATCGGGGCCGGGCCACGGTCCGGTACAAGTGACGCCCGGCCGGGCGTTCGATCACAATGTCGAATGGCGAAGAGAAGAAACAGCCGAGGACGAGGACGACGACGAGGACGAGGACGATCAACAGCAGGAGTTCCGCGTCGCACGGTCGCCTCCGGGGCCCCGAAGGAAAACGGGGACTGGCTCCGAAGCGCAGCGCAGGTGCCTGTCCCCGTTATCAGGCCCCACCAACGCCAGTGACACAGGAGAAAGCCATGACCAACCCGCGCACGATTCTGGCCCTCGGCGTCTGTCTTGCCGGGGCGTTTTCCACAGCCCACGCGAAGGTTGCCGTCGTCGCCGACGGCGCCAAGCCGGTGGAGGTCGGCGGGGGCTTCCAGTTCACGGAGGGCCCGGCCGCCGACGCCAACGGCAACGTGTTCTTCACGGACGTCCGGGCGAGCAAGATCCACAGGTGGTCGCCGGGCGGCAAGGCGACGGTCTTCCGGACGGACACGGGCGGGGCCAACGGGCTGTTCTTCGACAGGAAGGGCAACCTGCTGGCCTGCGAGGGGGGCAACGGGCGGATCGTGTCGATCGACCGGAAGGGCAAGCTGACCGTCCTGGCCGACGAGTACGGCGGCAAGCGGTTCAACAAGCCCAACGACCTCTGGATCGACCCGAAAGGGGGCGTGTACTTCTCCGACCCGATGTACGGGCGAGCGAAGCGGACGCAGGACGGCGAGCACGTCTACTACATTTCGCCGGACCGCAAGAAGGTCACCCGCGTGATCGCCGACATGACCCGCCCGAACGGGATGATCGGCACGCCGGACGGCAAGACGCTGTACGTGACCGACCCCGGCGCCAGGAAGACGTACCAATACGCCGTCAAGGCCGACGGCACGCTGACAGACAAGAAGCTGTTTGCCCCGACGGGCGGGGACGGCATGACGATCGACAACGAGGGCAACGTCTACCTGGCCGAGAGGGGCGTGCTCGTCTTCGACAAGAAGGGCAAGCAGATCGCCCGGATCGACGTGCCGATCCGGCCGACGAACGTCTGCTTCGGCGGCCGCGACGGGCGGACGCTGTTCATCACGGCCCGGACGACGGTCTACTCCGTCCGGATGCGCGTCCGCGGCGTCTCGGGTCCGGCGCGGGCGGCGAAGGAGGACGAGCGGCGACTCGCCCGCTGACCAGGGCGTCGAACTTCTCCGGCCGGCAGAACACGCTGCCGGCCTCCCTGTCCGCCTCGACGGTCCCTGCGCGCTTGATCTGTTGCCCGCGGCGAACGAGGAAGCAGAAACCGTCGCTCTTCGGGAAGGGCAAGACGCGGGCGCCCCGGTGTAAGACTCAACTCGCGCTACTGGATCGATAGTTGGGGCCTGGTTCAACCGAGGGTAACACTCCCGGCGTCGGCTGAGACTCGCTGGTCGGGTCCGGCGGTTTTGCAGGCCCGTTCGACGGGCCTTTCCGCCGAGCGTTGCGAGGCGTGTAGGCCCGGCCTTCCAGGCCGGGTCGCACGTACGCCCCCGTCCCGTCAGCCCGATTCATCGGGCTTACCTCTTGTTGGCTGAAGCCTTAGCAGCTCAAGCGTGCTGAAGCACGCTGGGGGCAACTCGCCGGCTGCACCCCAGGGCCAGAGGCCCTGGTCTACACCCGCCTTCGGCGGGAAAAGGCCCGTGAACGGGCCTGACACCCCTCGACCTGTGACCCAAGGCGATGAGCACTTGAACCACGCCATAGTTGGACCCAATACAGTGACGAGAAGATCTTTACGAGTCTCGTAGATCACGCGGAGGACATCACTTTCAGCGCGTGGGTGAGCACGGTCCGGGGCACTACGAGCGCACAAGTCAACGTGAACTACACTTCTGTGACCCCCGGCGTGATAGCCAGGTTCGGTTCCGACTTGACGGCCAATGATGTTCTTGACGGCTCCATACAGCCGTCGATATCCCCAGACGGCAAGGCCTTTTGGATCGATTTCAATCGGGGGTACGTCATCCATCTGCGGAGGCCCGGGCGCG
>Ga0180438_10004567_pt1 | contig 19853 bp, 19 predicted proteins | sample SS_ome_12_FD_132455 | JGI IMG/M metagenome (GOLD analysis project Ga0180438, IMG submission 132455) | Hypersaline lake sediment archaeal communities from the Salton Sea, California, USA - SS_3_D_2 metaG | ecosystem: Environmental > Aquatic > Non-marine Saline and Alkaline > Hypersaline >... | reverse complement strand
TTTGCCGGGAGATACTGACACTATAACTGTATGGGTCAGATTCAATTGTGAAAGTCCTGATGGGAAAATAGGCTTTTCAGGTATTAAACTCGAGGATATAACTATGAGTGAAGACATAAAAACGCCTCAACAGATTCAAAGAGAAGAGATTCTTCAAGAGTTCACACTTGTTAATATGAATAAATCTTAGGGACACAATGGAGATAAGGCAATTCAACAAAGTTGTTCAGTTGATAGTAATAATCTTGGTTGTGAATGTATTTAACATTCAATTATTAGCGGAGAATGAATCTTTGCCGGAGACAGGTTGGATAACCTGCGATATCACATTTATAGGCGAGGCATCAGGTGGTGAACTTATTTTACTTTGACTGACGTCAACTATAAATTCCCTCTGACGACAATTATTTCTTCCGTTCTTAGGTAACATCCTTCTTATAGCATAAGTCCCTCTGGGAGGCCCCCCTATAGGGGGGCGGATTTTTTGACATTAATTTTTCTGCGTTTTTTCGCCTGTTCGGCCCGGTAGCTTGGTACGTTTAACTCCAAGACCACACTGTGGTGCACCAGCCGGTCTATTGCCGCCGCCGTAGTCATAGGATCCTTAAGTATGACTTCCCATTTTGAGAACGGCAGATTACTGGTAATCAGCATACTGCCACGCTCATACCGATGAGCCAGCAGCGTAAAGAGGACCTCCATCTCATCCCTGTCCTGCTTAACATAACCGAAGTCGTCGATCATCAAAACATCGAACCTCGAATGTTTCTTGAGCAAGCAAACGTGGCCGAATGTACATTACACGACCTTCGGCGTTCGTGTATAACTAACTGGGCCAAGGTTCTTCCGATCTATGTGGTTTAAAAAGCTCGCTGGTCACAGTGATATCAGAACAGCTCAGAAATACTATCTCGCTTTGCGAGAAGAAGATCTGAAAATGGCAAGGCAAGTCCCCTCAAAAAACCTGAAAAGCAATCCAACTGACCCACTTTTCGTCAAAAGTGCATTAAAACAATGGGCAGGGGCGGATTTGAACCGCCGACACACGGATTTTCAGTCCGTTGCTCTACCAACTGAGCTACCTGCCCGTCAGGATCAGTTCCCAACTGCATAAGCATGAATTTATCAGAAAAAACTGATATTGCAAGAAAATTAGGCTATAATTTTACTGAATTTAAGAGGACAAATATTATGTATCGAAAATTTTTTGTGTTATTCGCTTTTTTCTTGCTGTGGCTTTCTTTCATAAAAAATTCAACGATTGTCGGAACGCAGCTTATCGGCAAGGAAATCGATGCCGAAGCCAGGCGGTTCGTTGAAATATCCACCGAGGATCTCGCAGATAAAATCCGCGGTGGCCTGCTCGCCCAACTGCTCGGCAACCTTAACGGACTGCCCCACGAGAACAAATATTACAATGAACCCGGAAACGTTCAGCAGTACACGCCCTATCTGACCGATGGTGCTTGGACGGATGACGATACGGACATCGAATGGGTATATATATCTGCGATGCAGCAGGACCGGACCGTTCTGCTCGGTCCGGAACGGATAACCTCGTTATGGAAACAGCACATTAACGACCATATCTGGTGCGCGAACCTGTACACCCGACGATTAATGGATATCGGCATCGATCCGCCGCTGACCGGCAAACTGGCATTGAATCCCTGGTCCGGTTTCAACATCTCCGGCCAGTTTATATGCGAATCGTTTGGTCTTGTCGCCCCCGGGATGCCGCAGACCGCCGCCCATATCGGTCTGAATTACACCCATGTTACAATTGATGCCGAGCCGGCACAGACCACGCAATTATTCACGGTGATGATCGCCACAACCTTTTTTACCGATGATATCGACGCTATTCTCGATGCCGGGCTGGCTGCGGCCGATCCTGACAGCGAGATTTTGCTAATTATTAAAGATGTCCGCGGCTGGCACAAACAACACGCCGGTGATTGGCGGACCACCCGCCGGCTCATCAGGGACAAATACACGCTCTATGAGAGCAGAACGCGCAATCAAAACGGCTACGAACTCTGCACTGCTGCAACTGTCGCTGCTTTGCTGTACGGCCAGGGTGACCTGGTGAACACTCTGATTCACGCATTTAATTTCGGCTGGGATGCTGATAATAATGCCGCTACCGCAGCAACAATTGTCGGCGTAATCAAAGGTCACAGATGGATGCGAGAACAGGGCTGGGAGATAAAGGACAGTTATCGCAACACCACTCGCCCGTCAATGCCCGAGGACGAGACAATCACCAGTTTCGGTGACCGCATCGTGGAAGTAGCCGGTCGCGTCATTATCGAAAACGGCGGCAGCAAAATACGCCGTGCCGGCAAAGACTACTATCGTATCCGCGTGCAGAAACCGGCAAACGTCGAAATGCTGCCCAATCCGGATGAACAGATCGCCGGTCTGAGAATAAAATTGAATAACAAAATCGAAGCTGGCTTTGACGACAGCGCCACTATCCGGCAGAAGGCGAGAGCAGCATATCTGGCTATCTGCCTTGACATGGTTAGTAAGTTTCGTTCTAAAAATCCCGACAAATGGAAGCAGGCGCTGGACGCCCTGGAGGGATATCCGAAATTGCTGGATGTTCTCTTTAACAAGTCACCTGGCCCAGCCGGTGACAAGCTGCGTGCCGCCGCCATAGTCGCGGGACTCAAAAAACCTTAGCGAGTATATTATTTATCCGCAGCGCTCGAAAGTGTCTGGCAGGAAGTAATCGCCCGGGAAAGCCCGCTGATAACAGCGGAAATTCTGCCTATCTCATCGGCGTTAAGCCTGTTCTCCGATGAGCGGTAAACCAGAAAAAAACCTAACGACGAGCCGAGCAGGCCAAGGGGTATTGTCACTGCCGAAATTTTATTTAATTCGTTCAAGTTGCCCTGCAGGCCCATAGCGAATATATCGTCGAGAGAGCACAACTTGTTCGACTTGGAGATATTATCCATCAGTTCCGGGGTGAAACAACTCTCGATATATTGCTTCTCAATGGCTATCGGCTGGCCGCTCTCGAACATATACAATTCGAAGTTTTCTTCCTGACGTAAAAAGAAGGTGACATTTACATCCGTATTTTCGGCTCTAAAAAATTCGACGGCAGTATGAAGCAGCTTGTTAAGGTCGGTTGCCCCGATGATTGACTCGTAGAAAGTTGCTGCAAAATTTATTATGCCAAGCCTTTTGATAAAGTTCCTCTGGGCAGCAATAAGGTCGTTGCAGAGTATATCGATTTTCTGGTTCTGCTTTTTGCGGTCCTTGTTCAGCTTCTTTATCAGCAGGCGCAGTCTTCTATGTCTTTGTTTATCGTCCACAAATCCTCACTCAATTTGATAGTCAAATGAAATTGGTAATTCTTCCGGGATGTTTTTCAATTCGGCTTAATGAAAGACCGGCTTTAAAGAGCAAATCAGGATTTGGGGACTTCCTTCCAGTAGCCCTATAAACAGTTGATTATCAGCTTTATCTTAATTGACGCTGAGTCGGTAAGGCGTGTAATTCAAACGTACATTTGCCGTCTTTATCCCGTTTTCGGACTTGTAATTTATGTTAAATTGCTTATGCTGACTGACCAGTAGCATAATTTTGCCCAGTTCACAATTGAACAGTAGAGACTTGCCACATAGGAAACGGGTTCAAGAACGAGATTTACGGTTCTCGATAGAGTAGTACACGATTACAGAAGCAGTGAATAGTTCGTGGTCATTTTCAGCATATCCATCGCTCTCATTCCACGTGGAATCGAAAACCCATTCTTATGTCTACGACCATGTTTCAATACTTTTATAAATTCTTCGCCATTTTCTACTTGCAAATCCTCCTTCAATACTGTAAATATACCACTGAAACGCGGAAATTGTATGAATGATGGGCGTACTGGTGCAGGTAATTGACTAGGCGCTATGATGGCAAACCCACTGACTCTGAGCGCCCCGGATCGGGAGAAGGTTTGTGCAGTTATGGATATCGGAGAGTTTTTTCTGAGTGTTGTCACCTCGCTTGTTGCCAGCGGTGTCCAAGCCGTGACAAAATACTTGAGCCTACCGTATTTCCAACGTAGAAAGATCGAGCGCCGTATCGAGGATATCACAGCCGAAGTTGTTGAACCGCTTCTGCTGTTCTTATCACGTGAAGGAGTTGCGGAAGAACAACAGCATCTCCTGGTCCAGACACTTGAAGACGAACTTCGACCCCTGATGGAAAATCGCGAGCGGTTGTTTCGGGGATCCCTCGATGGACAACAGATCTTTGAGAGCATCTATGCTGACAGAGTTCTGCCCAAGGTAATAGTCGAAGCGGGTCTCAAAGACGTTTACGTGCTTCTGTTTCCGCGCGTTGCCACACTCCTCTGCCGGATTCCTGAGTTAGTTGACGATGGGAAAACTGAAGCGTGGCGAGAGAACTTTAGGCGGTGGGATAAAATGGCCGCTGAGTTGCGCGCACTGATCGAGAAAGTGGATGTTCTGGCATCTGTCCCCTCAGCGCAGGCAGATGTAATCCTCATGAAACTGCGCCGTGTCATGGCGCAGAAGGTTAGATTTCAGTTGGATCTAACAGGTCTTAGAGCTGATCAACCACTCACCGGCCCGCTGGATTGCTTTTATGTGCACCCTGAATTGAGCACGGTCGTTAACGACCAGACACAACACATTAGCGATCAAAATGAGTGTTTCGAACGATTCAGCCAGCAAGGTTGGCGGGGAATTGTGATCGGTGCGCCGGGGTCAGGGAAATCTACGTGGTCTAAATGGTTGCAACGTGAAACACTGAGCACAGGGGGTATCGGGATAGGTATTCGCATTGAGTTACGTGACTTCTCAGCCGATTCGCTTCTATCACTCCATGAGGTGATTCGAAGGGCTGGTGGGCTTCATGTAGCCGAAGAAGTAACGGTTGAGCGAATCAGCCATTGGATAGAAGCAAATCAGGTCCTTTTCATTCTCGACGGATTCGACGAAATCCCTCTGACCGACCGAGATGCGATCCGTGATTGGATTAAGGATTTACATGCAGCAGTACCTCAATGTTCAATCGTTGTGACCTCACGTCCCCTGACCACTTACCATCTCGACAGCCTTGGTCACGATTGGCAGCAGTGGCAATTGGAACCATTCGACGAAAAACGCATTATTAGCTACATTGAGCAGTGGTATCGTCATGTACCACTCCTCGTCGATAGTAACCGCGAGATCGACGCACCTACACTATCCGAGATTTGGCGCGATGATCCGACCATCAAGCCGCTTACGGAAAATCCCCTCCTGCTTTCTACGCTATTGATGGTTCACCATCTGGATGGAACACTTCCGCGAGGACGTTCGCAACTCTACAAGCGTTATGTTGACGGTATGTTGGGTTTGTGGGACGATAGGCGAAAAATAACCGCAGCAAGTATACATCTCACTTCCGAAGAGAAGTGTCGGATTCTTCGTAGTCTTGCGTTACGTATGCAGCTCGATGAGACTGACCAGCTTGACGAATCGGACACAAGCGTACTCGTAAAAGACATCCTAGGCGAATTGAATTTACCGCTCCAGGTATCCAGTGTCCTCGAATGCCTTAGGGAAAGATCGGGACTTATAATCGGACCTGGCACCTACAGCTTTGTCCACAAGAGCGTTGGTGAATACTTGGTTGCCGAGTCCATTGTCCAAGGAGATATGTGCGATGCCACTGGACGAAGAATGGACCGGTTTCGTCTCCACGAACACTGTAACAATGACCGCTGGAACACTGTAATATTCCTATGGGCCAGCCTCGCACCTACAGCGGATGTCGAGTTCTTTCTGGACGAATGCAAGAATGCTGGCGATTGGGAGTTGGCGTATGGTTTGCTTGCCTATCAATACGATAAAATACCCCGTGAAACGCGCCGCCGATTGTTACTCGATCTTACACAGAAGCGGATCGACTTTTCCCTTTGTCGAGGTATAGGGGTCGCGTTCTATTTTGCCGGACCAGATTGGGGACCGCTTAGAGGACATGCGCTTCCTGGCGGCGATGCCCTTCTTCGAGGTTTGCCTGACATTCGTGCTACAACCCTGATCAAGTTGGCCATCTTCAAACGCGACATTTCATGGTCGGATGTGTCGGATTCACCGCTAAGGGGATTTCTGTGGCCGTATTTTGCTGAGGCACCATTCGACCTTAGCGATTGGAAGGCCTGCCTAAGATCGGACTGTGTGTATGGACTCGATCCCGATCAATGGCTTCTATGGGCCGCTCAAGGCGCTTTCGGTTGGTCCCTCTCTTTAGACCACACGCCCGATATTGAGGAGGTCGTTGCCGCATTCAAGGAAACCCACCCATTTCTCCGCCCATTGGTCCCAATACACCTAATTTCAGTCGTCCTTGAGTTGGCAAAAGACGATGCACAACAAACTCATCGCCTAGTCCGCGACGTCCTACCAATTCTTGCCAACAGCGATACCGATGGGCTGGATGAAAAATGGCTTCAGGGAACCGCGGCGTGGTTGCTGAGGATGGGGGGATATAGTCGAAGGAGCCGTAGGATTGACCTTCTGCACGCTCTCCGTGAACTTATTGTGGAACTTGATGGTGTGCCAAATCTCTCGGGAAAGGGCTATTTGCCGGCGGCAAAGCACTTTATCGATGAGTTGATCAAGCATCGCGACTCAATAAAGTAGCGGACGCGGTGGTGAGGTCATCTAAGTTGATTCGAACCTAAAATCAAACCTAGGGATGATAATCGTAAACCAATTGACCATTTATTATTTTTTGTAAATTACAATCTTGCTCATCGAATCTGCAAAGGCTTGTAGTGGTTTTTTCATTATAGCCAGAGAAGGTTCCGAATAATTTAAATCGCCACAGGTCGCCTTCCACAAATCAAGCAGCGTAACCGTCCTGGCTCTTACTCTTACACCGCCGATTCTTCCGCGTTTACATTCCACTATGCCCTGCCTGCTGAGCATCTGTATAACTTTTTGCAGATACCCCACGGAGAAATTCAGAGCCTTTGCAATTTCTGAAGCTTGAAGATAGTCGGATTTGTTCCTTTTCTGAAGGAATAGAATCGTCTCGACCGACATGGCAAAATCCTGATTAATTCTCACAATTACCTCCTTTTTTTCATCACACTACCCAGTCTGATTCATTACGTTTTCCATCACTGACTCCGGAGCTGCCCTCACAAATCAGCTTAATTTCTACAATGGCTATGCAGAGTAACACTATTGCAGTGCATTTATACCGAAAGAATAGCTGTGCCGGATTTATAATGCAAGAAATTTTTTATCCAGTTTTTCCATTTATTTTATCTTCACTATTCAAGCTCTGCTGCGGCAAGAACTTTTCTGCACGTGCAATGATTTCCCAGATGACATAAAGCGAGCTTTGAGGCGGCGAATTCTGTCGTAAATGGAAATTCATCCAATTGCCCGTATCCGACTGTTATGTGCGGAAAAAAGTTTCCAAAAGCCGATTTTTCAGGATAGTTTTTGATCCAGAGCATAGTTGATTCGCAAGCTAACGGCGGAGATAGCACCATTTCCGCTGTAACATCATAGCTGAAATAAGGTGTTATTCTTAGCATAACTTCTTCATGGAGCGATTGAAGTCTTTCTGTTTTTTCTACTTCAAAAGCGGACACTTTTTCACCAACAGAGTTCGTGCCGATGTTTATTCCAGGAACTTTTAGCTGGCCAGGATGATATTTTTCGGCAATTTTATGCTGAATTTTCTCAATATCAGGAATGTTCTGCTCGTCCATACATCCCATGGCCAGAGAAATATGCGGCAGGCAGTTTTCTTTGTCCAGAATGATGCGGTCGGAATATTGTTTCAATAGTCTTTTATTTGCCTCAATTGCCCGATTAGTCACCTCTTCCGAGGGCAACAATTCGACATCGACCGCTATTTTCGCCATTTGGACAGCCTTGATACAAGAGTTTTGCTGTTTTTGCCTTAATACAGCGGAATTTAATCGCAAAGCACAATCCGGCACAAGGAAAATTTCTTGCAATAAACATTGCTGGGATTATACTTATTTAGCTTAACTAGGAGTTTGCGTTCTCATTTTATGAGAACCCCTTGCCCGAAAAGGGCGCTTGGGATCTCAGAAAGGATGCGGCGATGGCGGAAAAAGATAAAGATACTGATATAAAGAAAATAAAAAAGCTCATCGAAATAATGAAAGAGAACGGTTTGGTTGAGATTGAGATTAAGCACGACGACGACAAGATAGTTCTCAAGCGTGCACAACCTCAACAAGTCGTCAGTGGTATTCCCATGGTGAGCCCGGAATCTGCCATGCCTGTCGGAACCGAAAGCATAGAGCCTGTAAGTCAATCCTCCGCCTCACAATCCGTTCCGGGCCAGGAGGATTTGGTCGAAATAAAATCACCCATTGTCGGGACCTTCTACGCGACCCCAAGCCCCGATTCCGAGCCTTATGTTGATATCGACTCGACGGTCGGCCCGCAAACAGTAGTATGCATAATCGAAGCAATGAAGGTCATGAACGAAATAAAAGCCGAAACCAGCGGGACAATTGCCGAAATACTTGTAACGAACGGCCAGGCTGTTGAATATGGCCAGGTTCTTTTTAAGGTCAGACCGGACTGATACGATGCATTGTGCATCGTGCACAGTTCGAGATACGAAGAGTATGTTTTCAAAGATCCTGATAGCAAACCGCGGCGAAATAGCACTGCGTATCATTCGTGCCTGTCATGAGCTTGATATCGAAGCGGTGGTAGTATATTCAGAGGCCGACAAAGACGCTCCATATCTGCAAATTGCAGATGAAGCCGTTTGTATCGGGCCGGCCGAATCCGCGAAAAGTTACCTCAATATACCTCGTATCATAAGTGCCGCCGAGATTACCGACGTAGAGGCAATCCACCCGGGCTACGGTTTTCTGGCTGAGAATATCAATTTTGCCCAGATATGCGCCGAGTGCGGAATAACATTTATCGGCCCGCCGGTCGAGGCGATGCAACTGCTCGGGGACAAGGTCCAGGCCCGCAAGCTGGCCACCAGCGCGGGCGTGCCGGCCGTGCCCGGTTCCGACGGTGCCCTTGAGGAGGATTCCGAAGCTCTTGAGCTGGCGAACGAGATGGGCTATCCCGTAATGATAAAAGCCGCTGCCGGTGGGGGTGGGCGAGGTATGCGGGTTGTGCACAATGACATGAATTTGCGTTCGGCATTCAGCTCCGCACAGGCTGAGGCTAAGGCCGCCTTCGGTGATAGCAGGGTTTACCTGGAAAAGCTTATCGTCGAACCCCGGCACGTGGAAGTTCAGGTAATGGCCGATCAGCAGGGCAACGCACTGCACTTCTATGAAAGGGACTGCTCAACTCAGCGAAGACATCAGAAAATGATCGAGGAATCGCCCTGTCCCGTGCTGGATAAGCGCACAAGGGGAGAGCTTGCCGAAGCGGCGTTAAAGATTATCAAAAAAGCCAATTATGTAAACGCAGCTACGGTTGAGTTTCTGCTGGACAAGGACAAGTCATTCTACTTCATCGAGGCGAATACGCGGATTCAGGTCGAGCACCCTGTTACCGAGATGGTTACAGGCCATGACCTGATAAAGTGGCAGTTGAAAATCGCCGCGGGAATGCCCTTAAAATTAAGCCAGAGAAGCATCAAACAATCGGGCGTGTCAATCGAATGCCGGATTAACGCCGAGGACCCGGAAAAGGATTTTGCTCCTTCGCCCGGCACGATTACAAGGTATATTCCGCCCGGCGGTCCCGGCGTCCGAGTCGATACGCACGTTCATCAGGGTTGGGTGGTTTCGCCAAGCTATGATTCGATGATTGCCAAGGTCATCGTCCATAAACCGACTCGGAGCGAAGCCATTGCCACAATGAAAAGGGCCCTGCGGGAATTTATTATCGAGCCGATTAAAACAACAATACCCATCTGCCTGGATATCCTCTCACACAACCTGTTCGTCAAAAACAAAATCGACACCGGCTTTGTTGAACGAAACTTTTGATTACGACCTGCGAAAGGTAAACTACTTTTCCAGCGCGGTCAAGTCTTCATAAGTTTCACGTTTCCTGATGACTGAGAAATTCTTGCCGTCAACGAGGACTTCGGCGGCCCGGCCCCGGGCGTTGTAATTGCTGCTCATCGTGAAACCATACGCACCGGCGGTAAAGACCGACAGCAACTCACCGCGTTTTGTCGGAGGCAGAATCCTGTCTTTTGCGAAGAAGTCCGCGCCTTCGCAGATCGGGCCGACGACATCAACGACTTCGGCACCGTCCATCTGCAAATCAACAGTTCGCTTCTGGGGCACAAACCTTTCATCCACTTTTGCCGGCCAGATGAAATGAAATGCATCATATAACGACGGGCGAATCAAATCATTCATTCCGGCATCGACGATAACGAACTTTTTGCTGCCCCCGTGTTTGATATAAAGGACTCGGGTCAGCATTATCCCCGCGTTGGCACATATACTCTTGCCGGGTTCGAGAATTAACTTGATGTTTTTATCTTTCAGCAGCGGGACAATCCCTGCTGCGTAATCGGCCGCTGATGGTACGGAGTCAGACTCGTAGTCGGCGCCGTAGCCGCCGCCTAAATCGAGAGCTTCGATCATGTGCCCCTGCTCGCGAAGCCTGTCGATGAGCGGCAGAATTTTTTCCACAGCTACAACATACGGATCAATTGTTTTGCCGCCGGAGCCGAGATGAACATGAATCGCGCACAGATTTACCGCCGGGTTGTTACCGTAATCGGCAAAGACTTTTATTGCCCTTTCGATATCGACGCCGAATTTTGTTTCTTTCTTGCCCGTGGTTATAAAGGCGTGGGTTTTATAATCGACGTCGGGATTAACACGCAAGGCGACTTTCGGTCGTTTGCCCTGCTGCTCAGCCAGCCGGATCAGGTTTTCCAGCTCCGCTTCCGATTCGATGTTGAAGTAGCCGATATCGGCGGTTAACGATTCGAGTATCTCGGCATCGGTTTTGCCGACGCCGGCAAATACCGTTTGTGACGGATCGCCGCCGGCCTGCAATACGCGGTACAATTCTCCGCCGCTCACAATATCAAATCCGCTGCCTGCTTCGGCCATAAATTTAAGGATGTTGATATTGCCACAGGCCTTGACAGAGTAGCAAATTGTCGTGTCGAGCCGGCTGAATGATTGCTGTATTTTTTGCAGATGGTCGATAAAAGTTGCTTTGCTGTAGATGTAAACCGGCGTGCCAGCCTCGCCGGCGATCTCTTCGACACTCACATCTTCAGCGAATAATGTGCCGTTCTTATAATTGAAATAGTCCATTCTTTTACTCTCTTTGTAAATCACCATTATAAATTGCTTATATCTGTATAGTTATCAACAGATAGTATAAGGATTTCGGCGCCGATTGCAATAGTGTTGTATGTTGGATAAGGAAGCGTAGATGATGGAAAGGATTAGGCATAAAAAAATGGAAGGTTCCATTTCTCCGATAGAGCCTTCCATTTTCCACATAACCGGCCTCGGCCGGCAGCCCGCTATTATCCAGAAGACCAAACGGGCTTGTGATTGAATTGCTAAGCTATTTTTTCTTTTTCTTGGCTTTTTTCTTCTTAGCTTTTTTCTTTGCTGGTTTCTTCTTAGCTTTCTTCTTTGTTGCTTTCTTCTTTGTTTTCTTCTTTGTTACTTTCTTCTTAGTTTTTTTCTTAGCTTTTTTCTTAGCCATAATTTTGTCACCTCCTTTTGGCTGACTTAAAATCCTTTTACGTTTTGGCTAACATCACAATACTGATTAACATTAAAATACTTTTTCAAAAAATAACACAAAAAAATAAAATTTTTTCTATATTTTTTTATCGTCTAAAACTTTAAGAATACTTGACTAAATTTTTTGCCATCAACGTTTTACACAACCTCGTAAGTTTTTTACTATACACTCTATTGACTAAAAGCAAAATTAAAATTTAAAAGTTTTATTTTTTATTGACACATTTTGTTGATTGAGTTTTTGTAGTTTTCTCTATAATATTTTTAACAATAACAAAAAGTTCGGTTGTTAACAGTTTATGACGAAAAGAAAAATAGCTTTGTTCGGCGGGACGTTCGATCCGATTCATCTTGGTCATACGACTGTCGCCGCTGATGCAATCGAGCATATCGGCGCAGAGAAATTAATCTTCGTTCCGGCAAAACGTTCACCGCTGAAAGGTTTCTTACCAAAGGTTAATGATAATCATCGATTGAATATGATCTCTCTTGCAATCGCCGACGAAAAGAATTTCCATGTTAGTGATTACGAATTGAAAAGACCGGCGCCGAGCTACACACTTGAAACGATACGAAAGTTCCAGGCCGACTACGGAAGCGACACTTCAATCCACTGGCTCATAGGCGCCGACGGTGTCGATGATTTGGCTTATTGGTACAAGATCACCGAGCTGATTGATGCCTGTAATTTGACAACGATGTACAGGGCCGGTTGCGAGACTCCTGACTTCGCCAGATTCGAGGAAACCTGGGGCCGCCGGCGTGTTGAAAAGCTTCAGCGAAACATTATCCAGACACCTCTGGTGGACATAAGCAGCACGGAAATACGCGATTTAATAGCTAAAAGCGGCGATTTTTCAAAAATGCTGCATCCGGCCGTCGCCGACTATATTCGCAAAAACGGCCTCTACCAATCTTAAAGAAACGGCCGGCAACGGGCAGCATATTTCGCTGCTATTGAGCACTTTTTTCGACCTGGTTCACGAGCCACTCGCACCAGCAATCCATGCCGTCGCCCCTCCTGGCCGAGACCGGAAATATTTCAATGTCCTTGTTTAATCTGCGGGCATCGGCTTTGGCTTTTTCGATATCGAAATCAACCTGCCCTCCGTCGAGCAGGTCAATTTTATTTATCAGCAGCGCCTTCGACTTGGCAAAAATGGCGGGGTACTTGGCCGGCTTGTCGTCGCCCTCCGGCACCGAAAGCACAACTATTTTTCCGCTCTCGCCGAGCTCGAAAGCCGACGGACAAACGAGGTTGCCGACGTTCTCAATGAAAATCAAATCCAAATCTTCAACGGGCAATTGTTTCAAAGCATCATTTATCTGGGCCGCCGACAAATGACATGCGCCTTCGGTATTTATCTGGATTGCCGGTGCTTCGGTCGCCCTGATTCTCTCGGCATCGATGTCGGTTTGGATATCACCTTCGATCACGCCGATTTTTATTTTGCCTTTTAATTCGTTTATGGTTTTTGCCAGAATTGTGGTTTTTCCGGAGCCGGGGGAGGAAATAATATTCAGACATAATTTTTTTTGCATAGCAAAAAAAAATAAATTTTCTAAGGCAAATTTTTCATTTTTTCCCAAAATTTTTTTGTTGATATCAACTATTTTCATGATGTTACTCCGTCTGAAATTCTATTTCCTCCAGCAACAAAGGCGCATCCGGCTGCAATTCGAAATCGTCACCACCACACTTCGGACACTCAGGATTTGACAGATCTATGTCAAAACCTTTGTCACAATTTTTGCATCGCCCCTTGATCGGTTTGTGCTCTATCTTCAGTGTCACTCCTTCGTAAGGTGTATCTTTAGTGATTGCTTCAAAAGCAAAACGAAGCACTTCATCGTTAACAGGATTGAGCGTGCCGCAACTGATTTTTGCCGTAAGGGGTTTGGCATTATTCATCTTTGCTTGTTCGGCTATGATTTCCATCAGGCTCTGGGCCACCATCGTTTCGTGCATCAGCATATCCTCGGCAGCTCGCGCCCATACGGCATTTGAACGATTCTTTTGCCGCCGATCCGTGTTTCAATCTCCACCAGCGGAACATCTCGGGTATCGACTATCTCGCCGATGATCTTTGTCTCTTTTCCCAGCGGATGATTCCTGCAGATTCTCAAACATTCATCGGCGGATTCCGGCGAGACCACAGCAACAAATTTGCCTTCATTCGCTATAGCCAGCACATCGAAACCGAGCATATCGGCCGCTGCCTGCACTGTTGGCTTGATAGGTATATCATTTTCATGGATTTCGACGCTCAGAGCAGTACTTCTCGCAATTTCATTCAGCGTCGAGGCCAATCCGCCACGGGTCGGGTCCCGAATGAACTTTATGTCGCTCGTGCTCTCTAAGAGTTCGCTGATCAAATCCGCCAAAGATGCACAGTCGCTTTTTAACTGCGATTGAAACTTAATCTCCTGGCGCTGAGAAATAATGGTCATCCCATGGTCGCCGATTGTGCCGTTAATCAAGATTTTGTCCCCGATGGCAATCTTTTCGAAGCCAAGGTCCACGCCGGCCGGTCTGATCCCGATTCCCGCTGTATTGATAAAAATTTTATCAGCGGCACCGGCTTCAACGGTCTTGGTATCGCCGGTAACGATATCGACGCCGATCAGGCTGGCGGTTTCACCGATGCTTGCCAGTATTTTGTCTAACAGCTCGATTTCAAAACCATCCTCGATTATCAAAGATAACGCCAGGGCCACAGGTTTCGAACCGGCAACAGCCAGATCATTGACCGTTCCACAAACAGCGAGCTTACCGATATCTCCGCCGTTAAAGAACAACGGCTTGACGACATAGCTGTCCGTTGTGAAACACAGAGAACCCGAACCCAGGTCAAGCTTTGCCGAATCGCCCAATTCGTCCAAGGCGTCATTTTTAAGACCCGGCAGAATATGCTGGCGGATCAGGTCGTCCATCAATTGTCCGCCGCCGCCGTGTGCGAGGAGGATTTTGTCGTGTTTGCTGGCTTTCATAATTTGCGTTATTTTTCCCTGCCGTATTTAAACCATGCTGCACATGCCCCTTCGGAACTTACCATGCAGGGACCAATTGGCTCAAGCGGCGTACAACTCTTACCGAAAAGTCCACATTCAGGCGGCTCAATCAATCCGCACAAAACTTCGCCGCAGCGACAGCCTTTTATTTCTTCGCTCGGCTCTTCGCTTATGCCGAATCGCTCGAAGGCATCGAACTGACTATACTTGTCTTTTAGCTTGAGCGTGCTTTTGGGTATCTTTCCCACACCTCGCCAGTAACCATCCACAGGCTCGAAACACTCATCAATTATCTTCTGTGCAGCGATATTACCTTTTTCCGTCACCACTGCGGAATACATTGATTTCAATTCCGCTTTGTCGGCCAAAAGCTGCCGGCATATTTCGCAGAGCCCTTCGATAATCTGCACCGGCTCGAAGCCCGCCACCACACACGGCCGGTCGAATTCCTCCACGATCTCGGCAAAAGCACCGTAACCGATTATCGCACTGACATGCCCGGGGCAGAGAAAGGCGTTGATTTTATCGTTTTTCTCCGAGAGCAATGCCCGCATCGCGGGTACCACCAGCTTGTGCCCGCTTAGAATACAGAAATTATCTACCGCCCCATTTGCTGCTTCTTTGACAACCACAGCAGTGGCCGGCGCAGTAGTTTCGAAGCCGACCGCTACGAAGACGACTGTTTGGGCGGAATTGTCCTTTGCCAATTCCAGTGCGTCTTCGCTGCTTAGAACGACCTTAACGTTGGCTTTTGCCTGCTTTGTTTCGAGCGAGCCTTCCTTGCCGGGGACGCGAATCATATCGCCGTAGGTGGCGATTATACAGTCATCACGGTCGGCCAGTTGCAGTACGGCATCGATATAGCCCTGGTCGGTCACGCAGACCGGGCAGCCCGGGCCGGACAAAAGCTTGAGGTTCTTCGGCAGAATCGATCTTATGCCGTTGCGAAAAATAGAAACCGTGTGGGTGCCGCAAACCTCCATGATATTGATTTGCCGCCCTAAAGTTTCACATGCGACGTTAATGTCATGCTGAGCTTTATTGATTCTATCGAGCATAATTCTCGGATTTCTTATCCGGAAAGCTTATTCTGCGTATCATCGAATTCGTCAATTTCCGCAATTAGCTGCCAGGTCTTTTTCGCCTCTTCTTCATCGACGAGCGAAATCGCAAAGCCGGCATGGACCAGCACCAAATCACCCAATTTGGCTTCCGGCAACAGCGTCGTTTTGGCCTTGTAACGGTTGCCCATTGCATCTACAACCGCCACATCCTGCTCCAATTCCACTATTCTTGCCGGTATTGCCAAACACATAATCAGTCTCTTGTATTTCGTAACTCGTAATTCTTATTTGATTGGTTATCACCCATTCGGTGCTCATTCTATCGGTTGAAACGCTTTAGGTCAATCTTTGGTTTGCTTTTGATATATGCGGACATAATCGACCTCGAATTTTGCCGGAAACTTAGTATTTGAGGGATCCCCTCCGGCTTTGCCGCCAATCGCGAGATTGAGAATTATGTAATGCGGCTGATGGAACGGATTTTTTCCTTCATCGTCTTTGTTGATAGTTTCCTTCAGATCGACCTGGTTAAGAAGTAAGTCATCAACATAGAGCTTTATGCTGTCGGCATCCCAATCCATCCTCCAAATATGAAACTTCTCGGACCATTTGGGGTCGCTGAATTCGGTTATCGGTTTTTTAGAATCGTCCCACTGGGCGGCCCACCGCTTCTCTGCGGCCCATGCTGCATTTGCAAGAAGAACGCCCCGGTAATATTCCATAATATCGATTTCGCCGTTACCCGGCCATCGTCCCTCAACGCCTAATGTCCAGAAAGCGGGCCACAGGCCGGGGCGTGTGTCGATCCGTCCGCGCATCTCGAACCGTCCGAACATCCAGTTGTGCAAACGCCTTGTCGTCAGGCTCGAAGAAGTGTACTCGGCATATTCTCTGCTTCGCCTCCAGTCCCCGCTGCCGGGCCTGTAGCGAGGATTCTGTTTGCGCCGGCGACGGCCCTCAATGATAAGCATGCCGTTTTCACATCTTGCATTGTCGGGCTGATACCACTGCAGTTCCTGATTACGAACAAAACCTTGCTCGTATGTCCAATTGTTGGGATCCGGCCGGCCATCCCTGTCGAATTCGTCCGACCAGACAAGCTTGAGCTCAGTCGATGAATTGCTATTGCTAATCGAACGGGCCTGCTGTGCCGTGACTATCGAGGTTATCGTGAGAATCAGGCAGATAGTTGTGGAAATATGTGTTTTATTCACAAGTCTTCCTCCTTCGGTCATAAGTTATGTGAAATTAAGCCTGGAAGCAATGGCTGCCTGGCCAAGAGCAATACCGCCGTCGTTGGACGGCACATTTCGATTTAATAACACAGTGAAATCATTCTCTTTCAACTGTTTTACTAAACGGTTTGCCAGATACCGGTTACAAAATACCCCGCCGCTCATTGCTACAGTATTCAGATTGGTCTGCAATCTACAGAATATTGCGAAACTAAGCAGTATTTCAGAAATAGTATTGTGGAATTTTGCAGATATTACACCGGCATCGACTCCATTTTGCACATCGCTTACAAGCTGTCTGAAGGTTTTTGCTATGCCGAACCGATGAGGTTCACCTGGTGGTGAATAAGCTTCGAGCTCGTAGTAGTCATCGATATTCGGAACGGCAGCGGCTTCGAGAGCCATCGGTAACTGGGCGTCGAAATGGTTATAGTTTCCTAATCCGAGCATGGCAGCGACGGCATCAAATACCCGGCCGAGACTGGAAGTCTCCACGCAATTAACGTCTTTCTCAAGCTGCTCCGATATCATTTGCAGCCTGTTTTTATCCGGCTCGATTCTCTCAAGCAGCCAGCCGAATTCCTCTAATGTGAATTTGCTGCCGTACGCTTTCATGAGCAGCGACAAAAGGGGCCTTACGGGCTCTTTGCTCGCCTTGTCTCCGCCCGGCAGAGAATAACAGGACAGATGACCGAATCGCTCGAACTTCTCCAGTGACCCAATCAGGCACTCGCAGCCCCATATCGTGCCGTCGGTTCCGTAGCCGGTGCCGTCCGCAGCAAGCCCTATGACCGGTCCTTCGAGATTGTGCTCGACCAGAACAGATGCGATATGTGCCCAGTGGTGCTGAATCTGTATAACTTTCACATCCGGCATAGAAAGAGCGTATCGTGTGGACAAATAGCCGGGATGAAGGTCACAGGCTATAATCTTCGGCTCGACTTCAAAGAGTCCCCGCAGGTGCTTGGTCGAATTAATATAGTGATGATAAACTTCCGCATCTTCGAGGTCGCCGATATGCTCGCTGCAGATAAGCTGATTTTGCTTGGCGAAGCAAAAAGTATTCTTCAAATCCGCCCCGGCGGCAAAAATGTCGGCCCGGCAGCTTTTCTCCATAAGAATCGGAGTCGGAACATACCCTCTGGCCCTTCTTAAAAAGGCCGGCTGCTCATCGGCAAAATGCAGAATCGAGTCATCGACCTGCCGGTAGATTTCCCTGTCGTGCATCAAAAAGGCGTCCGCAACGTCGCCGAGCCGTTCGAGCGCTTTATCGTTTTTGCATATCAACGGCTCATCGGAAATATTGCCGCTGGTCATTACCAGCACCTTAATACTTTGGTCAAACAGCAGATAATGCAGCGGTGCATAACAAAGCATAAAACCGTAAGTGTCAACTCCCTCAGCAACAGATGGAGCTATCGGGCTGTCGGCCTTCTTGGGCAGAAGGACAATCGGACTTTGAGGACTGCTCAAAAGCTGCCCGGCTGCTCCGCTGACGATTGCATATTCTTTTATCCGTTCGATCGAATCAGCCATCATGGCGAAAGGCTTATGGTCTCGCTTTTTACGCTGTCGTAATCTCTCCACGGCCCGGCTATTAAGCGCATCAACTGCCAGGTGGAATCCGCCGATTCCTTTTATCGCCACAATCTTCCCGGCCAAAAGAAGCTTTGCCGCTTCGGCGATAACTTCCCCGGTCTGCTCGCTGATTGTCTTGCCGGTATTGTCTGTAAGCCGAATTTGCGGCCCGCATGCAGAGCAGGCAACAGGCTGAGCGTGAAAACGGCGGTCTTTTACATCCGTATATTGAGCAGCACACTTCTCGCACATCTTAAAAACAGACATCGTCGTATTCGGCCTGTCGTACGGGATGGTCTTGACGATTGAATATCTCGGCCCGCAATTGGTGCAGTTTATAAAAGGATAGCTATAGCGAAAATCGCCTTTATCGGCCATTTCAGCAAGACAATCCCTGCACGTGGCAATATCCGCGGTCACTTGTGACAGCGGCGTTCCATTCGAATCGCTCATCTCGATGACGAATTCGGTTTCGGACTCGATGACCGGTATATCGACGGTGTTGCAGGATGCTATCACTGCCAGCGGAGGTTTGTCGGCGCCGGATTGCAGCCGGGTGAGAAATTCAGCAATATTTTCCCCCTCGCCCTGCAACTCGACCGTAACGCCCTTCGTATCGTTATAAACGATGCCGGACAGTCCCAGCGACCGTGCTATCCTGTAGACGGCCGGCCGAAAACCAACGCCCTGAACCTGTCCTGTTATCGATATTCTTTGTCTTTTAATCAAAATTCTGCCTGTATCCTTTCGACAGCTTCTGATACGCCCGCCCCCATTCGTAGTTCTTCGAAAAGTATTATAATTCGGACGGGGAAAAAAGACAATCCGCCATCTGATAACTCGATATTCCGAACAAAGAGATAAAAAAGCGGAATTTTCTTGCCGATATTGCCAGCGTGTGGTAATATAATCTGCAAACGGGGCCATAGCTCAGTTGGGAGAGCGCTTGCATGGCATGCAAGAGGTCGTGGGTTCGAATCCCATTGGCTCCATTGGGTGGGGATGTCCAGAAGTGCTTATTTGAGGGGATTTACTAATGAGTCCGTTCCAACGGTTTCATTTTTTGCACTCGATTTTTTCTTATTTTGTACGCCAGTGTCCAACCAGTGTCTAAATTCTATAGTAATCCACCGGCTCTGCCGGTGAGAATTTAAAAGACTCTGCCGTTTCGTGCGTTATTTTGACAAAATGGTTCTCCAATGAGGTTGGCCCCGAAGGGCAAGGAGAACCATTATGAAA